>Ga0208490_100298_pt1 | contig 37518 bp, 33 predicted proteins | sample SubbioAug_CSWold_FD_184818 | JGI IMG/M metagenome (GOLD analysis project Ga0208490, IMG submission 184818) | Serpentinite rock and fluid subsurface biosphere microbial communities from McLaughlin Reserve, California, USA - CR11Aug_CSWold (SPAdes) | ecosystem: Environmental > Terrestrial > Deep...
CACGACCTCCGGCGCACGAACGCCACAGCCATGGTCGGTGCGGACATCGACATCAAGACCGCTCAGGCCCGCCTCGGTCATTCGGATGTGAGGATGACGCTGGACCTCTACGCCAGGGTCCTGGCGAGCGGGACCAGGTGCCGCCGATGCTGTCGCCGATGCGCTCATGAAATCGTCAGAGCTCGGCTGATCGCTCCACGCCGGCGGCATACACGTGCGCACCTTGAGCGTCATGAACCTCGGCCGGCGAGGGGGCGTCTTTCATGAGCATGAGCTCGCCGGCGAAGGGGGGACGATACGTGCGAACGACGAGAGAGCGCTTGCAGGGGTCAGGCTCATTGGGCCGCCATCTCCAAGAGTGTGCCGGTTAGGTCCGAGAACAGGTCCTTGCGAAGGTGGTGGATGCCCAGCGCTGCCGCTTCGTGAAGGACATCCGCGGGGACATACGCAGCGAAGATCAGGACAAGCGTCTCGGGTCGCTCGACAAGGATCTGCCTGGCCACCTCGAGCCCAGTGAGGCCCGGCATGCGGTAGTCGAGGACGCAAGCATCCGGCTGCTCCTCCCGGAAGGCGTGGAGAGCCGTGAGGCCGTCCTCGGCCTCAGCCACGACGCAGAGCCGGCCATCGATGGCGAGCGTGGCTCGCACGAGTAGGCGCATGTCGTCGTTGTCGTCGGCGACGAGCAGCCGCAACGTCTCTCGCCGGGTCGTCGTCATGTCGTCATTCCCGCCGTGCCAGCGACGCCAAGTCTGCCTGCGTCACGTCTGACGCTCAACTGAACCGCGTTGCGGATCACGAGACGAGCACGAGGAACCGGCCGCGGGGTCATGGGCTGCACCGTTCGAGGATGCGGGCGACATCGGCCGATTGCACGGGTACACGGTGCTGGTGGGTCAGGTCCAGGCGATGGGTGAGCTCATCAGCAACCGCTTCGAACAGATGAGTGCGCCCCGCACTTCCGGCTGTCAATGCGCGCGCGATCTCGTGAAGCGCGAGCGCGAACGATGTAGCCGTCCACTCGAGGAGGAGCCCCGCCGTGCAACGCCGAACCGCCAGGTCGCACCGATCGTCGTAGCTTCCCCGGGCCCAGTCGATCGCCGATGCGAGAGCCCTCCGGTCCCGCCGTACGAGCGCAGACGAGACCTCGAAAACCACGCACCGATCCACGTGCTCGAGCCGTACGACATCGACGATGTCCTCGATCACCAGGGTGCCGCTCGCTGTGACGTGCGGCCTTCCGGTGACGACGAGCCTCCCCGTCTTGATGACGTCCTCGAGGGCGTTCTCGACGTAGCTTGAGATGATGCCGCCAGCTGGGGAGGACGCCGACCAAGGGCGCCGATCCAACAGGACTGTGCGGACATCCGGCATGCCAACGACATCCGGTACCTCTACGCCGAGGGACGAGAGAGCAGCCGCAGCTTCCCGGTAGCGCAGGCGCAGCTTGGCCGGTCGACCGCCGTGCCACCGCCGAACCCAGACCGGCTCCGCGGCCGCGTCCCAGCCCCACGCCATCGTGCCGTCTGCGGCTGTGGCGATCGGTCGGGAAATCCGACCGTGTGTCGGCCGGGGACCGTCCAACAACGAACGAAAGGCACGGCAGCTCTCGTTCCACTCGAGGCGCGGTCGCATCCCCCGACTGTACGCCGCATCCAAACCCTGCGTACATGACCAAATTGCGTGGCCTGACTCCTGGACGCAAGCCACTGAGGGCTCCTGGCGCAAGCCACCGAGGGAAGCGAGGGCACAGGGAAGGAGTTTGGACGTTCCATACAGAAGACTCATCCATGGAACTCAGGCCACGTCGCATGGACGAGAGCGGTGGTGCACGACTGACCGGGCGTGCGTCGAGGTGGAGGCCTCGGCTCGCCGGTGGCGCGGCCCTGGCCGTCTTACTGGTGATGACCACGACGGTGATGTCGCCGCCCGTCGCAGCCGAGGATGAATCCTTCGGAACTGGGTCGGGCAGGGCCTCGGCGAAGTACCTCAAGGTCGGCCCGTCCCGTGGGTCGCTGTCCCTCTCGCCAACGGTCGGTCTGGCATTGTCCGATTTCCTGAACACCCGCGGTCGAGGGGACGTTCGCACCGCCGACTTTGCAGCTTTGGAGGACTCGCTGCCTCCTGAGCTCGTGGAGGCACTGCCGACGCTCAAGGTCGAGTCCACCGACGAGAACTCCGAGGAGGGCCAGACCGTTGCGCTCGGCGCGCCCGCCGAGGTCCCGGTCGGGCTTTCGGCTGCGACGCTGCGGGCATCGGCCGGCACCGCCCCGTTCGGACGCTCGAGCTTCGAGACCGCCCCGATCGACCTGGATGTGGTGGCCGTCAGCGGCGGCACGGCCGAGGCGTTCAGCGGGATCGTCCACGGTAACGTCCGGGAGGCCCTCGGTACCGTCCAGATCGGCAAGGTCGACATCGGTAGTGGAGCGTTCACCCTGGAAGGGTTGCGCTGGGAGGCGGTACACCGCAGTGGCGCCGACTCGGTCGAGCAGGGCTCGTTCACTGTGGGCGCTGTCTCGGTCGCTGGTCAGCGGTTCGGCGCTCCGGAGGGAGCCGAGCAGCCGCTTGGGGACGCCCTTGCCGCTGCTCAGCCGTTGCTCGGACCGTTGGGCATCCAGGTCACGCTCCCTCGACCTCGGATCGAAGGCGGCGTCGTCGAGATGACGCCGCTGCGCATTCGGGTGGCGGGTTCCGAGCTGGGCGGCGTGGTCGGCCCGGTGCTCGAGGCGGCACAGCCGGCCCGAGAGGCCTTGGTCGATGCCCTGCGCGGTGTCAGCGAAGAGGTCGATGCTGCGATCCTGCTCACCGACGTGGCCCTCGGCGTCCTCGCCGGTGGCTCCGCGCTGGACATCGAGCTCGGCGGCGTGAGCGCACAGACGGCGGAGCCTGCCGAGGGCTTCAGCTTCGGCAGCTTCGCAGGCGGCTTCGATCTGTCCTCAGGCACACCGATGGAGTCCGGCTCGCTCGGCGGCGCGTCGATGGCGGGCGGCGCACCGTCGGTCCGCCCCGGGCCGATGCCGCTGCCGGCGACGTCGGCGCCAGCCCCCACTGGCGGGACGAGCGTCATCGCCGATGCCAGCGGCACCGACATCGCCTCCGGCACGGTGCCCGTCTCGTCATCGGGCTCAGGCGGTGGGGCTGGTCCCCTCCTGCTCATCGGCCTGGCAGCAGCAGCAGCAGCCGTGGCGGCAGGAGCCGTGGACTACCGGCGTCTCCTTCGACGCCCGCTGCTCCCGGCCTAGCCGCACATCCGTCGCCGTTCGGCGGCCGAACCGCACCATTCCCAATAACGAGACAGGGGTCGATTCTCGTGCAGTCAAATCCCAACCTTCCGAGTCCCGCGGGCAGAGTCCTGCGAGGCTATGCGCCGGTCGCCATCCTCGGCGTGCTCTTCGCCCTCATGGCGGCGACCGTGCCCTCCACCTACTCCGACCAGGGGCTCGCCACCACCGGCTCGGGCGGGGGGTCCGGCTCCTTCGAGTCGGGCGCCGGATCGGACTTCGACAGCTCCGGATCCCGTGGCGCCGACACGACGGGTGGTGCCTCTGGTACGGCGGACGGTGCCGCAGCTGGCGGGACCGCCGGCACCGGTGCTGAAGGAGCAACCGGCGGTGGCGGTGGCGGTGGCGGTGGCGCCGGTGGTGGTGGGCCGGTGGCGGGCCAGCAGCCGTGTGCTGATCGGCCGACGCAGATCCCGGGTGACCCGTACTCGCCGCCGTGCTTCGAGTTCACCGGTGACAACGGCGGGGCCACCGCCAAGGGCGTGACGCCCGAAGAGATCATCGTGTCGGCCCGCATCCTGAACGAGAAGGGCTTCCAGCAGACCCTGGCCACCCTCGCCGGCGCCGACATCGTCGACGGCCCCGAAGATGTGAAGCGCACCATCTCGGCGCTGGCTGAGTACTTCAACAGCCGGATGCAGTTCTACGGGCGTCAGATGTCGATCAAGTTCTACAACGGGAAGGGCTCGGGCGTGAACGAGCTGCAGGGTGCCGGCCAGGCCGAGGCCGAGGCCGACGCCATCACCGCCGCCGAGGAGATCGGCGCCTTCGCCGAGCTCAACGCCGGTTCTGCCCCCTTCGCCGATGCCCTGGCCCGCAAGAAGGTCATCGGGTTCGGCACCCCGTACCTTTCGCGCAACTGGCACGTCGCCCGCCGCCCCTACAACTGGAGCGTGGCCACCGACTGCTCCATCATCGTGGAGTCGGTGGGCGAGTTCGCCAACCAGACGCTGGCCAACAAGCCTGCGGTGTTCGCCGGGGCCGGGTTGAAGGACAAGCCCCGCAAGGTCGCCGCCTTCTCCCCGGAGAACCCCTGGTACATCGACTGCGTCGACCAGGGCATTGCGGTGGCCGAGTCGGCGGGCAACAAGATCGACCAGCGGATCACCTACCGGTTGGACATCGACTCGATGTCCAACCAGGCGTCCAGCATCATCACCAAGATGAAGTCCGAGGGCATCACGACCATCCTGTGCGGCTGCGACCCGATCATGCCGATCTTCTTGACGACCAAGGCTGCCGAGCAGGGCTACAACCCCGAGTGGGTCGTGGCCGGCACGGCGCTGTCCGACATCGACGTGGTCGGCCAGCTCTACGACCAGGACCAGTGGTCCCGGGCCTTCGGTGTCAGCTTCCTGGCGTCGTTCCTGCCCATCGAATCGGGCATCGGCTACAGCGCCTACAAGGCTGTCCGCGAGGACGAGCCGGCCTTCGCGGTCGAGGTCATCTACTCCCAGATGTACATGCTCGCCCTCGGCATCCACATGGCCGGCCCGAACCTGACTCCGGAGACCTACGAGCAGGGCATGTTCGCCTACCCGGGCGGCACCGGGCCGTTCGGCACGTGGGGCTTCGACTCCGACAGCTACACCCCGACCCAGGACTACCGGGTCATCTGGTGGGATCCCGAGGCCGTGTCGTTGATGAACGGCAAGCGCGGTGCCTACATCGAGGCCTACGACGGACGCCGCTTCAAGAAGGGTGAGCTCCCCGCCTCCGACCAGCCCCCCGTCTTCCGATGAGCGGGCCCGACGTGCATGAGGAGGAGCAGACAGCCGGATCACTCCGTGACCGTCTGACCACGCCGAGCCGTAGTCGCTCGGTCGCTCTGGGGGTCGTTGCCTTCGCGGTCGGCTACCCGCTGCTCGGACTCGTGCTCCCTGACGGTGCGCCCTTCGGTGTGGTGCTGCAGGGGGCGGTGTTCGGGACGGTCACAGCCCTGCTGGCGATGGGCTTGATCCTGCTCTATCGCACCGACAGCATCATCAACTTCTCCTACGGGGCCATGGGCCTCGTCGGCGGCAACCTCGGGGTGAACCTGTACCTCGAAACGGAATGGAACTACCTGCTGGCGATGGCCGTCGGCGTGGGCGCCGGCTTGGCCGTGGGTGCCGTCGTCGAGCTCACCGTCATCCGCCGGTTCAAGGACGCCAGCCGCCTCACGCTCACCGTCGCCACGATCGGCCTCGCGCAGATCCTCGGCTACGTGGGGGCCATCTTCATCCCCGGCCGCTTCGGGTCCACTGGGCTCGTGGGCGGCTTCGAGACCCCGTACACGTTCGGCTTCGACGTGGGTCCGGTGCGCTTCACCGCCGGTCACATCCTGATCATGGTCGCCGTCCCCCCGATCATCGCCGCCCTCTCGTGGTTCCTCCTGCGCACCGACGCCGGTGTCGCAGTACGCGCCGCGGCCCAGAACAAGGAACGGGCCCAGCTGCTCGGCATCCCGATCGATCGTCTGAAGACGATCGTGTGGATCGTGGCCGGCGGCCTCGCGGCCCTCACCATCGTGCTGCAGGCGCCGTTCGCCGGGACGGCGTCGAACCCGCTCACCGCGCCCATCACGGTGCTGCTGCCGGCGTTGGCGGCGGCTGTCATCGCCCGTATGGAGTCCCTGCCGCTCGCGTTCTTCGCCGGCATCGGCCTCGGCGTGCTGGAGGAGCTTGTCCGCTGGAACGTCGGCAAGGCTTCGGCCCCGGACCTGGCCTTCCTGATCGTCATCCTCGGAGCGCTGCTGCTGCAGTCCGGGAAGCTCTCACGGGCCCACGACGTGTCCTTCGGTCTCGACTTGGCCGGGGTCGTCCGTGCCGTGCCCGCCGAGCTGGCGGGCCTCCCCGAGGTCCGCTGGGTCCGTCGAGGGCTCGTCGCCGTGGTGCTGCTCGCCGCCGTGTTGATCCCCAGGGGCTGGGCACCGTCATCGCAGAGCCTCGCGACCACTGCCGTCGTGTGGTGCCTCGTCGCCGTGTCGCTCGTCGTGCTCTCCGGTTGGGCCGGCAAGGTGAGCCTGGGCCAGTTCGGCATCGTGGGCGTCGCCGCCGTCGTTGCCGGCAACATCGTGCAGCGGTGGAACATCGACATCTTCGTCACCGTCGTGATCGCTGGGCTCGCCGGCTCGCTGGCTGCGCTGCTCATCGGCGTACCGGCACTGCGGATCAAGGGATTGTTCCTGGCGGTGACCACCCTGGCGTTCGCCGTGACGCTCGACAGCTTCTTGCTGAACCCGGTGAACTTCCCCGACCAGGTCCCGGACAACGTCAACCCGCCGATCTTCTGGGACCGCTTCGACGGCTCCGAGCAGCTCGTGCTGTACAACTTCGCCCTCGGCCTGCTCGTGGTCTCACTGCTGTTGAGCAACGCGCTGCGGCGCACCCGCTGGGGCCGGGTGTTCCAGGCCACCAAGGACAACGAGAAGACGGCCCAGGCCCAGTCGGTGCCCACCACCAAGATCAAGCTGGTGTCGTTCTGCTACTCCGGCTTCATCGCCGGGCTCGCCGGGGGCGTCTACGTCCTCGTGCTCCGCGGAGCCCGGGTCAACTCCTTCCCGCCCATCATGAGCCTGGAGGTCTTCTCGATGACCGTCATCGGGGGTTTGGGCTCACTGCTCGGGGCGGTCTCCGGGGTGGTCCTGTTCCGCTTCCTCCAGAACTCCGGGGTCCTGGGCGGCGAGCTCCGCCTGGCCGTGACCGGCGCCGGCCTGCTCGTCGTGCTGTACGTCTACCCCGGCGGGCTCGGCCAGGCCATGTACACCGTCCGCGACCGGTATCTCCGCATCATCGCCCGCCGACGTGGCATCCACGTGCCGAGCCTCATCGAGGACAGCCGCCAAGACGACGAGGCGACGTCCGACGCGAGCGTCGACGAGCCACTGGATCCGCCCTCTGCGCCACGGCCGCCATCGATTGACGACACGCTGGTCCAGCCGGTCCCCACCTCGTCCGGGAGGAGCAACCCATGACCTCGACCGCAGCCCTGACCGAGGAGCTGTCGGCCACGTCCGCTCCCGTGCTCGAGTGCCGGGGGATCGACGTGGCCTACGGGCCCGTGCAGGTCCTCTTCGATGTGGACCTGACCGTGCACGCGGGCGAGATCGTCGCCCTCCTCGGCACCAACGGCGCCGGCAAGTCGACGTTGCTCAAGGCGATCTCGGGGCTGGTGCGGCCCAAGAGCGGCACCGTGTCCTTCGATGGCGAGGAGATCACCGGGGAGGCAGCGCACCTCACCGCTGCTCGTGGGCTCGTGCAGATGCCGGGCGGCAAGGGTGTGTTCCCGACGCTGTCGGTCAAGGAGAACCTGCGCCTGTCGTGCTGGCTGTTCCGGGACGACGCCGAGCGGGTCGACGCCAAGATCACCGAGGTGCTCGACCTCTTCCCGCGGTTGAAGGACCGGTACACCAACATGGCCGGCGACATGTCCGGTGGCGAGCAGCAGATGCTCACGTTGGCCATGGCACTCGTCAACGAGCCGAAGCTGTTGATGATCGACGAGCTGTCGCTCGGGCTGGCCCCCACGATCGTCGGGGACCTCATCGAGGTCGTGCACGACATCAACCGGGCGGGCGTCACCGTCATCGTGGTGGAGCAGTCGATCAACGTCGCGCTGACATTGGCCCGGCGCGCGGTCTTCATGGAGAAGGGCGAGTTCCGCTTCACCGGCCCGACATCGGCGCTGCTCGAGCGCCCGGACATCCTCCGATCGGTGTTCATCGCGGGCAGCTCGGTGGAGGCCGCAGACGGAACCGACGTGCCGGCTGCGGCGGCCACGGGACCGACGGCTGCGACGTCGGCGCACCCGGCACCCGGCCCGGACGCGCCGGTCGTGCTCCGCTGCGTCGACGTCGTGAAGCGCTTCGGCGGGATCAACGCGGTCGACGGGATCCAGCTGTCTCTGCGCGAGGGCGAGATCCTCGGCCTCATCGGCCAGAACGGGGCCGGCAAGACCACCTTGTTCGACTGCATCTCCGGGTACCACCGCGTCGACGACGGACGCATCGAGCTCCACGGCACCGACATCACCGCCTGGGAGCCTCACGAGCGGGCCCTCTACCAGCTGGGCCGGTCGTTCCAGGAGGCGATGCTGTACCCGACGCTGACCGTGCGCGAGACCATCGCGACGGCGCTCGAGCGGCACCTCGAAAACCGCGACATCGTCGCCGCGGCGCTGGCCGCGCCGGCGTCCTACGACAGCGAGATGCGCGCGTGGCGGCGGGTGGAGGAGCTCATCGAGATGATGAACCTGGTCGCCTTCCGCGACAAGCTGGTCGGTGAGCTGTCGACGGGCTCCCGGCGCATCGTCGAGCTGGCCTGTCTCCTCGCCCAGGAGCCCAGCGTGCTGCTCCTGGACGAACCCTCGGGCGGCGTCGCGCAGAAGGAGACCGAAGCGCTCGGGCCGCTGCTGCGCCAGGTGCAGGAGCTCACCTCGTGCTCGATCATGATCATCGAGCACGACATGCCGCTGCTCACGTCGCTGTGCGACCGCATGTACTGCCTCGAGCTCGGAGACGTCATCGCCGAGGGCACACCGGCTGAGGTCCTCGAGCACCCGCGGGTGATCGAGTCCTACCTCGGCGAGAACGACGCGGCGATCCACCGCTCGGGCGGCCACCAGCCGACGGGCACGGCGGCTGCCGACAGGTCATCGTCGGTCGCTGCGGCAGGATCAGACAATGGTGAAGGGGAAGGACCTCTCCCGAGCGGGCCGCCGCGGCGTCCGCGGCCTCTCCAGGGACGATGAACGCCGACCGCGATCGAGCCGAGCTGATGCGCGTCGCGCCTCCCGGGATCGTCGCGCCGCCCGATCGTCGTCGCCTGGGAGAGACCGAAGAGTGCAAGATGGAGGTCGATGCGTCCTGTACCGGAAGAGATGGCGGCCAAGCTCGAAGCCGCGGCTGACTCCATCGGGACGTCCTTCGACGACGTGCGCATCGATGAGATCGCCGAAGCCAGCGGCATCCCTCGGGCGACCCTCTACTACTACTTCCACGGCAAGGACGAGATCCTCGGGTTCCTGCTGCGCTCGGCACTGACCGACCTCGTGGCAGCGGCCACCGATGCCGTCCACGGTCCGGGTGACGCGGCGGAACGTCTCCGAGCCCTGATTGCCGCTCAGCTCCGCCATCTCAGGAGTCGCCCGGGGACGAGTCAGCTGTTGATCGCGAACCTGGGCAAGGCGGGCCAGCTCCCGGAGATCGCGGCACAGCTCGACGACGGCTTCCACGGTCCGGTTCGCAAGCTCCTCCGTGAGGGCATCGATGACGGATCGCTGCGCGACGTCGGTGACCCGGAGATCGTCGCCAGCGCGTTCTTCGGGGCGGTGACCGCAGTCGGTCTGCGTGGGATCGTGGTGCACGGGGCTGTCCGTGTCGAGGAGATCATGGCGTCCCTGACCCCGCTGTTCTGGGGAGGCGTAGCCGCCCCCGAGCCGAGGGCCGAGGTTCCTTGACGCTCACATGATCCGGAAGTTCGGGGCACCGCCGGGGCGGGGCACCACTTCGATCGTGGCGCCGACCAGCTGGCCACCGGAGAGCTCTGCGGCGAGTGCAGCGTCCTCGCAACGAACGACCGTGCGCTGGCTGTGGGTGTTGGACGCGTATGCGACAACTGCCGAGGGGCCGCTCTCGCGCTCGTGGATGACCGTCCAGCCGTCGACTCTGGCTTCGCCCCCCGCTTCTGTGCCTGCCAAGGGGATCGCGGTGGCGTCGATTCGCCTCTGGTGCTCCGACAGATCGGGCCGGACGAAGCCGCCCCGCCTCGGCTCGGTGCTCCAGAGCCCGATGGAGTGCTTGGTGACGTACCAGCCGAGCCCGGTGGTGAGGCCGATCGCTCCAGGATCGGCGCGCAGCTCGGCGGCCATGGTCGCGATGCTGTGCGTGGTGTAGTTGTTGCCCGGCCCACCGAAGTAGGCGTGACCGCCGGTGACGGTGAAGGGGCGCTCGTCGCCCAGATCCAGCCCGAGCGCGGTGGCAGAGATCTCCACAGCGACAGGGAAGCAGGAGTAGAAGTCGAATCGCGAGATGTCGTCGAGCCCGATGCCGGTCTCGGCAAGCAGACGGCGGCCGGCGGTCTCGATGGCAGGGGAGCGATGCAGCTCCGGCCGTTGTGCCGGGTAGAAGACGTCGTTCAGGTCGGCGACTCCCAGTGGGAACACCCAGCGATCTCGGGGGACGCCGGCCCGTTCGGCAGCTTCCACCGAGCACAGCACCAGTGCAGCCGCCTGGTCGACCTCGATGATGGCATTCATGCGCTTGGTGTACGGCTCGGCAATCATCCGGTTCGTCGGGATCGGTTCGACGAGCTCCGCGGGCGTGGCCGCTCTCGGAAACCAGGCCAGGTCCGGATGCGACGCGGCGACCGCCGTTGCGGGCGCCATGAAGGTGCCCAGGAACCGCCGTTGCTGGTCCAGGGTGCGCCCGGCCCGGTGGGCCACGGCCGATTCCAGGATGGGGTAGAGGAACGGCGGCGGGGCGAGCCCGGCCGCGACCTCCGCTTCGGAGGCACCGAACCGCTGGTCGCCGATCTCGGTGTCCGCTCCGGTGGGGGCAGCCGCGGCAGGTGGCTCGAGCCCATGCGTCCGAGCACGTCGCATCGAAGCCCCTGCCTCGGATCCTGCGATCAGTGCCACGTCGCAGCGACCGGCGAGGATGTCGGCACCGAGCACGCCCACCAACCACTGCGGTGTGTTCCCGCCGATGGTGGACGACAGGTGTCGCCTCGCCTCGATGCCGAGCATGGCACCGAGGCGCTGCGCCGGATGCTCGGTGCGGGGGGCGAGGACCCCGGGCATGGCGATCGTGTCGGGCACGAGCCGGCCACCTGCGTCGCTCAGGGCGACCCGAGTCGCTTCGGCGGCGAGGGTGAGCGGGTCCACGAGGTCGCCGTCGCGGTTGGTGACCTGTCCCACGCCCACGAGCACGGGGGTGCGGGGATCGACGCTCACCGGTGGGTGGCGCGGGCCTGGCTGAGGACGACGTTGCCCTTCTGGGTCGAGGCCTCGACGACGGCGCCGTCGCCGTCACGCCAGATCTTGGTGACGATCGTGTCCTCGGGCCACACCTGGTCGGCGAAGCGGCCCTCGAGGGTGCCGAACGAATCCACGTCGCCGTCGAACACGCCAGCAAGGACGGCCCGGCCGACGAAGCCGAAGGTGCAGAGCCCGTGGTTGAAGGGGGCATCGAAGCCGGCCATCTGGGCGAACTCCGGGTCGATGTGGAGCGGGTTGCGGTCCCCGGAGAGCCGGTAGATCGCCGCCTGCTCGGCCCGGGTCTCGTACTCGACCACCACATCGGGGTCCCGGTCGGGTGGCTCGTTCTTGCCGGTCGTCGAGGGGCCGCGCTCGCCGCCGAATCCGCCGGCACCCCGGACGAACAGGGTGGCCGCGACGGTGAACAGATCCCCGTCGCTGTCTCGTGCCGTGCCTTCGAAGCCGATCACGGCCGCCTTGCCCTTGTCCCAGACCTCCGAGATGTGGCCGCTGATCTCGACCTGGGCCCGCGCCGGGAGGGTGCGGTGGAGGGTGACCGACTGCTCGCCGTGCAGGATCATGGCCGGGTTCACCTCGACCTCACCGAAGACCCCACCCATCGCCATGAGGCCCGGGATGACGCCGTAGGTGGGCAGCACGACCGGTCCGCGCCCCTCGTAGAGGAAGTCGAGGTCCTCCGGGGGCCGCGCGCCCACGCCGAGGGCGTAGAGCATCACGTCCTTTTCGTTCCAGGAGGCGGCGACAGGCGCCAGCTGGTGTCCGACGAGGTCTGAGGAGAGCGGTCGAGTCATGCCGGCAGTCTCCGTGACCGCACGGGGTGACTGCAAGACACGAGTGCGAGTATGTTTCACTGCGGGGGACCAAACCGGGCACAGTGCGCGGGGCGGGCAATCGGCACGAAGGTGACAGGAGTCTGCGTAGGGCTCCGGCGGCGGAGTGACGAACATCACAGGGGAACGGGGGAACGATGGCAGCGGTCACGCAGGCGATACGAGGACGGGTGGGTTCCCTCGTGGACGACCTCGGCCGCGTCTTCGGCCTGATGTTCGCGGTGCTCGTCCGCATCCCCCGGCGGCCGTGGCGGCCCCGGGCGGTGGCCGAGCAGGTCTGGTTCGTGGCGTCGGTGACCCTCTTCCCGGCCCTCCTGCTCACCTTGAGCTTCGGGCTCGTGATCGGCCTGCAGGTGTACAACATCACCCGCCAGTTCGGCGCCGAGTCGGCCCAGGGGGCGGCGATGGTCCTGGCCATCGTGCGCGAAGCCGGCCCCCTCGGCACCACGTTCATGCTGGCGGCGGCGGCCGGGACCGCCATCACGGCTGACATCGGCAGCCGCACCGTTCGAGACGAGATCGCAGCCATGCAGGTGATGTCGGTCGACCCGATCCACCGCGTGGTCGTGCCCCGGGTCCTCGGCGCCTCCATCGCAGCCGGGATCATGACCGGCATCGTCATCATGGGCGGGCTCGCCGGCGGCTTCCTCTACTCGGTCGTGCTCAAGGGCTCCAACGCCGGCGCCTACCTCGACGGCTTCTCGACGCTCGCCCAGATGCCGGACCTGTACCTCGCCCTGGCCAAGGGCATGGTGTTCGGCGTGGTCGCCGCCGTGATCGCCGCATGGCGAGGCCTGTACGCCAAGGGCGGGGCCGGGGGCGTGGGCCACGCGGTGAACACCGGCGTGGTGCTCACGATCCTCGCACTGGTCGTCGTGAACCTCATCATGACCTTCGGCTACCTGGCCATCGTCCCGAGCGCCATCCAATGACCGCCACCGCGCCCGCGCCCGTGCCCCGCACCTCCACCCGCCTGTGGAGCGCCACCAAGCAGGCCGTCGACCCGCTCGCCCAACCGTGGCGCGTCGCGCGGGACATCTTCGAGGTCGGCTACAAGGCCGTCCTGAACGTCCCCGCGTCGCTGAAGCACCGGGCCTACATCGTCAAGCTCATCTCCGACGTCGCCATCGGCTCCGGCGCGTTCATCGTCGGCGCCGGTGCGGTCATCGTCGTCGTGTTCATGACCGGCGTCATCGGCATCCAGGTCGGTCTCGAGGGCTACGAGGGCCTGGAGCTGATCGGCGCCGAGGATCTCATCGGGTTCCTGTCCGCCTTCGCCAACGTGCGGGAGATCACCCCGCTGGCCGCAGCGATCATCTTCGCCGCCCAGATCGGCGCCAACTACACCGCCGAGCTCGGAGCCATGCGCATCTCCGAGGAGGTGGACGCGATCGAGTCGATGGGCATCAAGTCCCTCCGCTACCTGGTCTCGACCCGGCTGGTCGCGTCGTTCGTCACCGTGCTGCCGCTGTACGTCATCGGCCTGTACGTGCAGCTGCTGACCACCAAGCTGACGTCGACGGTCTTCTTCGGGGTCGCGCCCGGCGTCTACGACCAGTACTTCGAGCTGTACCTGCCCCGCATCGACGTCCTGTACAGCGTCATCAAGATCCTCGTCTTCATCGCCATCATCACCTTCGTCCACTGCGCGTACGGGTTCCGGGTCTCCGGCGGGCCCGAGGACGTCGGCTATGCCGTGGGTCGGGCCGTGCGCCTGTCGATCACCCTGGTCTTCCTCTCCAACTTCTTCCTCAGCCTCATCTTCTGGGGTTCGGGCGACACCGTGAGGTTCTCCGGATGACCATGCCAGCCGCCCTCCTCCGCCGACTCGTCGTGTCCGTACTGATCGCCGGTCTCGTCGCCGCCTGGCTCGGGCGCCCTGGCCCGGACCGCCACGAGATCACCGCAGAGTTCGCCCGCGCCGGGCTCAACGTGCGCCCCGGCGACGAGGTCCGGGTGCGCGGCGTGCCGGTCGGCACCATCTCCTCCATCGAGATCGACCGCGACAGCTACACCGCCCGCTACACGCTCTCCGTCGACCCCGACGCCCCGATCGCCGCCGCCACCACCGCAGCCCTCGTCCCCAAGACCCTCTTCGGCGACAAGTACGTCGAGCTGCAGGGCGCCCCGGCCGACGCCGAGCACCTCGGCGACGGCGCCCACATCCCCCTGGAGCGAACGTCGGCACCGAGCGAGGTGCAAGAGGTGCTCGACCGGCTGGAACCGGTCCTGGCCGAGGTCGACCCGGTGACCTTCGCCAACGTGATCGCCTCCACCGCCGAGGGCCTTGACGGCGCCGGCGCCCACATCGCCACCCTCGTCGACGCCCTCCCCGACGCGCTCGCCACCATCACCGCCAACCAGCAGGACCTCGGCCGCATCTTCCGGGCCGTTCCCGGCATCGCCGGCACCCTCGAGGAGCGGGCCGACCAGCTCGTGCAGGTGGCCGACTCCTTCGGCACGCTGGCCACCACCATCGACGAGAACGAAGACGAGCTGGTCCGGTTCGTGACCAGCACCGCCGAGCTGTCCGCCCGGGCCGCCGAACTGCTCACCACCGAGCAGGTGCGCCTCACCCGCATCCTCGACGACGCCTTCACGGTGGTCGACCTGGTCGCCGAGCAACCCGACGCTGTCCCGACGCTGCTCGACGGCCTGCCGGTGTTCGTCAACGGCCTGGCTGCCGCCACGTCGTCGGGCTACTTCAAGGCACCGATCGCCAGCTTCGGCGTGTTGATCCCCACCGTCGACTCCAAGGGTGATCTCGGCGAGGCCGGGGGCGGGGCAGGCTTCGGTCCCGACGTGGTCGTCGAGGGCTTCCCCCTCAGCGACGGCATCACCGTCGGGCCCGAGGACAGCACCAGCGGGCTGACCGGCGCGGCCAACGGCGTGATCGGCCTCCTCAACAACCTGCTCGGGGGTCAGCGATGAGCCTGTGGATCAAGCTCGGCGTCCTCACCGCCACAGGCCTGGCCTGCTTGGCGGTCCTCGCCGTGCAGATCGGCCAGCTCGGCGGCGCCGCCGGCGCGTTCTCCGACACCTACCGGGTGGTCGCCCACTTCGACGACGCCACCGGCCTCACCGAAGGCAACGAGATCCGCCTCGCCGGCGTGCGCATCGGCAAGGTCGGCGCCGTCTCCGTCCAGCGCGGCGAGGCGGTGGTGAGCATGAACATCGACGCTCGCCACCGGGTGCCCGAGGCCAGCCGGTTCGAGCTCAAGTGGAAGAACCTGCTCGGCCAGCGCTACATCGGGGTGGTCCCGCCGCCGGACGCAACACCGGGCGGCCCCGCCGTCGAGGAGGGCGCCGAGCTGACCACGGCCCGGACCCGCTCGGCCGCTGACCTGTCCATGCTGCTCAACAACACCGAGCCGCTGCTGTCCCAGCTCGACGTCCCCCGGCTCAACCAGGTGACCGCCACGCTCGCCGCATCGATCGCCGGACGGGAGGCCGCCCTCAGCGCCGGCATCGCCGACGCCCGGACCCTGCTCACCGAGCTCAACACCCGCCGCGACGCCATCGACCGCAGCCTCGTCAACCTCGACACCCTCATCGGCGGCATCGCCGAGCGCGACAACGAGATCGAGCGGTTCCTCACCTCCTTCGCCACCACCGCCGAGACACTCGCCGCCAACGCCGGCCAGATCGGCTCCACCGTCGAACAGCTCGACGTGCTCGTCGACGTCGCCGAACAGGTGCTGTCGGCGACCAGCGGCGACCTCGACGCGGTCATCGACCAAGCTGTCCAGGTCCTCGACGCCCTCGCGGCAAACGCCGATTCGATCGAGGAAGGCGTGCGGACCCTGCCCTGGGCCACCGCCGCCATCACCCGGGCCACGGGCAAGGGCAACTGGTGGCAGGTCTACGCCCGCGGCGTCGGCGGGGCGACCGTGTTCGTCAACGAACCGGTCATCGGACCCGACCACAACGACGTCGGGGTCGACGACCAGACCGCCCCCGACGCCCTGCTCGGCGAACCTCGCCTCCCGCTGCCGCCCATCCCCGAGACGCCGCTCGGCCCGGTCACCGTGAACCCGTCGGCTGAGACCAGAGCCGGGGACTACGAGGAGAACCGCCGGTCCGACCAAGGCTCGAGTGGGCTGGCCGCGTTCCTCTCCAACCTGCTGGGAGGTGGCTCGTGATCGACTCCCACCTGCGCCTCAAGGCCGCGATCGGCACCGGCATCGTCGTGATCCTCGGCCTGGTCGCCTTCGCCATCGGCGGCATGCACATCCTCGACCGCAACTACCCGCTCTCCGTGGTGGTCGACGACGCTGCCGGGCTCGAGAGCGGAGACCCGGTCCGGGTGGCCGGGGTCAACATCGGTTCGGTCACCTCGATCGAGCGCATCCCCGAGGACGGCACGCTCCGGGTCGGCTTCCAGGTCGACGCGGGCACCGAGATCTCGGAGGCGAGCACGGCATCGGTGCGGCTGCGCACCCTGCTGGGCAAGAAGTACCTGCACCTCGCCGATCCCGGCACCGGCGGGACGCTGGCGGCCGGTGGGGTCATCCCGGTGTCCCAGACCATGCCCGCCACCGACGTCGACACGCTGCTCAACGCGGCCGAGCCCACCCTCGAACGCACCGACGTGGGCGCGATGAACAGCCTGCTGGCCGGCGTCGATCGCACCCTGGCCGGACGGGGCGACGAGCTGCGGGACGTGTTCACCGAGCTGGGTGGCCTGGCGTCCACCTTCGCCGACCGGGAGGTGGAGCTGACCCGCCTCATCGAGTCCACAAACCAGCTCGCCGGTGTCGTCGGCACCCGCGACACCGAGCTGCGCACCGTCCTCGACGGCATGGACCTGGTGCTGGCCACCCTCGCCCAGCGTGGCGGCAACCTCACCTCCCTCGTCGACCAGGTCCGGCTTCTGTCGGACACGCTGTCGCCGCTACTCGCCAGCAACCGCCAGCACTTCACCGACCTCTTCGCCGACCTCAACCAGGTCAGCGAGGTCCTCGTGCGCCAGAAGGATCGCCTCGACGTGGTCCTCACCCAGCTCCCGAGCCTGGCCGAGCGCTTCTACGCCACCACGGCCGAGGGCTCGTGGGTGAACGTGTACATCGTCGGCGTCATCGCCACCCCCTTCCTCTCCGAGCCGGTTGACCTGGGCTCCTCCTACACCGCCGAGCCGGGCACCAGCGGCGGGGTCCCCCGGCTGTGGCTGGACCCGCCCCAGCTGCTGCCGGACACGAACATCGCCGGTGTCGACCTGCTCTTCGAGGACAACCGGGTCGTCGAGGCTCCCGAAGGGTACGTCGAGGGATGACCGAGCCCGCAACCATCTCGCTGGCCCGACGGGCCGTCACCGCCGTCGTCGTCCTCGCCTTCTCGGTGTCGACCGCCGGGCTCGCCGGCGTCGCCATCGGCGTCGAGGTCGACAATCCTTTCCGGCCCGACCGCACAGTCGTCCACGCCGAGTTCGAGCGGGCTGTCGGGCTGTACGACCAGTCCAGGGTGTTCGCCGACGGCGTCGAGGTCGGTGAGGTCACCGACATCGAGGTGCTCCCCGGTTCGGTGCGGGTCGAGCTGACCCTCCACGACATCGCCATCCGGGCCGACACCAGCGCCATCCTCCGGCTCCGGTCCCTGATCGGCGAGCGGTACGTCGAGCTCACCGATGTGTGGACCGGGGACGGCGAGCGCCTGGAATCCGGCGACGTCATCCCGCGGGAGCGCACCGTGGTGCCGGCCGAGATCACCGACGTGCTCGACGAGGCCGCCCGGGTGTCCAAGGAGCTGGACGGGGCCACCCTCAACCGGATCATCGAGGAGCTCGCCCTGGTCGTCGGCGACGACGGCGTTGCCGTGGAAGCACTGCTGGAGGACCTGGCCGACGCCGGCGACGTGGTCGCGGCCCGGGCCGCCGACCTCGACGAGCTCATCGGCTCCCTCGACACCGCCGTCGCCACCCTCGCCGAGAAGGACCAGACGGTGGTGTCGGTGCTTCGCAACGGCACCACGGTCTCCCAGGCCCTGCTCGCCCAGGAGGGTGCGCTCGACGCGGCGGTGCGCAGCATCGACACCATCGTCGGTGACCTGGCCGACTTCGCCGGGGACCAGCGCCAGGGCCTCACCGACCTGGCCGGCGACCTGTCCGAGGTCGGCGAGCTGCTGGCCGCCCACCGGGCCGACTTCGAGCAGACCGTGGACTACCTGCCGTGGGCGTCGTACGGGTTCGCCCGGGCCATCACCCACGACGGCGATCGCTGGTACCTCCAACCCCAGGTGACCGGCACGCTCGTCGCCCCGTTCATCCCCAACCTCAACTCCCGGGGCGGCATCGGCTCCGAGGAGCACGACAACCGGCTCGTGCCCGGCATCGACTTCAACGACTCGGTCGTGCGAGACGTGCTCCCGTGGCAGATCGACACCACCCCCCTGCTCGGAACCGGACCGCTGCTCCCGTCGGCGTCGCTCGGGCCGATCACCATCGACGCCGACGGCTCCGGGAGCGCACAACCATGAGCGACCCCCGAACAACCACCAAGGAGGCCGGACCGTGTCCCGCCTGACGCTCGTCCAGCGGATCCGCCTGGCGCTCCTCTTGGCCGTGCTTGTTGCCTGCGGCGTGGTGGTCGCCCGGGTGTGGCCCGAAGCAGGTACGGCCTACGCTGCGATGGCCGAGGACGCGTCCGGGGTCGTGCCCCGCAACGACGTGCGCCTGAACGACATCATCGTCGGCCAGGTGACCGGGGTCGACCTCGACGGCCTCCACGCTCGGATCGCCTTCACCCTCGGCGACGACGTGGAGCTTCCCGCGGCCACCAACGTGGAGATCCGCCAGACATCGCTGCTCGGCGAGTACTTCCTCGCCCTCGTCCCCGAGGGTGACGGCCGCCTCGAGCCCGGCACCACCATCCCGCTGGAGCGGACCCGGCGGGCCGCCGAGCTGGAGACCATCGTGTCCCAGGCCGGCGCGCTCACCGCCCAGGTCAACATCGACAACATCAACCGGGTCCTCACCTCCCTCGACACCGGCTTTGGCGCCGGGCCGGAGGCGGTGGGCGACATGTTCGAGTCCCTGGCGGGCACAGCCAGCACGCTGTCGTCCCTGCGCGGCGACCTCAACGCCACCATCGACTCCGTCGACGCCCTGTCGGCCCGGCTGGCGCCGGAGACGGGCAGCTTCAGCGATGCCATCGGCCGGTTCGCCGACGGCGCCGAGGCGCTGGCCAGCTCCAACGAGGGCATCGACGTGCTCGTCGAGCAGCTGGGCTCGGCCACCGGGTCGCTGTCCGATCTCCTCGAGCGCAACCGGGAACGGCTCCAGCGGAGCACACCGGTGCTGCGCCGGACCCTGGCTGACGTGGTCGCCAACCTCGACAACGTCATCTCCGCCGTCCAGGGCCTCCCCGCCTTCAACCGAGGGTGGGCGTGCGCCGCCGACGGCCACTACCTGAACTTCATGTTCCCCCTCGCCCCCGAGGCGACGAACATCGACCTCAATCCGGGCCGGTGCGACAACGTCGAGGAAGGCCCACGCGGGCGCAAACGGCCCACCCAGGCGCACCTGCTGCCGGGGCTCGACAGCCTCCAGATCGACGACCCGCTCGGCACCGGTGACCTGGACATCGGCACCGGCACCGCCAACGAAGGCCGGGCGGCCATGGAGGCCGATCGGCCATGAGGCTCAACACCCGCACGGTCATCAACGTCCTGGTCGTCCTCGCCGTCGGCGCCTCCGCGCTGGTGTGGGCGGTGGTCGGCCTCGCCGGTCTGCGACTCTTCGGAGACGACCGCGTCACCGTGCAGGCCGTCGTCAGCCGGGCCGCCGGCGCCCTCCCCGGCGCCGAGGTGACCTACCTCGGCCAACCGGTGGGCACGGTCGATCGCAGCGAGTTCGTCGACGACGGCATCCTGGTCACCATGGACGTCGAGCTTCCCGACCAGGTCGCGTCCGTGCTGCGCGCGGATGTCCGGCAGAAGTCGGCGCTCGGCGAGCCCTACGTGGACCTCGGCCCGGCCCAGGCCGACCCGAACGGCGATGAGGTCACCGGCGAGGTCGCCGCACTGGCGTCATCGCCGGGCCAGGTGCCGGCCGAAGAGATGGACGGGGTCCGGATACCGCTGGAGCGCACCTCGGTCCCCGCCGAGCTCGGCCAGCTGCTCTCCGACGCCGACGCCCTCCTCGGCGACCTGAACCCCGAGGCGCTGGGCGACCTCGTCGACGGGGCCGCCGCGATCGTCGGCAACGAGGAGAACTTACGCCGCATCCTGCGCAGCGGCGCCGTGGTCGCGGAGACCATCCGCGGGCGCGACGCCGAGATCGACGCCCTCCTGGCCAACGCCGCCCAGCTGACCGAGACCCTGGACGCGTCGCGCGGCGACGTGGAGGGGGCGCTGGACGGCTTCTCCGAGCTCGGTGCCGTGCTGGCCGACCGGCGCCAGCAGCTCGAATCCATCCTCGAGCGCGGTTCCACGCTGGCCACTGAGGGCTCCCGGCTCATCGCCGACACCCGGCCCCAGGTCGACGGCGTCCTCTCCGGCCTCGATGCCACGTTCGAGACCCTCGCCGACCGCCCCACCAAGGTGCGCGAGATCCTCACCCTCACACCGCTGATGATCGACCGGTTCGGAAAGACCTTCGAAGGCGGCTACTTCTGGCTCGGCGCCGCCCACGTCCCCTTCGTTCCCGGTACCCCGCGGCTGGGCGTGCCGGTCACCGGCAAGGGCCTGCGCATCGACCGCATCTTCGCCCCGTCGGTCGCCCAGAAGATCACCGTCGACCTCGAAGCGATGGGCATGCCCCAGTTCGGGATGGTCCAACTGCTGCCCAGCGAGCAGATCGGCGCCGCCGCCCAGGAGCCCGGCGGGCTCAGCCGCCTGATCGACGCCACCCGGGCCGATCTCGAGGACGAAGCCCCCTGAGGTCGAGTGATCTCTGGCCGCCGGTGCCGCTGGTGGCGTTCAGAGCACCTGGACGCTGGAGACCAGGTCCTGGTCCCGGTCGACCTGCACCAGCAGGCCCACCCCGACGATGCGGCTCTCCGGTGCCGCCTGTTCCTGCCCGCCACTACCGTCCGCCCCCTCGGCGGGCGCTGCTGAAGGAGCTGTGATCTGTTGGTTGACCACGACGAAGAAGACGGCGGTGCCGTCGTCGACCCGCTGGAGGGTGGGTCCGGCGACGATCTCGCCGCTGCTGACCGACCCGCTGGCCTCGAGGTCGGCGACGAAGGTCTCGCCCATGGTGGCGCGGAACTCCTCGGCGAAGGACGGCGTGCCCAGGACCAGGATGCGCTCGATGTCGGCGTCGACCCGGGTGGCGTCGAAGGTGGTGACCGCGCCGGCGAAGCGCCCGACCAGGGCGAGCTCGTCGGCGTCGGGGGTGGGGGTCCCGTCACCGCCGTCGGCAGCGGCGGCGACGCCGAACCCGGCGAGCGCGATCCCGCCGGTCAGGGCGACGCCGGCGGCGACGCGGGAGTGCAGGACACGGCGGAGCATCACGAGACGCTACCGCGTGGTCGTCTCGCCACGTGGGGGGCAGCCGGGGTGCTCGCCGCGGTGGGGGCGGTGGCTTTCCTCATCGCAGCGACCGGCGACGACAGCTCGGACCGGGACGAGGTGCTCGCCTTCTCCGAGGAGTTCATCGCCATCTTCACGTCCTACGACCACGCCGACTTCGAGCGCACGGAGGAGGCGGTGGCCGAGCGCTCCACCGAAGCCTTCGCCAGCCGGTACCGTTCGCTGCTCGGCGGCGCCGGCTTCGTCGACGCACTGCGCCAGAACGAGGCCGCGGCCACGTCGGAGATCACCGTGGGGCCGCTGGTGGCCACCCTCGAGGACCACGAGGCCCGCACCTTCGCCATCGTCGAGCAGGAAGTGACCGGGAGGCAGTTCGAGCAACCGCAGCGCAGCCGTCTCCGGGTCGAGATCTTCATGGTGGAGACCCCCGACGGCTGGATCGTGGTGGACGTGGAGACGACCTGAGCCGGGCGGCTCACCAGCCGGCGCCGAGCACGATTGCACCCTGCACGGCGCCCACCGCCGCACCGAGCGCACCACCGATCAGGACGAGGATGATCTCGTCCTCCTCGAAGATGCCCCGCAGCATCCGCTCGAACTGGGGCTTGTCGAGGACCGACAGCCGCTCCTCGATGAGCTCGTCGAGGCGCAGGCTCTGGGACAGGTGGTCCTCCACCAGTGGGCGGGCCTGGGGGACCAGGTCGGTGAGTCGCTGGGCGAGCACGAAGGTGACCTTGTCGAGCTGATCGTCGGTCGGCTCGGCACCGGCGATCATGGCCAGCAAGGGCCGGAACTGCTCGAGCTGACCGCGGGCCTGGCCGACCAGCTCGCCGACCAGCTCCTCCGCAGCCGGGTTGGCGGCCACGTGGTCGATCAGGTTCGCCGGCGTCAGCACCTCGCCGGCGGCGATGCGCCCGTAGTCGCGGGCGATCTCGGCCTGGCGCTTGGGGAACATGCCCTGGTACGTGACGAGCCCGAGGTAGCGGCGCGGCTCGAGCGGGCGGAAGATCATCTGGATGGCGAGCCAGTTGGTGCCGAGGCCGACGACGGCACCGACGATCGGCATCATCCACCAGATCCCGAACACCGAGTACGCGGCGGCCTGGAAGATGCCCACGGCGAAGCCGAAGACACCGCCGTACAGCTCGATGAACCGCAGCTCGCGGTGCCCGACCTCCTGGGCGACCCGGGCCAACCGGTCAGCGTTCGGGCCGCTCAGCTCCTCCACCACCAGCCGGTCCAGGTCGATCAGCGCCTCGGCGTGCTCGCCCATCCCGACGAACGCCTGCCCGACGCTCTGCTCGACCTGGCCCAGCACCAGGCCTCGGACCTGCTCCCGCGCCTCGGGCGCCATGGCATCCCAGGTACCGGGGCTGACGATGTCGAGGGCCTCGCCGACCAGGGCATCGATCTCACCGGGGTGGGCGTCGACCAGGCGCTGGACCAGACGGTGGGCGTCGAGGCGCTCGACCATGTCTTCCGGGCTGAGCACATGGCCGGTCGTGTTGGCGATCTCGGCCGCGAACTTCGGCGCCATCCGGTAGACGATGCCCTGCCACTTCAACGGTCCCACGCCCCAGGGCTCGCGGGGGTGGAAGACCATCTTCACCGCGGTCCAGTTGGTGATGTAGCCGATGAAGGCGGTGATCAGCGGGACGGTGACGAACAGCACCACGGTGTCGGTCATGGTCGCTACCGGTTGACGACGTTGAGGAGCTGGCCGATCTCCTCGTTGGCGTTGTCGGGGACGATGAGGTCGTCGAGCGACGCGATGGTGTCCCAGTTGTCGCGCACCTGCTCCGGCGTGAGGTCCTTGGAGTAGTAGCCGAGCGGCTCGGCAACCACGACCCGGCTCACCCGGCCACCGGCGACGGACAGGATCTGGCCGGTGACGTCGCACTGGTCCGAGGCCAGGTAGACGACTACGGGGGTGACGGCCTCGGGGTCGAGGGTGTCGGCCATCGGGCCGAGCAGGTCCTCGGTCATCCGGGTGCGGGCGCCGGGCGCGATGACGTTGGCCAGCACGTTGCGCTTGCGGCCCTCCTGGGCGAGGGCCTTGGTGAAGCCGACCAGGCCCATCTTGGCCGCCCCGTAGTTGGTCTGTCCGAAGTTGCCGAAGAGCCCGGCCGCCGACGTCGTGTTGATGACCCGCCCGTAGTTCTGCTCCCGCATGAGCTTCCACGCCGGCAGGGTCACCCAGAACGCACCGTACAGGTGCACCTGCAGGACCGAGTCGAGCAGGTCGGCGGTGAGGTTGTGGAACGCCTTGTCGCGCAGGATGCCGGCGTTGTTGACGACGATGTCGACCCGACCGAACGCGTCGATGGCGGTCTGCACGATGGCCTCGCCACCAGCCTGGCTGGCCACCGAGCTCGCGTCGGCGACCGCCTCGCCACCGGCCGCGTTGATCTCGTCGGCGACCTGCTTGGCCGGACCGGCATCCGCGCCGGTGCCGTCGACCGTCCCGCCGAGGTCGTTGACCACGATGCGGGCGCCTCGCGCCGCGAGCTGCAATGCGTGCTGACGGCCGAGGCCGTGGCCGGCGCCCGTCACGATCGCCACCTGTCCGTCGAATCCGATGTCCGTCATCTCATCCTTCCCGGCCGGGGCGGGTCCCCAGCACATGTGACAGCGGGCATCATATGTCCTACCGTGTCGCCCACATCCGAGTCCGACCCCGATGGCGGGCACCGGAGCGATCCCGACAGGAGGACGAGATGACCACGGTCAGCCCGGCGAGCGTGCGCGAGGAAGCGGAGACCTGGTTCCGCGAGAACTGGGATCCGGAGATCCCCCTCGGCCACTGGTGGGAGCGCCTCGCCGACTCCGGCTGGGGCTTCGCGACGTGGCCGGAACGCTGGTTCGGCCGGGGCCTGGGCAGCGACCAGGCCAAGCAGGTCGACGCGGCGCGGGCGGCGGTCGGGGCCGTCGGCCCGCCGAGCGGCATCGGCGTCATGATGGCGGGGCCCACCATCATCGACCACGGCACCGAGGAGCAGTGCCAGCGGTTCCTGCCGGACATGGTCACCGGCAAGGAGGTCTGGTGCCAGCTCTTCTCCGAGCCCGGTGCGGGCTCGGACCTCGCCGGGCTGCAGGCCCGCGCCGAGCGCGACGGTGACGAGTGGGTGGTCAACGGCCAGAAGGTGTGGACGTCGGGCGCGCAGTTCTCCAAGTGGGGGATCCTCATCGCCCGCACCTCCGTCGACGTGCCCAAGCACGAGGGCATCACCTTCTTCGTGATCGACATGGACCAGCCCGGCATCGAGGTCCGACCGCTCAAGGAGATGACCGGTGGCGCCACCTTCAACGAGGTGTTCATGACCGATGCCCGTGTGCCCCACGACAACGTCATCGGTGAGCCCAACCGCGGCTGGGGTGTGGCGGTGACGACGCTGGCCCACGAGCGCAACTCGTTGGGAGCCTCCGGCATGGCCAGCGCCGCGGGCGGCGTGATGATCGGACGCAACGACCTCGACCGGCCGGCGGGCCGCCGGAGCAGTGGAGGCGGGGAGATGGCCGGGATGGCCGCCGCGTTCGGTGGCGGGGGCGCCATGATCGCCGGCTTGCCGGCGCTCGTCGGCCGCGCAGACGACAAGGTGCTGCGCGACAAGGTGATGCGCATCTACACGCTGATGGAGATCACCCGCTTCACGAGCCTGCGGGTCCAGGCCGCCAAGGCCGCGGGCCGCGGCCCGGGCCCGGAGGTCTCCACCGGCAAGCTGGTCGCCTCCGAGATGGTCCGCCAGCTGCGCGACGTCGGGCTGGAGGCGCTCGGACCGCATGGCCAGCTGATGGGCGCCGACACGCCCCTCGGTGGAATGCTCCAGCAGCTGGCCCTCTTCAGCCCCGCCATCTCCATCGCCGGCGGGTCGGATCAGATCCAGCGCAACATCATCGGCGAGCGGGTCCTCGGGCTGCCGGGTGAGCCTCGCGTCGACAAGGACGTGCCCTTCGCCGCCCTGAAGGTGGGGACCCAGCGATGAGCGATCCGGTGGGCTCCGAGGTCCGGCGCGTCCGCACCGCCGAGGGACTCGTCGTCGTGCTCGAGCGCTTCGGCCGCCCCTCCGACCGACCACCCGTGCTGCTCCTGCACGGTGGCGGCCAGACCCGCCACAGCTGGTCCGGTACGGCTGCCCAGCTGGCGACGCGCGGGTACGAGGCCTGGACGATGGACCTGCGGGGCCACGGCGACTCGGACTGGGCCACCGACGGTGACTACACGACCGATGCCATGGTCGAGGACCTCGACGCCGTGTGCGCCGAGATCGAACAGCCGCCCGTCCTGGTCGGCGCCTCCATGGGCGGCATGGTCGGCCTGGTCAGTGAGGGTTCACTGCGTCCCGGCCGGTTGCGCGCGCTCGTGCTCGTGGACATCGCGACGCAGCTCGAACAAGCCGGGGTCGAGCGCATCGTCGGCTTCATGTCCGCCGCACCCGACGGTTTCGCCACGCTCGACGAGGCGGCCGATGCCATCGCGGCCTACCGGCCCAACCGGCCTCGACCCAGCAACCTCGACGGCTTGCGCAAGAACCTGCGCCAAGGCGGCGACGGCCGCTGGCGATGGCACTGGGATCCGGCGTTCCTGTCGGGCAAGAGCCGTGACGGCCGCAGCGACGTCGACACGCTCGGCGACGCCGCCCGCAACCTCGCCCTTCCCACGTTGCTGGTGCGGGGCCGGATGTCGGACATGTTGAGCCTCGAGGGCGTGGCCGCCTTCCGCGAGCAGTGCCCGCACGCGCGCTTCGTCGACATCGCCGACGCCGGCCACATGGTCGTCGGCGACCGCAACGACGCCTTCACCGAGGCGGTGGTCGACTTCGTCGAGCAGCTCGACCAGGGTGAACGAGAGGAGATGGCCAGCTGATGCTCGCCACCGACCCCCACCTGTTCCGGCTCCCCGGCGACGGCGAGGACCGTCCGCGCCTGCTCGGGTCGTACTCCGCCGAGGCCGGGCTCCACTTCTGGCCTCGTCGCAAACGCTGCCCGGTGACCCGCACGCCCGTGGAGGACGTCGAGTTCGGCCCCGTCGGCACGCTGTATGCGTGGACCTTCCTGCACGTGCCGCGCATGGGCAAGGTGTCCTTCGGCGACACCGGCGGCTACGCCGTGGGCCAGGTGGACCTGCCCGAGGGGGTGCGCGTGCAGGCCCCGCTCATGGGTTCCCAGCACGACTGGTCGATCGGCGACGAGATGGCGCTCACCCTCTTCCCGGTCGGCACCGACGACGACGGTAACGAGCTCGTCACCTTCCGGTTCGAGGTCGTGCGATGAGCTCCACGCTGAGCCGCCGGGTGTTCGTGGTCGGCGTCGGCATGCACCCGTTCGGCAACGAGGGCATCCCGGCAACCGACATGGGCTACGTCGCCGGGGTCGCCGCACTCGACGACGCCGGCATCGACTTTCCCGAGGTCGGGGCGCTCTACAACGGATACATCGGCGGTGGCATCACGGCCGGCGTGCACCTGGCCAAGGACCTGGGCCTCACCGGCCTGCCCGTCACCCACGTGGAGAACGCCTCGGCCACCGGCTCCTCGGCCTTCGGCGAGGCCGTCCACGCCGTCGCTGGCGGTCGGGTCGACGTCGCCATGGCCCTCGGCTTCGACGACATGAACCGCATGGGCGGCCTGGGCCGCAGCGGCAAGCGCGGCCTCGGTGCCGAGGACGTGATGCTGCCGGCGGCGTTCTTCGCCATGTGGGCCACCCGCCGCATGCACGAGGCGGGCACGTCGATCGAGACCTTCGCCGCCATCGCGGCGAAGAACTGGAACCACGCCCGCGAGAACCCGATGGCACAGCGCCGGGTCGATCACGAGATGACCGTCGAGGAGATCCTCGCCTCGACCATGATCTCCTATCCCCACACGTCCAAGATGGCGTGCGCAGCCGGCGGTGGGGGCGCGGCGGCCATCGTGGCCAGCGAGGACGTCGCCCGCCGGTTGGGCGGACCGATGATCGAGGTGGTCGCCTCCCAGCAGCGCTCGGAGACCTACACCGACGGTCACGTCTTCCTCGGGGCGGTGATCGGCCCGGCGCAGATGACCCGCGACACCGCGGCCGATGCCTACGAGCAGGCCGGACTCGGCCCGCGCGACCTGGACCTGGTGCAGGTCCACGACGCGTTCCCCATCGAGGAGCTCGTCTACTACGAGCTGCTCGGCATCTGCGGGGACGGCGAGGGGGACAAGCTGGTGGCCAGTGGCGAGACGAGCCTCGGCGGCCGCATCCCGTTCAGCACCGACGGCGGCCTGACCGCCCGCGGCCATCCCGGCGGACCCACCGGGCTCGCCCAGATCCACGAGACGGTGCTCCAGCTCCGCGGTGGTGCCGGCCCCCGACAGGTCGAGGGAGCGCGCACCGGGCTGTGCCACATGGCCGGCGCCGGCTCCGTGTGCGTGGTGCACATCCTGCAGCGGACCTGAACCGTGCCCCGGATCACCGATGACCGCCGCCCGTCCACCGCTCCCCGCCGAAGCGCGGCAGACGTCATCGACGTGCTCTCCCCCACGTCGCCCCCGTCCACCAGCCCACCACCATGAGCGCGTGACGGGGGGTCCGGCGTCGTGCCACCCCCCGTCATGCCCCGACAGAGGAGTCTGCCGCCATGACCGTCACCGAAGGACCTGCCATCGAGGACCGTCCCCGCCTCGCGTCCACCGACCCCCGGGACGGCCGCACCGTGGGCACCGTGGCGGTGCACGATGCCGCCGACGTCGTCGTCGCCGTCGCCCGCGCCCGCACCAACCAGACCGACTGGGGACGGCGCTCACCAGCCGAGCGCGCCCACCACCTGCGCCGCATCCGCGCCCGTCTCGCCGTGCGGGCCCGAGAGCTCGCCGAGGTGATCGCTTCCGAGACCGGCAAGCCGGACTTCGACGCCATGGCCGAGGTGCTCTCGTGCGCTGTCCTGTTCACCCACACGGCGCGACGAGCACCCAAGGTGCTGGCGCCGGAGAAGGTGTCCTCGTTCCCGCTGTACGTGAAGCGGGCGGAGATCCGGTACGAGCCGTACGGCGTCGTGGGCGTGATCAGCCCTTGGAACTACCCGGCCTTCGTGCCCGTCCAGGCGCTGTCCGCCGTGCTCGCCGCCGGCAACACCGCCGTCCTGAAGCCCTCGGAGCTGACGCCCCTCACCGGCGTGCTCCTCGCCGAGATCATCAACGAGGCCGGCGCCCCCCTCGTCGAGGTGGTCACCGGCGACGGGGTCACCGGGGCCGCCCTGTCGTCGAGCGGCGTCGACAAGATCGCCTTCACCGGCAGCCCGGCCACTGCGCGGCACATCCTGCGGGCGGCGGCCGAGAACCTCACGCCCACCGTCATGGAGCTGGGCGGCAAGGACGCCATGATCGTCTGTGACGACGCCGACATCGCGGCCGCAGCGCGCACGGCGGTGGCCGGTTGCTTCGCCAACGCCGGCCAGACCTGCATCGCGGTCGAGCGGGTCCTCGTCACCCGCCGCAACCACGCGGCCTTCCGGGACGCCGCCGTCCGCGCCGCGCAGCGGGTCACGGTCGGGCCCGAGCGCACGAAGCACGTCGGTGCCATCACGCAGCCGCCCCAGATCGACGTCATCGAGCAACGCCTGCGCGATGCCACGGCTGCCGGGGCCACGATCCTCGTGGGCGGGCGCCGTCGCGACGACCTCGGCGCCAGCTTCTTCGAGCCCACCATCGTCGACGACGTCAGGCCGGACATGGCCCTGGCCCGGGAAGAGACCTTCGGGCCCGTGCTCTCCATCATCCCCGTCGACGATGTCGACGACGCAGTGCGGGTGGCCAACGACTGCGACTACGGGCTCGCCGGCAGTGTGTTCGGGCGCGACCGGAGGGTGGTCGACGATGTCGTCGAGCGGTTCGCCACCGGCGCGATCAGCATCAACGACGCGCTCGCCACCGCGCTCCTGCCCGGCCTGCCCTTCGGCGGCGTGCGCTCGAGCGGCTTCGGTCGCCTGCACGGCGATGCCGGCATCCGCGAGTTCGCCGTGCCGAAGGCAGTGGCCACCAGCCGGCTCGCAGTCCTGCCGGGGCTGACAGGGTCGATGTTCGGCTCGGTCAGGCCCAGCGCCGCCCAGGTCGGCACGGTGCTGCGGGTGCTCTGGGGTCGCGGCGCCAGCGCCTGAGCGATGCCGACGGAAAAAGCTGTCAATTCGGCAGGAACAGACGCCAACGGCGCCGAATTATAAAAACAGGGAAGTCATAAGACAACGAACAACGGGTGTCTCGCGACACCCCGCTCCGGGGGGTGCGATGTTCGGGTTCGTCGGTGTCGACGCAATCATCATCGGGGTGGTGACCGGGGGCGGTTACGCGCTGTTGGCCGTGAGCATCACGCTCATGTACCGGTCCACCGGCTTCCTGTCCTTCGCCCACGCCGGCTTCGCAACGCTGGCCGCCTACGTGTACGCGGACCTGGCCGGTGCCCGCGAGTGGCCCGGCGTGGTCGCTGCCGCGGTGGCCATCGGCATCACGCTGGTCTACGGCCTGGTCGTCGAGCGGGTGCTGCGTCCGATCCGGAACTCGCCGGCGGCGACCAAGATGATCGCAACCCTCGGCGTGGTCCAGCTGAGCACGGCGCTGGTGCTGTTGATCTACGGCTTCCAGCCTACGAGCGCACCGTTGCTCCTGCCGGACGGGGCAGTGACCATCGGGGACCTGCGCATCGGCCACCAGCAGAGCGCCACCCTCGTCCTGGCCGCGGTCTCGGCTGTCGGACTCGGCTGGTTCCTCAAGGTCACCCGCTTCGGGACGGCCATCCGCGCCGTGGCGTCCAACCCGGAGACCGCTCGGCTCATGGGGGTGAGCCTCACCCAGGTCGGGCGGTTCAACTGGGTCCTGGGCGCCGGGCTCGCCGGCAGTGCCGGCGTGCTGCTCGCGCCCTTGAGCCCCATCAACGCCGGCACGTTCACGCTGCTGCTGGCCAAGGCACTCGTGGCCACGCTGGTGGGCGGCCTGATGTCGCTGCCGCTCACCTTCGCCGGCGCCCTCGGCATCGGCGTCGCCGACAGCATCACCGTGCAGAACCTCTCCGCGCCGGGCTCCAAGGAGCTGGTGACCCTCCTGCTCGTCGTGGCCCTGCTCTTCCTGCGCCGCACCTGGCCATCCGACCTCGAGGCCACCGCCGAGACCAAGCTCCGCCGGCCGTCCGCCCTGTTCGCCCGGGTGGCACCTGTGGGGGAGGCGCTGCGCCGCCGGGCGCACGTGCTGCGTTGGCCGGCCGCCGCTGTGGCCGCCGTGCTCGTCGTCGTCGTGCCTGCCGGCTCGGGCTATTGGGGCTTCGTCGGCGCCCGCGGGCTGTTCTTCACGATCCAGGCTCTCAGCCTGGTGCTCCTCGTGGGCTGGGGCGGCCAGGTCAGCCTCATGCACGGTGCTTACGTGGGGATCGGCGCGTTCACCACGGCGCTGCTGGTGGTGAACCACGGGTGGGGCCTCGAGCTGGCCCTGCTCGGCGGTGGCCTCGCCGGCGTGGTCATGGGCGCCGTCGTGGGGTTGCCGGCGCTGCGCTTGTCCGGGTTGCAGTTCGCCATCGCCTCACTCGTCTTCTCGGGGGCTGCCTCGGAGTGGCTGTTCCGTCGCACCGAGTTTCCCAAGTCGCTGCCTCGGGGGACGCTGTTCGGGGTCGACATCTTCCCGGACTCGAACCTGTACTTCTTCATGCTGCCGGCCACCGTCGTGCTCTACGTGGCGGTGTGGAACGTGCGCCGGTCCACGTTCGGGCCCCTGCTCATCTCGTCGCGCGACGCCCCAACCACCGTCGCCCACTTCGGAGCCGACCCGTCCCGCACGCGGATGTGGGCTTTCCTCTTCGCGTCCTTCATCGCCGCCTTCGGTGGTGGCCTGTACGGCGTGCTGCTCACCGGCTTCCAGCCCTTTGACTTCTCGCTCATCCTGTCGATCGCCCTACTTGTCTACGCCGTCGTCGGCGGCGTGCAGTCCCTGGCGGGCCCGCTGGTGGCCGGCGTGCTCTTCGGCGTGGTGCCCCAGCTCATCCAGGGCCAGTCGTCGACGGCAGCTTCAGCGGTGCCGGACCTCATCGCCGGACTGATGGTGCTGGCGCTGCTCGCGCTGCGTCCTGGCGGTCTGGCCTCGCTCTTCTCCCGGACATCGGGCGCCGGCACGGCGCCCCCCGCCGCCTCACACTCCTTCGGCCGGTTCGACCTCGCCATCACCCGCTGGCGCGACCGACGCGCCGCCGCCACCGACGACGAACCTCCTCCCCTCGACGACGAAGCCGCTGTCGTCGACGGCGAGGCGGACATCAACCTGCGGTCACGTCCCGAGGTGCTCACATGACCCGTCCCCGTCCCCGTCCCCGTCCCCGTCCCCGTCCCCGGCACCGCATCGCCGCGGCCACCCTCGTCGCCGTCGGCGCGGTGGCGCCCGTCCCGGCCGCCGCCCAGGTCGCCACCGCGCCGGACAGCTTCAGCATCAACACCGCCGCCACCGGAATGCTGATCGAGGTGTCGGCACCGGCGGTGCTTCCCCTCGACGTGCTGGCCGGACTCTCCTACGCCCAGGTCGGGGTCAACTCCCAGCCCCGCATCCAGTCGACGGCCTCACCACTCTTCGTGCCCCTCCTGCAAGACGTCGGCCTCCTGGGCGGCACGTCCGGCGTGCTCGGCATCGGGATCCGACTCCTCCCGGGCCTCGTGGTGGGCCTCCCCACCCTCATCGGGCTGGATCCCCTGCCGCTGGATCCCAGCGCCGTTCCCGTCGAGCCCCTCGCCCAGCTCGCCACGACCCTGCCTGTGCCCGACGCCCCGCCGCTGGGGTGCACGTCCAACCTCCCCGACGAGCCCCGCGAGGCCGAGTGCGGTGGCGGCGCCCAGGACTTCTTCGGCTACCGCGTCGGGGCATCCAGCGCCCGGACCGTGGCCGACGGCGACACCGAGGACCCGAGCACCCTGTCGTCCCGGTCGGACGCCAGCGTGGCCGGGGTCGCCCCGAGCGGCGGCCAGCCCCTGGCGGCAGGTTCCGCCGCCGCCATGGGCGCCACCGCCAAAGGGGGCATCGTGGAGGGCCGGGCCACGACCACGGCCAGTGCCAGCGTCACCGGCTTCGACCTCGGCGGCCAGTTCCGGCTCGACTCGGTCATCGCTCGATATGCGGGTGCCACCGCAGGCACGGCGGAGACGTTCGAGGAGGCGCTCGCGTGCGACATCACCGGGGCGGAGGTGGCCGGGGAGCGCGTCGCACTCGGGTCCGAGGCGGTGACCATCCCAGGAGAGGAGATCGACATCCCGTTGGGTGAGGCCCTCGCCGGCCTCGCCGGCGGCCTCGACGCCATGGGTGGCCAGGTCGGGCCCGCTGACATCGGCACGATCACCATCACCCCCAACCCCGAGCCGGTTGAGGAGGTGAGCGACGACGGCACCTCGGTGGAGCGGCGCTTCGGGTGCCTGGAGATCCGGTACCGGATCCTCACCTCCGGCACCGATGTGCGCATCACCCTCGGCAACGTGGCGGTCTCGCTCAACGCCGCCAACGACCAGGCGTTCTCGCCCGACGGCAACGCCGGAAGCATCGACGTCGGAGGCGACGGCGCATCGGTCGACCTCAGCGGAGGGGGCGCAGGCTCGGTCGACCTCGGTGGCGGGACCTCCCTCGACGTGCCGACCGACGTCGGAGACGACGGGTTCAGCCTGCCCGAGGTGCCCGAGGCCGGCGGCGAGGCCCCTCCGGTGTCGGAAGGTTCCTTCGCCACGTCGGTCCAGTCCGCGGGGTGGGGCATCGACGGCGGCTGGCTGGCCCCCTTCGCCCTGCTCGCCTTGGCGATTCCGCTGCTCACCAAGGCGCGGACGTTCGCGCCCACACCATCCCTTCGACGATGAGGAGACCACAGATGGCCACCACCCGCACCACCCCGCTCCGAGCCCGCGAACCCGAGGCGTCCCTCGAGGCACATCCGCTCGGCACCCTCGAGGCAGAGCCGCCGTCCGCAACCTCACGCCGGGCGCCCGCCGAGCCGTCGGCCGGCCTGCGCCGGGCTGCGGTCAGGTCGACGGCGACGGGTTCGCTGCAGTCGCTCGACTGGCGCCAGGCAGTGGGCGGTGCCCTGGTGGTGCTGGGCATGCTCGGCATCATCATCGCCTGGTTCGGGGTGTCCGGCACCCTCGATCCTGGCGAGCAGATGCCCTACATCAGCTCGGGCGGGTTCGGTGGCGCCGCCCTCATCGCGGTCGGCGTCACCCTGCTGATCTCTTTCGAGCACGCCCGGGACCGCGATGCGCTGGCCCAGGTCCTCGACGAGCTGGACGAGCTGCGCCAGGTCCTCGACGAGCAAGTCGGCGCCGGCGACGCGCGTGCCCGCCGATGAGCACCGCACCGCCCGAGGTACCGCTCCCCGACATCACCGCGGTCGAGCCGGCGCCGGTGGTCCCGCACCTCGAGGTGCGGGGCATCACGGTCCGCTTCGGTGGCGTGGTCGCCAACAACGACGTCCACCTCCAGATCCGGCGAGGCTCGATCGCGGGTCTGATCGGGCCGAACGGGGCCGGGAAGACAACCCTGTTCAACGTCATCACCGGAGCCCAGCCGCCCACCGACGGCCGGGTGCTGCTGGGTGGGGAGGACGTGACCTCGCTCAGCCGTCAGGAGCGCGCCCGCCGGGGGATGGCACGCACGTTCCAGAACCTGTCGCTGGTACCGAGCCTCAGCGTGCTCGACAACGCCACCCTCGGGTTCGGGCGCTTCCGCCGCGCCGGTCTGGTCCGCGCCCTGGTCCGCTCGCCCGGGCTGCGGGCGCAGGACCGGGAGATGCGCGAGCTCGGCGCAGCCGCGCTCGAGTTCGTCGGCCTGGGCGATGCCATCGGGGTGGCCACCTCCGAGCTGTCCTACGGCGATCGGCGGCGCTTGGAGATCGCCCGTGCCCTCGCCTGCGACCCGGACCTGCTGCTGCTCGACGAGCCATCGGCCGGCATGTCGCCGGTCGAGACCGGAGCGCTTGCCGACGTGATCGCCCGGGCCCATGAGCGCTTCGGTCTCACCGTGTTCCTCGTCGAGCACGACATGTCTTTCGTGCGGGCCCTCGCTGACGAGTGCACGGTCATCGAGTTCGGCCAGGTCATCGCGTCAGGCGAGACGGGTGCAGTGCTCGCCGACCCACGTGTTGCTGAGGCATACCTCGGGACGGGGGCGACGGGATGATCAGCGCCGACGGCCTCTCCGTCAGCTACGGGCCCGTGACGGCTGTGCGCGACGTCGACCTCGAGGTCCGTGGAGGTGAGGTCCTCGCCGTGCTCGGCCGCAACGGGGCCGGCAAGACGACGACGATGAAGGCCCTCGCCGGCCTGCTCCCGGTATCGGCCGGCCGCATCACCCACGGCGGCGTCGATGTCACCGAGATGGCCGCCGAGGAGCGGGTCCGGCGCGGCATCGTCCTGGTGCCCGAGGGCCGGGGCGTCTTTGCCGACCTGACGGTGCGGGAGAACCTGGTCATGGGCGCCTACCACCGGCGCAGGTCGGCCCGTGCCCTGGGCGACGACATCGAACGGGTCACCGAGCGCTTCCCCCGCCTGACCGAGCGGATCGACCAACGCGCCGGTTCGCTGTCCGGGGGCGAGCAGCAGATGCTGGCCATCGCCCGCGGGATGATGGCCGAGCCGTCGGTGCTCATGATCGACGAGCCCTCCCTGGGGCTCGCGCCGGTGATCGTCGACCACCTCTACGAGTTCCTCGGGGGTCTCGCCGCCACCGGCATCACCCTCGTGATCGTCGAGCAGTACGTCCACGTGGCCCTCGGCATCGCCGACCGGGCCTACGTCCTCGACAAGGGCGAGGTCGCTCTCGAAGGTTCCGCGGCTGCGCTGCGGGCCTCGCCCGAGCTCATCGACACCTACCTGGCCAACGAGACCGTGCCGACCTGACCGAACGGCCCTACCCGCCGCGACCAAGGAGCCTCCCGATGGAGCACACACCACAGACCCGAAGGTCCCGCCCCGTCCCAGTGATGGCACTCCTAGGCCTCGTCCTCGCTCTCGTCGCAGCCGCGTGCGGCACAAGGGTGACGGACGGGCAGGTCGCGACCGGTGGAGCGCGGACCGGGTCCGGGTTCGCCAGCGGGGACGGGACGGCCGAGGGTGCCGACGGCAGTGCCCTCGACAGTTCGGGCGGTCTCGACGCGACCGGGGCTGGGGACGGCTCGGCCGTGGACAGTGCCGCCGGCACCGGCGGTGGCGACGGCGGCACCGCCGCAGACGTCGGTGCCGGTACCGCCAGGGCCGCCGACGGTGAGGGCGGCGGCGGCGACGGCGGGCAGGCCAGTGCCGCCGCAGGACCGCTCTCACCTGGGGTTACCGACACCGAGATCCGCCTTGGCGCGACCGGTCCGCTCTCGGGCATCGCCGGCTTCCTCGGCGAGGAGGCCTTCGGTGCCATCGACTCGTACTTCCAGCTCATCAACTCCCGGGGCGGGGTGAATGGCCGAAAGCTCCGTCTCATCACCTACGACGATCGCTTCGACCCGTCCCAGACCCTCACCAACGTCAGGCGGCTGTGGGAGCAGGACAAAGTCGCCGGCGTCTTCTTGGCCTTCGGCGATCCCGTGGCCGACTACGTCACCCGCAACCAGATCCCCACGATCGTGTTCGGCGTCACGCCGGCCTCGTTCGCCTCGAAGTACCCGACCGTGTACCCCATCGTCGGCAACGCTCTCATCTGGACCCAGGAGGTCATCGCCGGGTTGAAGGACCAGGGCGTGTTCAAGGAGGGCATGACGGTCGGCATGCTCTACGACACTCAGATCCTCGACGTGGGCCAGTACCTGCCGTTCCTGAAGAGTGCATGGGAGGACGCGGGCGCCAAGGTGGTTTCCACCGACCCGTTCAACCTCACCGACGGCGACTGCACGAACCTCGTGCTCAAGATGAAGAACCTGGACATCGACTACTGGGACTTCCAGGGCCTGGGCTGGGTGCTGTGCGCCTCTGCCGCCCAACGCCAGCAGTACCGACCGAACCTGGGCTGGGGCAACTGGCCGACCAGCGTCGGGGGCCTGGCCAGCCAGGTGGGTCCGTGGGTCGAGGGGATCTGGGGCGGCGCCCAGGGCGATCAGCCCACCGGGGCCCCACGTGAGAAGACGGCGGCCCACGACGAGTACGTCAACGCCATCAAGCGCTACCACCCCGAGATCGCCTCCTTCACCCATTACGAGTCCCCGGCGACGATCGGCTACTGGGTCGGGGCCAAGCTCCTCGTCGCTGCCCTCGAGGCACAGGGCGAGAACATCACCCAGCAGGGGATCCGCGACTGGATCGCCTCGGTCGAGAACTTCGACCCCGGCATCACCCCGCCCATCATCTCGATGGCACCCGACTGCAAGACGGGGTCCGAGCTGGTCTGGATCGCCCAGTGGAGATGGGACGCTGCGAAGAAGGAAGCAGTCCGCACTCCCGCCACCGGCTACTTCACGAGCCCGGACAAGGACAAGTACGGCGGCAAGTGCTTCCTCACCAAGATCTCGGACGACCTGGGATGACACTGTTGACACATGAGACGCAGAGCGTATGGTGTAGGTGATGGCCCGATCCTTCAAGAAGCGGGCGGGGGCACCGTTCGTCATCATCGACGGTTGCATCGAGTGCGGCATCTGCGAGCGGGTGTGCCCGTACGACGCCATCTTCATGAGCGACGACTTCGAGTATGTGGTCGACGGCGAGCAGTGCCCGGGCTGCCGGCGTTGCTACGACCCGTGCCCGGTCAACGTCGTGATCCCCATGGACGATCCCCGCGCCGTCGCGGTCCGCGAGTCCAACAAGCCGTTCGTGTTCGAGACATGGTCGGTTCCCAGTCAAGCCGGTTGAGGTCCGAGGAGGCCCCGTGAAGAAGTTCATGACCCCCGACGAGCTGGAGCGAGACACGCGGTTCACGCGCACTCCCGTCCCGCTCGACTTCCTCATGGCCGAGGAGGTGACGGTCGAGCAGGTCGAAGAGACCATGAAGATGCTCATGGCCAACGACGACATGCGCGAGATG
>Ga0208490_100299_pt1 | contig 37469 bp, 34 predicted proteins | sample SubbioAug_CSWold_FD_184818 | JGI IMG/M metagenome (GOLD analysis project Ga0208490, IMG submission 184818) | Serpentinite rock and fluid subsurface biosphere microbial communities from McLaughlin Reserve, California, USA - CR11Aug_CSWold (SPAdes) | ecosystem: Environmental > Terrestrial > Deep...
CCCGTCGCCCGCCAGCGCGCGCAGGCCCTGCGCGCGCGCCACGCTGGTGAGGCGGTCGAGCAGGCGGGCCACGGCGTGCGCGTCGGGGCGCAGCACGGCGCCGGCCAGCCAGGGCGACAGCGGGGAGGGTGGTGCCGTGTCGGGTGGCCCTTTGTCCCACGCCGGATCGGGCAGATCGGCCGTGACCGCGCGCACCACACCGAGCCAGGGTGCCCACTCCGGGTGGGCCTGGGCCAGTGCGTCGAGCCGGGCGAAGGCATTGACGGGGGGCTTCGGGGGTGCGGTGGCGGCGCTCATCGGCGACCGAAGCCTTGCGCCTGGCTGGCCGTGTCCAGCGCGGGCGTTTCGCCGGGCACCTGTTGATCGGTGTGGTGGTAAGGGCGGGAGCCTTCGTGCATGCGCACGATGGCGGGGCGGTTGCCCGTGTCACCACCCGGACCCCCGCCCTGGGTGCGCGTGGCCTCGGGGCTGGTGCACGCGGCGAGCAACACGGTGCACAGGATCGGAAGAAATCTCATGGCGCATTCACCTCCGGTACAAACACCACCGCCGTGCGCACCAGAAAGCCGCCGACCAGCACCAGCACGGCCATCATCGGCAGGCCACCCAGGCCGAGCGGGTTGCGGCGCCTCGCCGCCAGCAGCGGCAACACGATGCCAATGGCAATGCCCACTGCCAGCACCACGCCCCAGATGTTGAGCCAGCCGCGGGCCGCGGGGCCCAGCGACACGAACAGGGCGATGAACACCAGCACCTGCACCCCCGCCAGCCACACCCAGATGCGCTGCAGCGCGGTCACGCCGGGGCTGAGCCAGCCCACGCCGCTGGCCACCAGGGCCAGCAGGGCAGCGGCCATGGTCACGGCCGACACGATGAACAGCAGGCCAAACAGCGGCGTGTCCGACCACACCGGGCGGTTCAGCACCGACAGCATGACACCGGTGTAGCCCATCACATGCAATGCCAGCAGCGAGCCCAGCAAGGCCACCAGCATGCCGACGATGCCCAGCGGGCGCAGCCGCTGCGCCCAGCGCCACTGCGGGCGCTTCAGCTCGGCAAAGGCCGAGACGAAGGACAGCGTCGCAAAGAAACTGAACAAGGGCACCGCCCACGAGCCAGTCGACATGGGCACCCAGTACTTGAACATGGGGCGCCAGGTGTGGTTCTGGATCAGCAGGTGCCAGAAGCGGTCTGGCCGGGACAGGTCGACGATGAGCACCACGCCGATCACCAGCATCACCGGCAGCGTGATCAGGTAGCCCAGCTGCGCCAGGCGGCGGTCGCTCTGGCGGCCGACCATGTCGATCATGGCGGAGAGGAAGTAGGTGCCGCCGGCCAGCGCGCCCAGCATGAAGTACAGCACGATCAGCCAGTGCCAGTGCGGCGAGGCCGTGAACCAGGTGCTGCTGGGCGCGTCGATCATGGTCAGTCTCCCCTGGCGTCGTCGGCCTCGCCGGCGCGCCGTTCACGGAAATTGAACAGGCTCACCAGGCCCACCACGAGCGCACCCAGCATGGTGGCCAGCGCGCCCGGCACCAGGTGGCGGGTGGGCATCTTGGGGTCGGGCGGCAGGCCGTACACCTCGGGCTTGTCCACCAGCAGGAAGAAGGCGTTGAGCCCGCCCAGGAACTTGTCGTCGGCGCCGTAGAGCACGGCGCGCGATTCGCCGGCCGCGTGCAGCTGGTCCACCCGGCGGTTGGCGCGCTCCTTCAGTTCCCGGATGGGGCCGAATGTGATCGAGTCGGTCGGGCAGGCCTGCGAACACGCGGGCTCCATGCCGACCTGCAGGCGGTCGTAGCACAGCGTGCATTTCTGGGCCGTGTTGGACACCGGGTTGATGTCGATCACGCCGAAGGGGCAGGCCGCCAGGCAGGCCTTGCAGCCGTTGCAGGTGTCGGACTGGATGACCACCGTGTCGAACTCGGTGCGGATGATGGCACCGGTCGGGCAGACCTCCAGGCAGCCCGCCTGCACGCAGTGCTTGCACACGTCGCTGAGCATGGTCCAGCGGCCGTCGCGGCGGTTCTCGTCGATCTGCTCGACGAATTTCACGTGGCGCCAGTGCGTGCCGTCGAGCCGGCGCGTGTTGTCGTAGCTGTCACCCGACAGGGTGCGGCGGTCGTCGTCCAGTGCGGGCAGCTGGTTCCACTGCTTGCACGCCACCTCGCAGGCCTTGCAGCCGATGCACACGGTCGGGTCGGTGAAAAAGCCCATCGGTTCGGACATGGCGGTTCCTCAGGCTTTCTGAACGTCACACACAAAGGTCTTGCCTTCGTGGATGCTCACGTTGGGGTCGCCGACCAGGGCGGTCAGTTCGTTGGCGGCGTCGCCGGTGCTCAGGCCTTCCCAGCCCCAGTGGAAGGGCATGCCGACCTGGTGCACGGTGCGCCCGGCGATCTGCAGCGGCTGCATGCGCCGCGTCACCAGCGCCTTGGCGTGCACCGACGCGCGCGGGCTGGTGATGCGCACGCGGTCGAGGTTGCTGATGCCTTTGGCGCGGGCCAGTTCGGGCGACAGTTCCACGAACACCTCGGGCTGCAGCTCGGCCAGCCAGGGGTTCCAGCGGCTCATGGCACCCGATAGGTAATGCTCGGTCAGCCGGTAGGTGGTGATGATGTGCGGGTACTTCGGGTCGGCCAGCGGCGCCAGCTGGTTGCCGGCCACGTCCCAGTATTTGAAGACCGGGCTGGACTGCTGCGCGTACAGCGGGTTGCGCACCACCGACTCGGCGGGTTCGTAGTGGGTGGGCAGCGGGCCGTCCACCAGGCCTTCGGGCACGTACAGCCAGCCCACGCCATCGCCCTTGAGGATGAAAGCGTCGGTGCCCGAGTGCGCCTCCATGCCGGTGGCGCCGGGCGGCGGCCGGTAGCCCGGCGGCTTGGTCTCGGGGAAGTCGGGCACGTCCAGCCCGGTCCATTTCGCTTGTGCCTCGTCCCACCACACGTACTTCTTGCGTTCGCTCCAGGGGCGGCCCTGCGGGTCGGCCGACACACGGTTGTAGATGATGCGGCGGTTGGACGGCCAGGCGAAACCCCAGCCCAGGTGCGCGCCTTTGACGCCCGGCGGGTCGGCGTCGCGGTTGGCCGAGCGGTTCTCGTTGGCTGAAGGGAACACGCCGCAGTAGATCCACGAGGCGCAACTGGTGGAACCGTCGTCGGCCAGCTCCTGTGGGCCGCTCAGGTGGCGGGCCGTGTTGGCGCTGAAGTAGCCGTTGATCTCCTTGAGGATCTTCAGCGACGAGGGTTCGCCGCGCTCGCGGTCGGTGGGGTCCTCGGCCTCGTAGTCCCAGACCAGGTGCTGGAAACCTTCGTCGCGCGGCAGCGTGGAGCCGGCATACAGGCGTTTGAGGCGCTTGCCCAGCTCGTAGGTGAAGTACATGTCGGAGCGGCAGTCGCCCGGCGCCTCGGCCGCCTTGTAGTGCCACTGCAGCAGGCGCTGGGTGTTCGTGAAGCTGCCGTCGTACTCGGCCACCTGCGCCGAGGGGAAGAAGAACACCTCGGTCTGGATGTCGGCCGTGGAAATCTCGCCGGACTGCACCTCGGGCGCGGTCTTCCAGAACATCGAGGTCTCGTGCAGCCAGTTGTCTTTCACCACCAGCCACTCCAGCTGGCGCAGGCCCGAACGCTCCAGCTTGGCGTTGAGCGAGGTGGCCGGGTTCTGCCCGATGCAGAACATGCCCTTCACACGGCCCTGGTTCATGGCCACGAACATGGGCATGTGCGAGTGGTCGCCGTAGATCTTGGGGTGCCAGTGGTAGCCGAAGTCGTTCTCGCGCGTGGCGGCTTCGCCATACATCGACTTCAGGTACGACACCATGAACTTCGGTGTGTTGGCCCAGTAGCCGGTGGGCTTGGTTTCCTTGGCCAACCACTGGCCCAGCGTGGCGTGCGGCTCCAGCGCCGAGGGCGCCGACATGTAGCCGTGGATCGAGTGGTAGAGCGTGGGGATGTCGGTCGAGCCCTGGATGGACGCATGGCCGCGCAGCGCCACGATGCCCGCTCCCGGGCGGCCCACGTTGCCCAGCAGCAGCTGCAGCAGCGCGGCGCAGCCGATGATCTGCACGCCGTAGGTGTGCTGCGTCCAGGCCACGGCGTAGGCAATCGAGCTGGTGCGCTCGGCGCCCGAGTTGTCCAGCAGCGTCTGCGCCACGCGCAGGAAGAGGTCGCGCGGGCAGCCGGTGACCTGCTCGACCATCTCGGGCGTGTAGCGCGAGAAATGCCGGCGCACGATCTGCAGCACACAGCGCGGGTCCTGCAGGCTCTCGTCGCGCGCGGCCGGCGGCTGCGCCAGCGCCTTCACCACGTTGTCATACGGGGGACCGCCGGCGGCCACCTGGGCGGCCTGCGACGCGCGTTGTTCCTGCGGCCCGCCACCGTCTTCGCGCGCGGTCTCGCGCGGCCCGCCGCCCTGGTTGCTGCCGCTGCCGCCTTCACCGGGCCGGTCGTAGCCCCAGCTCGACGATTCGTACTCGCCGCGGAAGCCGTTGAACGGCCACTCGGGCGCGTCACCCGTGTAGGCCACCAGACCGGAGAACACGCCCTGCAGGTCCTCGGTGTCGCGGAACTCGCGCTGGATGAGGGTGGCCGCGTTGGTGTAGGTGGTGACGAAGGTGCGGAAGAAGGGATCCTGGTTCCAGCGCTGGCTGTTCAGCACGAAGTTGACCAGCCCGCCCAGAAAGGCGATGTCCGAGCCGGCGCGCAGCGGCGCGTAAATGTCGGCCATGGCGCTGGTGCGCGTGAAGCGTGGGTCCACATGGATCAGCTTGGCGCCGTTCTCCACCTTGGCCTTCATGGGCCAGCGAAACGCCACCGGGTGGTTCTCCGCCATGTTCGAGCCCATGACGAGCACGCAGTCCGAGTCCTCCATGGCCCTCGGATACATGGTGGCCGCACCGCGACCGAGCCTGGTCCCCAGACCGGGGACACTGGAGCTATGTCATATTCGCGCCTGGTTTTCGATGGGTACCACGCCCAGGCCGCGCATGAGCTTTTGCTGGATGTGGTTCCACTCGTTGTCCAGCGTGGCGCCGCCCAGTGAAAAGATGGAGGTGGTGCAGTTCACCTGTTTGCCGTCGGCCAGGCGCTCGATGAAGGTTTCGTCGCGCGTCTTCTTGGTCAGTTCGGCCACACGGGTCATGGCCCGCTCCAGGTCCCACACCTCCCAGTCGGCCGCGCCCGGTGCCCGGTGCAGCACCTGGGTGGGCCGGTTGGGGTTCACGTGCAGCTGGAAGATGGCCGCGCCCTTGGGGCACAGCGTGCCTTCGCTGATGGGGCTGCGGGCGTCGCCCTCGATGTTGACCACGCGGCCTTCCACCGTGTGGATCAGGGTGGCGCAGCCCACGGCGCAAAAGGGGCAGATGCTGGGCGTGGCCTTCGCATCGGTGATGCGCAGCTGCTGGGCGCGCGCCGTGACGGGGGCCAGGCTCATGCCCGCTCCCACCAGGCCACCCACCGCTGTTCCACCGCTGGCCAGCAGGCGGCCGAAGTCGCGCCTGGAAATGGGCTTCTGGGTGAGGGGCTTCTTCATCATCGTCATGGTGCGCTCCTGGGAGGTGAGCCGCCCCGGTGGCGGGGTGGCTGCATGCCGGAAGGCCGGCAAACCATGTGCCCGAGCGCTGCCGTGGCTTGCGTCGCACGGAATCGATTCATCAATGGCTGCGCAGGAGGCTGTTTTTGTTCCAGCCCACGCCCGAACTCATCAGTGGGCACGCGGCCTGCCCTGTCGAACTGCACGCCCGTGCATCACGAACCCATCTGCAGGCCAACAGACGCTTGCTGCAATTCGGTCAGGTTTCACGTAAAAAATGCCGCAGCCGCCCCTGCTTCCTCACCCTGCCCAGGCAGCCTTGTGTCGGTGCGACTCAGCGTGCGCGAGGCCTTGTCCGTCATGAGCGTCAGCGTCCCCGTGTCCGGCGAGCGGCCGCGCATCGCGTCGGTCGACGAGCTGTTGCAGAGCGAGACGCTGGCGGCGCTGGTGGCGCGACATGGCCGCGTGCCGGTGCGCGATGCCCTGCGCCAGCGGCTGGACGCGCTGCGCGCGGATTGGGGCTCGGCACCGTTGTCGGCCTTTGAGCCCGCCACACTCGCGCACGACATCGGGCTCGCGCTCGACGAGGCGGCGCGGCCTTCGCTGCGGCCGGTGGTGAATCTCACCGGCACCGTGCTGCACACCAACCTGGGCCGCGCGCTGCTGCCCGAGGAAGCGATCGAGGCCATGGCCCGCGTGGCGCGCGCAGCCTGCAACCTGGAATTCGACATCGACGGTGGCGAGCGCGGCGAGCGCGACGCGCATGTGCAGTCGCAGGTCTGCCAGCTCACGGGTGCCGAAGCGGCGCTGGTGGTCAACAACAACGCGGCAGCGGTGCTGCTCGTGCTCAACACCCTGGCCACGCGGCGCTCGGTCATCGTCTCGCGCGGCGAGCTGGTGGAGATTGGCGGGCAATTCCGCGTGCCCGACATCATGTCGCGCGCCGGTGCCCGGCTGCACGAGGTGGGCACCACCAACCGCACCCACCTGCGCGACTACGCCGAGGCCATCGACGCGCGCACCGCGCTGCTGATGAAAGTGCACCCCAGCAACTACGAGATACGCGGCTTCACCGCGTCGGTGCCGATGGAGGGTGTGGCCCAGCTGGCCCGCGAGCGCGGCCTGGTTTCCTTCGCCGATCTGGGCAGCGGCACGCTGGTCGATCTGCGCAGCTGGCACCTGCCCCATGAACCGACCGTGCGCGAGACGCTGGCCGCGGGCGTGGATCTGGTCAGCTTCAGCGGCGACAAGCTGCTGGGCGGCCCGCAGTGTGGCATCGTCGCCGGGCGCGCGGACCTGATTGCCAAGCTGCGGCGCAACCCGCTCAAACGCGCGCTGCGCTGCGACAAGCTCACGCTGGCCGCGCTGGGCGAGGTGCTGCGCCTTTACGGTGACCCCGAACGCCTGGTGGCCCGGCTGCCGACCCTGCGCCTGCTGGCGCGCCCGCGGGAGGCCATCGCCCAGGCGGCCACCGCGCTGGCCGGGGCTTTGAGCGAACGACTGGGCGAGCAGGCCACCGTGCAGGTGGTGGCCTGCGACAGCAGCATCGGCAGCGGCGCGCTGCCTGTGGCGGGCCTGCCGAGCATGGGGGTGCGCATCGAAGCCCGCGGTTCCCGGCGCGAGCGCGACCGTCAGGCGGGCCGGCTGCTGGCCGCGCTGCGTGGCTTGCCCCTGCCGGTGATCGGCCGGATCGAGGACGGCGCCGTGCTGCTCGACTGCCGCTGCCTGGAAGACCCGGCGCCGGTGCTGCAGTCGCTCGCCGCGCTGCGCTGGCTGGAAAAGGCCACCTGAGAGAGAAGGCGACAGAACCAACAACAGAACAACAGGAAGAGCGACGTCCCTGGTGGGGCGCCCGGACTTCAACTCCGGTGGGAGGCGGCTCAGCCGTCTCCGGTGTGTTCGACTCACACCTCTTCCGCCAACAATACAGGCAGATGGGTCCGCTACCTGCCCGCCATGGACGGGCCAGAACGCCAGCCAACACCGCCTTCTCACGATGGTGTTGTGGGCCCCGCCTGCGGCCCGTCGTGGGGACGGGGCTCAATCCCGAAACTTCTGCGTCACCATCAGACCGTGGCGCCCGGCGTCGACGATGCCGATACCCACGCGGCCGAAGGCAGGGTTCAACAGGTTGGCGCGGTGGCCGGGCGAGTTCATCAGCCCCTCGTGCGCCACGGTCACCCGAGGTGCCAGCGCGAGGTTTTCGCCAGCGGCCCGGTAGCGCACACCGGCGCGCTGCAAGCGGTCGAATGGCGTCTGGCCCTGCGGCGACACGTGCGAGAAGTAGCCGCGGGCCAGCATGTCGCGCGAGTGCGCGCGTGCCACCTCGGCGGCTTCGGGGTCTGCGCGCAGTTCGTTCAGGCCGTGCTCGCGGCGCGCCTGGTTCACCAGCACCAGCATCTGCGCCTCCAGCGCCGGGCGTGCGGGCGCGTCAGGGACGCTGAAGGGCAGCTGCAGCGACTCGCTGGATCCCGGCTGCACGCGGTGGCGTTGCATCGCCTCCTGCCACGCGGGTTCGAACACCGCCGCCAGCTGCTCATGCAGCCACGTGGCCGCTGGCTGCAGGGGCCGGGCCAGCAGGCTGTCCCGGGTGCTGCGCGCCAGGGCATCGCCCAGGGGCAGCGCCTGCCACAACAGCAGCAACAGCACGGCCTGGATCACACCGTTGGCCGCACCCGGTAACAGGCCCAGCAGCCGATTGCCCACATGGCGGTGCGTCTGTTCCGGCAGGGCTGCCAGCGCGGTGCCGAACCAGGCGCCCAGCGCCATGCGCGCCAGCAGGTAGGTGATGATCACCGCTGCTGGCAGCGCCCACACGCCCCAGGCCCAGCCCTGCTGGCCGATCCATTGCGCCAGCGGCGGGCCGACCGCCCAGGCCAACGCCAGGCTGGCCAGCAGCGCCACCAGTCCGGCCAGGGCCGCGAGCAGCCCGCGCCGCCAGCCATCCCACACGCTGAAGGCGAACACCAGCAGCATCAGACCGTCCAGCCAGGTCAGCTGCCCCAGGGTGGACATATCCATCACGGCAGCGACAACCGTGGAGACCGCTGCACGCGCGGCCTCGCTGCTTCGCCCTCGGGCCCGGTCGCCAGCCGGGTCATGCCGGCAGGCGGGTCGGACGGTGTGCGTGGGAAAACGGTCGTGGCCATGCCGCCTGAAGGCAAACCGCGCGCCCAAGCACCACTGAACCACCTCACGGTCCGCCTTTCAGGGCGCTGGCGATTCCTGCAGCAGCGCAACATGCTCGTCCCGCATGCGCCGCAGGTCCCCCATGCGCATGGTGGCGCCCACGCTGTCCAGGCACTCCAGAATTTCGATGGCCAGCCCGCGGCCGGTGCCGATGGCGTCGCGGTACTGGGCGACGGTGAAGCGGCCGTCAGCAGACGCCTGGGCCACCTGGGCCGCGGTGGTGGCCAGGCCCGCCAGTGTGGTGCGCAGGCAGAAGCGCTCGGTGCCGACGCGGTGCACGGCGCCCGTGGCGCGACGGCGGTAGAGCAGGTCCGTGAGGCGGCGCAGGTCCACGCGGGCGGCCTGGGCCAGTTCGCGGGCGCGGGGCAGGGCGCTGGCGGTGTCGGCGCCGCTGCCGCGCAGCAGCGGGTAGACCGAGGCCCACAGGTCGCGGTCGCCCGGGTTGGCGGCCACGTCGTGCTCGGCCAGCCGGGCCACACCGTTGCGCACGGCGATGCCGCGCGAGGCGGTGCCGCCGTGCAAAAAGGCTTCGAACGCGGGCACCGTCAAGGCCGGCGCCACCAGGTCGCGCAGTGCCTTCACGCGCATGCCGGGCACGGCCGGATGCTGGGTGTGAAACGCTTCCAGGCAAGCCTGGGTGGCCTGTTGCCAGGCGGCGTGGCATTCGAGGGTGATGCCGATGCGCGGGGTGCGCCCGATCACCACCACGCCCAGCGCCTCGCGCAGCGCCTGTGCCGCGGGCGGTGTGAGGTTGAACATGGGCTCGACATGGTCCAGGTCCACGCCCCCGGGTGCTGCCAGCAGGGCGGGTAGCGCGTCCTCGGGCCGGCAGCGGGCCAGCACATCGAGCGTGGCCGCGCGGTCCTGGCGCCGGCGGCGGCCGGCGGCGAAGGGGTCGAGCACCATGCCACCGCCCAGCGTGCGCTCGGCCGCCGAGTCGCGCAGGATGAAGCGGTCGCCGTGCAGCGCCGGCACCGCTTCATCCAGCACCAGATGCACCCACGCGCTCGCGCCGGGCACCAGCGTCTGGCCGGCAATGGGCACCACACGCGCCATGGTGTCGCGGCAGCCGTGGTGCAAGTGCACCCGCGCCGCCGGCCCCGGCACAGGGGCGCCGGGCAGCAGATGCAGCCGGGCGTCGAGCCGGTGGGTGGGCCGGTGGATGGCGTCGGCCACGATCCAGTCGCCACGGCCGACGTCGCTCAGCGGCACATTGGCCAGGTTGAGGGCGCAGCGCTGTCCCGCGCCCACGCGCTCCACTTCGCTGGCGTGCACATGCAACCGGCGCACGCGGGCTGCTGCACCGCTGGGCGACACGCGCAGGCGGTCACCCACGGCCGCCTCGCCGCTGAAGACGGTGCCGGTCACCACCGTGCCGCTGCCTTCGACGGTGAAGGCGCGGTCCACCGCGAAGCGGAAGTGCCGCCCGCTCTGGTGGCGGGCCTGCGCGCGTTCGCTGGCTTCGGCGGCGACCCGCAGCGTGGACGCCACCGCTTCCATGCCTTCACCGGAAACGGGCGAGGCTTCGACCATGCGCAGGCCTTGCAGCGCCGTGCCGGCCACCAGCGCCTCGATCTGCGCGCGCACCACCGCCCGCTGGGCCTCATCGACCCGGTCGACCTTGGTCATCACCGCCAGGCCGGTGCTCACGCCCAGCAAGTCCAGAATCTGCGCGTGTTCCACCGTCTGCGGCATCACGCCGTCGTCGGCGGCCACCACGAGCAGCGCGAAGTCGATGCCGCACACGCCCGCCACCATGTTGCGCACAAAGCGCTCGTGGCCGGGCACGTCGACAAAGCCCACCAGCGGCCCACCGGCTGGCGAGCCGTAGGCGAAACCGAGGTCAATGGAAATGCCGCGTGCCTTTTCTTCGGGCAGGCGGTCGGTATCGACCCCGGTGAGGGTGCGCACCAGCAACGTCTTGCCGTGGTCGATGTGGCCCGCGGTGGCGACGATCATGCGGGGGCCCGCGCGGGGCAACGGCGCATCGGTCGGGGCAGGGTGAGGAAAGCGTCAGGCAAGGCGGTCAGGGGTGGCAGCGGATTCGGTGAACGACAAGGCAAGCGGCATGCCTGTCGAGCCGTTCCGTTGCGCTGCCGCCGCGCCACTGCCCTGGATGTTCAGCCCGGGCCGGGGTGGCCGGCGTCCAGGGCCGAGAGCACGCGGGTGGCCACCAGGTCGAGGCTGGGGCGGTTGTTGCCCTGCTTGTCGGTCCACACCTTGGGCGTGAGCGGGCCTGCCAGGCACAGGGCATCACCATCGGCCAGCGCCATCAGCGCGCTGCACGCGGCGTCGTCAAAGGCGATGACGTTGACGATGAATTCCTCGTCGGCCTTGTTGCGGGCCCGCACGCGGGCCACGATGTAGGTGCGGCCGGTCTTGTCGACCCGGCGGGAAGCGTCGCCCATCAGCTGGCCGGCGATCAGTCCTTCGATCATGTGGGGTTCCTTTGGCGTCGGTTCAGCGAGGGCGGGCGAAGCCGGCGGCTGCCCAGGCTTCGGCCGTGCTCACGTTCAGCTTGAAGCCAGGTGACACCGGCACGCAGGCCAGCTCTTCATCGAACGGGTTCACCGCGCGCAGCGTGGCGGTGGCGCCTTCCTCGTCGGGCACGATGCACAGCTCCACCCGCAGGCGCTGGCCGTCCACCGTGATGCTGACGTTCTTGTTGAGTTCGGCGTGGCGCTGCTGCTCGGAGCGGCGGATCACTTCCTTGGCGGTCTTCACCAGCGTGTTGAAGGCGTTGGTGTCCAGCGGCTTGGGGTTCTTCTTGTCGCGCCCCATGGTCCAGGGTCCGACCAGCGCGGGTTCGGGCTGGTTGTCGAGGAACATGGCCACGGCCCAGCCGTCGTCGTCTTCGTTCTTGATGACGCGCGCGGTCCAGTGGCCGTCGCGCCAGAGGCGGTCTTCGTGAATGGTGTCGGGGGTGTCGTCGGGCATGGGTGATGGTAACCACCGCCGGGGGTAACCACCGCCGGGCGGCGGCAAATGGCACTCAGGCCGGGCCGGCCTCGGCGCCCAGTCGCTCGATCATGAAGTCGGCCGCCTGCTGGATGTGCTGGCGTGCCAGCGCCTCGGCGCGGTCGCCGTCGCCGTCTACGATGGCCGCCAGCAGGGCTTCGTGCTGGTCCCAGATGTCGCGCGGCTTGTCGTCGCGCATCAGCACCTCGCCCATCACGCGCTGGGTGTTGGTCCAGTGGGTTTCCATGGCGGGGCCGACCATGGGGTTGCCGCACAGGCCGTAGACGAAGTCGTGGAAGGCCATGTCGGCCTCGATCATGGCGCTGACCGAGCCGCTGGCCACCGCCTGGCGCCCGGCCTTGATGAGCGCTGCGCCCCGGCTCTTCTCTTTGCGGGCAGCCGACTCCGCCGCCTTGCGAAAGGCCAGGCCCTCGAGCACGGCGCGCACGTCGTACATGTGGCGCACGGCTTCGAGGTCGAGCGGCGCCACCTGCAGGCCGCGCCCGGGCGCGTCGCTGAGCACGCCCTGGTTGCGCAGCAGGGCAAGGGCCTGCTGCACCGGCTGGCGCGACACGCCCAGCTCCTGCGCAATCTGCTCCTGGATGATGCGCGCGCCCGGCGGCAGCTTGCCTTCCGCGATCTCGGTCAGGATGGCCTTGTGGACCTGGTCCACCAGCGTGGGTTGCAGCTTGAGCATCTTCATGGGCCTGCATCCTAGCCTGCGCGCAGGCGCTCGTTCAGGCGGTGCGTCCGCGCCAGCGCTGCTCGGCCTCGTCCCACGCCGCCAGCGGCTGCAGGTCGGGCACCCAGGCCAGGCCCGACTTGGCGTCCGACGACGCGGCTTCCGGCGTGACCACCACGTCCAGCAGGGCGGGGCGGTTGGCCAGTGCCCGCTCGATGGCGCCCGGCAGGTCTTCGGGTTTTGCCACGCGCTCGGCGTGCATGCCGAAGGCGCGGGCCATGGCCGCGTGGTCGGCGAACTGCAGGTGCGTACCGACCACGCGGCCGTGCGTTTCCTGCTGGTCGCGCACCTCGATGGCCCAGGAACCATTGTTCGCCACCACCACCAGCACGGGGGCCTGGTGGCGAACGGCGGTGTCGATCTCCATGGCGTTGAAGCCGAAAGCGCCGTCGCCCGTGGCGACCACCACCGTCTGGTCGGGCCGCACCAGGCTGGCCGCCACGCCAAAGGGCGTGCCCACGCCGATGCAGCCCAGCGGGCCGGGGTCGAGGTAGGTGGACGCGGGCAGGCCCACGCGCGCAAAGCTCAGGAAGTCGCCGCCGTCGGCTACCACCACCGCGTCATCGGGCAGGGCGTCGCGCAGCGCAGCCAGTACGCGGTTGGGGTGCATCAGGCCGTCGCTGCCGGGCGGCGCCGCGCGCATGGAGGCCAGCAGTTTGTCGGAGCGCTGCAGGTGCTGCTGGCGCAGGCCCTGCGTCCAGGCGCTGTCGGTGGCGGGGGCGCGGTCGCCGGCGGCGTCCAGGATGGCCTGCAGCGCCAGCGCGGTGTCGCCCAGCAGGTCCACCGCGCCGCGCCGGTTGTCGCGCAGCTCGGCGGCGCAGTCGGCGATGCGCAGGAACTTCGCTTCACCGAACACCGCCGGCGAGCCGTAGGCCAGCTGGAAGTCGAGCTTGCGGCCGATGGTCACCACCAGGTCGGCCTGGCCCATGACCGTGCCGCGCATCGCGCCCACCACTGAAGGGTGCTCGTCGCTGACCAGGCCGCGGCTCTCGCCGGTGTCCAGGTAGGCCGCGCCCAGGCGGCTGAGCAGGATGTTGAGCTGCGGGCCGGCACCCACGGCGCCACGCCCGGTGATGACCAGCGGGCGCTTGGTTGACCACAGCAGCTCGACGGCGGCCTGCACGCTCTGCGGCGTGGGTGCGCTCTTCAAGGGCGTGCGCGGGGCGAAGTGCTCGGGCAGCTGCACCGCATCGGCCACCGTGGCGCGCAGCGTGTCCACGGGGAAGTCGAGGTAGACCGGGCCGGGCTCGCCGCCTTCGCCGCTGGCGCGTGCCACCGCCTCGGCCAGTTCCTGCGGCACCAGATCGGGGTGGCGCACGGTGCGGGCGTAGCGGGTGATGCTTCGCAGCAGCTCGGTGTGCACGATGTCCTGCAGCGCGCCGCGGTTTTCCTGGGCGGTGGGTGGCAGGCCCGAGAGCACCAGCACGGGCGCGCGCGCCACATGGGCGTTGGCAATGCCGGTCATGGCGTTGGTGACGCCGGGGCCGGCGGTGACCAGGGCCACGCCCAGGCCGCCGGTGAGCTGCGCTTCGGCGTGTGCCATGTAGACCGCGGCGCGCTCGTCGCGCACGTCCACGATGCGGATGCCTTCGGCGTCTAGCCGCATCCAGATCGGCATGATGTGGCCGCCGCACAGGCCGTAGACGCGTTGCACGCCGCGGGACTTGAGGAAGCGGGCGATGAGGGCGGCGGCGCAGTGCTCGCCCAGCGGGGGTGGGGCCATGGGGTGTCTCCTGGTCGGGTGGAAGGGCGCCGCCTGCAGCCTGTCGCCTGCGCGAACACGGGACGGTCTTTTCTGGTTACTATAACTGAACTCTGAATTCAGAGTTCAAATAAACAGCCCGTCAGACACCGCATCTGCACCCGCCCCGGAGACACCCATGACCCGTTTGCCCACCATCGCCGACGCCGTGGCCACCCACGCGCGCCTCACCCCCGCCAAACGCGGCGCGCGCGACTCGCGCCGCTCGCTGAGCTATGCCGACTGGCACGCGCGCGCCAGCAAGCTGGGTGCGGGCCTGCTGGGCCTGGGCCTGCGCAAGGGCGACCGCGTGGGCGTGGTCGCCTACAACAGCCTGGAGTGGCTGGAGATGTACGTGGCCATGGCGCGGGCGGGGCTGGTGGTGGTGCCGGTGAACTTCCGGCTCAGCGGCGCCGAGATGGCCTACATCCTGCGGGACGCGGAGGTGGCGGCCCTGATCGCCGGCCCGGAGTTCTGCGCCACGCTGGACGGCATCCGCACCGAGCTGAACCTGTCCGAGCGCGCCCACGTGGTGATCGCCGATCAGGCCGGCGCGGGCTGGACGCGCTACGAGGACGTGGTGCAGGCCGGCAGCGCCGCCCACCCGTTCGAGCCCGTGGGCGCCGAGGACATGTGCGCGCTCATGTACACATCCGGCACCACCGGGCGGCCCAAGGGCGTGATCCGCCGCCACGGCGGCAGCACGCTGATCGCGCTGGCCACCGCGCTGGAAATGGGCTTCACACGCGACGACACCGCGCTGCTGGTGATGCCGCTGTGCCACGCGAATTCGCTCTACTTCGGCACCACCTTCATCCACATGGGCGGCAGCATCATCGTGGACGACCGCCGCAGCTTCGACCCCGAGGCCCTGCTGGCCACGCTGGCGCAGGAGCGCGTCACCTTCACCTCGCTCGTGCCCACGCACTACATCATGGTGCTGGCGCTACCCGACGAGGTGAAGCGGCGCCACGACGTGGGCTCGGTGGGCAAGCTGATGATCTCGTCCGCCCCGGCGCGGCGCGACACCAAGCTGGCCATCCTCGACCATTTCAGGAACGGCCAGCTCTACGAACTCTACGGCTCCACCGAGGCCGGCTGGGTGACGCTGCTGCGGCCCGACGAGCAGCTGAGCAAGCTCGGCTCGGTCGGGCGCGAGTGGGCCGGCAGCGGCGCCATCCGCCTGCTCGACGACAACGGCCACGAAGTGCCCGACGGCGAGGTGGGCGAGCTGTTCTCCCGCACGTCCTACGTGTTCGACGGCTACTGGAAGAACCCCGAGAAGACCGCGCAGGCCTTCCACGGCGACGCGTGCTCGGTGGGCGACATGGCGCGGCGCGACGCCGATGGCTACATCTGGCTGGTGGACCGCAAGAGCAACATGATCATCAGCGGCGGCGAGAACATCTACCCCTCCGAGGTCGAGGGTGTGCTGGGCGCCCACCCCAAGGTGCAGGACGTGGCCGTGATCGGCGTGCCGCACGAGAAATGGGGCGAGGCGGTGATGGCCGTGGTGGTGCTGCACGAGGGGCAGAGCAGCACACGGGAGGAACTGCGCGACTGGTGCCGGCAGCACCTGGCCAGCTTCAAGTGCCCGACCGAGGTGCGCTTCATCCGCGAGGCCGAGATGCCCCGCACGGCCACCGGCAAGATCCTGCACCGCAAGCTGCGCGACCTGCCCGCGGCCGCGCCGCAGCCGGCCTGAAGCACAGGGCCATGGCCAGGCGCGCAGCGCCGGGGCCATCCACCCTGGACTGCTTCACCGCGCTCGCCGAGACGGGGAGTCTGCCCGCGCTGCGGCGGGGCGATTTCAGGCGTTCTGCAGCGGCAGCGCGGTCTTGTAGCGCACCTGCTTGAGCGCGAAGCTGGAGCGGATTTTTTCCACCTGCGCGATGGGCGAGAGCTGTTCCAGGATGAAGCGCTCCAGCGCCGGCATGTCGGGCACGGCCACGCGCAGCAGGTAGTCGGCGTCGCCCGTCATGAGGTAGCACTCCATCACCTCGTCGCGCAGCACGATGCGCTCCTCGAAGGCCTGCAGCGTCTCGCGGTTCTGCTGCTTCAGGCTGATGGAGATGAACACATTGAGGTGCAGGCCGAGCTGCTGGGCGTCGAGCAGGGCCACGTACTGGCGGATCAGGCCGCGCGCCTCCAGTGCCCGCACCCGCGCCAGGCAGGGCGAGGGCGAGAGGTGCACGCGCCGGGCCAGCTCCACGTTGGACAGGCTGGCGTCGGTCTGCAAAATCTCCAGAATCCGCAGGTCGGTGGCGTCCATGGTGTCTGTGCTGCAAAGGTCGAGATCGGCGGCATTTTATTTTGTAAGGGCGCGAAACCAGCCGTTGAAATGGCAGCACCTGCCAGCCAGCCCTGCCTACAGTCAGGCCCTTGGCAGGAGCCCGCACATGAACGACCTTTCCCGGCAGATCCATTTCCACGACACCCACGCCCCCGGCGCTGAACTGGGCGCTGACCCCGACCCGCAGGAAACCGCCGAGTGGCGTGACGCGCTGCTCTCGCTCGCCGAGCAGCAAGGCCCCGAGCGGGCGCGCCAGGTGCTGGACGAACTGGCTCGCCTGGCCCGCGCGCAGCGCCTGGGCTGGCAGCCCGAGCTGAACACGCCCTATGTGAACACCATCGCCGTGGACCAGCAGCCCGCCTTCCCGGGCGACCTGGCGGTGGAAGAGCGCCTGGCCTCGCTGATGCGCTGGAACGCGCTGGCCATGGTGGTTCGCGCCAACCAGGCCTACGGCGAACTCGGCGGCCACATCGCCAGCTACGCCAGCGCGGCCGACCTGTTCGAGACCGGTTTCAACCACTTCTTCCATGCGCGCAGTGAAGGGCACGGTGGCGACCTCGTCTTTTTCCAGCCGCACAGCGCACCCGGGGTGTATGCCCGCGCCTTTCTGGAAGGCCGCCTGAGCGAGGCCGACCTGCTGCACTACCGGCAGGAAATCACCGCGCCGGCCGAGGGCGCGCGCGGCCTCTCCAGCTACCCGCACCCCTGGCTCATGCCCGACTTCTGGCAGTTCCCCACAGGCTCCATGGGCATCGGCCCCATCAGCTCGATCTACCACGCGCGCTTCATGCGCTACCTCACGCACCGCCAGTTGCTGAACTGCGAAGGGCGCAAGGTGTGGGGCGTGTTCGGTGACGGCGAGATGGACGAGCCCGAGAGCATGAGTGCGCTCACGCTGGCCGCGCGGGAAAAGCTCGACAACCTCGTGTGGGTGGTCAACTGCAACCTGCAGCGCCTGGACGGCCCGGTGCGCGGCAACGGCCGCATCATCGACGAGCTGGAAAAGCTGTTTGCCGGCGCGGGCTGGAACGTGATCAAGCTGGTCTGGGGCAGCGACTGGGACGGCCTGTTCGCCCGCGACACCACCGGTGCGCTGGCGCGGGCCTTCGCGCAGACGGTGGACGGCCAGATGCAGACCTTCGCGGCCAAGGACGGCCGCTTCAACCGCGACAACTTCTTCGGTCAGAACGAAGAGCTGGCGCGCCTGGCCCAGGGCATGACGGACGAGCAGATCGACCGCCTGAAGCGCGGCGGCCACGACCTGGTGAAGATCCACGCCGCTTACGCCGCCGCGGCCGCGCACACCGGCCAGCCCACCGTGATCCTGGCGCAGACCAAGAAGGGCTACGGCATGGGCAGCGCCGGCCAGGGCAAGATGACCACCCACAGCCAGAAGAAGCTGGACGAGGGCGACCTGATCGAGTTCCGCAACCGCTTCAACCTGCCGCTCTCCGACGAGCAGGCCAAGGGTCTGGCCTTCATCCGCCCGGCCGAGGACAGCCCCGAGATGCGCTACCTGCGCGAGCACCGCGCTCTACTGGGCGGCGCCATGCCGCGGCGCGAGACCGCCGGCGAGGTGGTGCCGGTGCCGCCCGCCACGGCCTACGCCCAGTTCGCGCTGCAGGCCGAGGGCAAGGAGATGAGCACCACCATGGCGTTTGTGCGCATGTTGGGCACGCTGCTCAAGGACAAGGAACTTGGCCCGCGCATTGTGCCCATCGTGGCCGACGAGGCGCGCACCTTCGGCATGGCCAATTTGTTCAAGCAGGTCGGCATCTACAGCAGCGTGGGGCAGCGCTACGCGCCGGAAGACATCGGCTCGGTGCTGAGCTACCGCGAGGCGCTGGACGGTCAGATCCTGGAAGAGGGCATCAGCGAGGCGGGCGCCATCGCCAGCTGGACGGCCGCGGCCACCAGCTACAGCGTGCACGGCCTGGCCATGCTGCCCTTCTACATCTACTACTCCATGTTTGGCTTCCAGCGCGTGGGCGACGCCATCTGGGCCGCGGCCGACCAGCGGGCGCGCGGCTTCCTGCTGGGCGCCACGTCCGGGCGCACCACGCTGGGCGGCGAAGGCCTGCAGCACCAGGACGGCAGCAGCCACCTGGTGGCCGCCACCATCCCCAACTGCAAGGCCTACGACCCCGCCTTCGCGGGCGAGCTGGCGGTGATCGTGGACGCCGGCATGCGCGAGATGCTGGTGGAGCAGCAAGACGTGTTCTATTACGTCACGCTCATGAACGAGAACTACGCCCAGCCCAGTCTGCCCGAGGGCGCGGCGGCCTGCGTGCTGCGCGGCGGCTACCACTTCGGCGCCTATGGCCCGACCGATGGAACGGCGGCAGGAGCGGCTGGTGGAGCGACGGAGGGTGTGGCGGATGGTGCGACGGGTGGTGCGACGGGTGGCCGGCGCGTGACGCTGCTGGGCTCGGGCGCCATCCTCACCGAGGTCATCCAGGCCGCCGAACAGCTGGCCGCCGAGGGCATCGGCGTGGACGTGTACAGCATCACCAGCTGGAGCGAGCTGGCGCGCGACGGCATGGCGCAGGAGGCGGGCGGCGGCGCGCCTTTCCTGAGCCGGCTGCTGGCCCCCAGTGCCGGCCCCATCGTGGCCGCCACCGACTACGTGCGCGCCCTGCCCGAGAGCGTGCGCGCCTACCTGCCCGAAGGCCGGCGCTACCGCACCCTGGGCACCGACGGTTTCGGCCGCAGCGACACCCGGGCCGCCCTGCGGGCCTACTTCCAGGTGGACGCGGCCCACATCGCCGCGGCGGCCCGGCAGTCGCTGGCCGTGCCACCCGCCCCGTGACCACCCCGTGGCCCGGGGTCGGCCGCCGCTGATCGGGTCGGCCCGTGCCGCACCGCGCCCGGTGCGGGGGCCGCCGACGGGGCCCGCCGGCGCGTGCTGTCGAGTTGTAAAAGCGGGGACTGTCGGGCTCTTCTTGCGGTAAATCCCATTGTTGAGCTTGGGTCCGATGCTCTTGATTGCATAGCGTGCGGCCGGCGTTGCCCAGCAAAAAGCCCCCGCGGGCAGGGCCTGCGGGGGCTGGCGTGCTGGGCCGCTTCAGCGGCGGGGATCAGCGGTCGTTCTTGCGGCTCTGGCTGCCCGCCTTGGCGTGCTGTTCGCTGCTGCCACCGCGGGTGCCACCAGACGATTCGCTGCCTTTGCCACCGCTGTGGCTCTTGCTGCCGGCGGCGCGGGCTTCTTCGCTGGTGAATTCATGCGCGTTGCCGCTGGCATGCGCGGCCTTGCCGCCTTCCGATGCGATCTCGCGCTGGCGTTGCGGGTCCATGCCGGCAAAGCCGCGGCCCTGGCCGCCACCTTGGTTGCCGCCCTGGTTCCCGCCTGGGTTGTTCGATGCCATGGTTATCTCCTTACGTTGATTCACAGAATGCGATGCCTGCTGTTGGCAGTCCGCAGCCAGATTTGGCAAGGTGCGTGCCCATGCGGCAGGGCACGCGGGCCGATGGATGAGTGGTCGGCCTGCCCGCCCGGCGCCGCTCTGTACGACGGCGAACAGACGTTTTCCGCCCGTGCCGGGCCTACTGCCTCGGCATGGAAACCCGACCGACCCGCCCCGCCTCCCGCCACCCGGCCACCCGCGGGCCGTGGCCCCGAGGCGCCCGCGCGCGGGTCCCTTCCAACCGGGCGGGCTGAACCGTGCCCTGGCTCAAGCTGCTGCACATCACCGCCGTCATCGTCTGGTGCGGTGCCCTGCTGTACCTGCCGGGGGCCCTGGCCGCCGCGGCTTCTGCGGCGCCGGGCCAGGTGCCCACGGATACCCGCCACAGACTGCTGCGCCAGCTCTACACGCTGGTCGCCACCCCCGCGGCGCTGCTGGCCATCGCCAGCGGCACGGTGATTTTTGTCGCCTACGACGTGCTGGCGGTCTGGCTGATGGCCAAGCTGGGCGTGGTGGGCCTACTGGTGCTCGGGCACGGCGCCTGCGGGCTGCTGGTGCTGCGGGTGGAACGCGGCGAATACCGCTGGACCCGCGGCCTGGCCTGGTTCATCGTCACCAGCACGCTGGTGTGGCTGGCCGCCATCGCCTGGCTGGTGCTGGAGAAGCCGCAATGAACGTCCTGCCGGGTCTTTTTTGTATCCCCGCCGGTCGCCTGGACCCCGGGGAACCCACCCTCACCGTTCGCCCTGAGCCTGTCGAAGGGCTCACGGGGTGGGAGAGGGCGTCGACCGGCTCAGCCCGAACGGGTGGGAACGGTTCGCCCTTCACGGTGCCTGGGCCAGCTTCCACCAGCTCAGCCCGAACAGGGTGGGGTGGCGCCTCAGTCGGTGCTCACGCCCACCGCGTTTTCGTAGACCAGTCGCCCGCCCAGGTAGGCGGCAATCGAGATGAAGAAAGCCGTGAGCAAGGTCATGCCCAGGCCCCAGGGCATCACGTACTGGCCCGGGTCGTCACCCAGGCGCATGCGCCAGTTCAGCGTGGCCATGGACAGCATCATCACGGCCATGATGGCGTGGCCCCAGGCGGTGATGAGGCGGCGGATGCGCGCCACGGTGAGCAGGTCCACCAGACCGGCCAGGCTGGCGGCCCAGCCGCCCAGCGCGCCCACGCCGGCCAGCCACAACCCGGCGCGGGCCCAGAACGGGTCGCCGCCCCAGACATAGGCCGCGTCGGCCCCCACCAGCCCGATCAGCGCGGCGACCGGGAAGTGGATCATCATGGGATGCAGCGGGTGCCCGCTGATCGCGGCGCGGCTGTGGATGGGTTCGAGGACCGTGGGCAGTTTGGTGTTCATGGGCGCATTGTGGGCGTGTCAAGCCTGCCGTGGCTCGGTGCTTGTAGCGGAGTGCAATCGACGCTGGACCCCGCCGGCCCCTCGGCGCAGGCCATTGCGCAGGTGTGGTGGTGGATGCTGGGGGTGTCGGTTCTGGTCACCCTCGGCGTGGTCGGGTTGTGGGTGCTGGCGATGTGGCGCGGTCAGCGCCGCCGCCGTGGCGAGACGCCCGGGTTGCCCGGGCAGCCCGGTGCGCTGCCGGCCGGCGCGCCCTCGCACACCGGCGCGCCCGACACCGACCGGGCCGACCGCCGCTGGCTCATCGGCGGCGGCATTGCGCTCCCGACGGTGGCCATCATGGCGCTGCTGGTGTTCGGCACGCCGGCCGGGCGCCACCAGCTGCCCTTCCAGCGCGCCGGTGCCGGGGTCGAGCCGCTGCGGGTGGAGGTGATGGCGCAGCAGTGGTCGTGGACGCTGCACTACCCCGGCAGCGGCGTGCAGCTGCAGGACGAACTGCGCATGCCCGTGGGCCGACCGGTGGACCTGCACATCCGCAGCCGCGACGTGATCCATTCGTTCTGGGTACCGCGTCTGGGCGGCAAGCTCGACGCCGTGCCCGGCCGCACCAATGTGCTGCGCCTGCAGGCCGACCAGCCGGGTGTGTTCCGCGGCCAGTGTGCCGAGTTTTGCGGGCGTGAGCACGCCCACATGCTGATGGCGGTGCACGCCATGCCGGCGGCCGAGTTCGATGCCTGGCTGGCAGCGCAAGCCGCCGGGCAGGGCACCCCGTTGGCCACCCCGCAGTCCCCAGGAGGTCGCCCATGAGCGAACCGGTCGATCCCGTCGGCGGCGCGCCCGCGCGCAACCCGGCCGAGCTGCACGCCGAATTCGAGAAGGTGTGGGGCAACCCCACTGGCTGGGGTGCGCTCTCGGTGGTGAACCACACCAATGTGGGGCGGCGCATGATGATCACCGGCGGGGTGTTCTTCCTCATCGCCGGCCTGCTGGCCATGCTGGTGCGCGCGCAGCTGGCGCAACCCAACCAGGGCTTCATGAGCGCCCAGGCCTACAACCAGGCCTTCACCATGCACGGCAGCATGATGATGTTCCTGTTTGCGGTGCCGGTGCAGCAGGGCCTGGCGGCGTATCTGCTGCCCAAAATGCTCGGCGCACGCGACCTGGTGTTCCCCCGGCTCGGTGCATTCGGTTACTGGTGTTACCTGTTTGGCAGCCTGATCTTCACCAGCAGCCTGCTGATGGACCTGGCGCCCGACGCCGGCTGGTTCATGTACACGCCGCTGGCCAGCAACGTCTACTCCCCCGGCATGGGCTCGGACTTCTGGCTGCTGGGCATCACCTTCATCGAGATCGCCACCATCGCCTCGGCCATCGACATCGCGGTGTCCATCCTGCGGGCGCGCGCCGCCGGCATGGGCCTGCACCAGCTGCCCATCTTTGCCTGGGCCATGCTCGTGACCTCGTTCATGATCATCGTCGGCTTCCCGCCGCTGGTGCTGGGCTCCATGCTGCTGGAACTGGAGCGCGCCGCCGGCTGGTCTTTCTTCGACCCCACGCGCGGAGGCGACCCCATCCTGTGGCAGCACCTGTTCTGGCTGTTCGGGCACCCCGAGGTCTACATCATCTTTTTGCCCGCCGCCGGCGTGGTGTCGGTGCTGGTGCCGGTGTTCGCGCGCCGCCCGCTGGTGGGCTACCGCTGGGTGGTGGTGTCCATCATCGGCGTGGGCTTCATCAGCTTCGGCCTGTGGGTGCACCACATGTTCGCGGTCGGCATCCCGGCGCTGTCGCAAGCCTTCTTCTCGCTGGCCAGCATGCTGGTGGCCATTCCCACCGGCATCCAGGTGTTCGCCTGGATCGCCACGCTGTGGAGCGGCAAGCCGGTGTGGAGCGTGCCCATGCTGTGGATCGCCGGCTTCCTCACCATCTTCGTCATCGGTGGCCTCACCGGCGTGATGCTGGCCTTCGTGCCCTTCAACTGGCAGGTGCACGACACGCACTTCGTGGTGGCGCACTTCCACTACGTGCTGATCGGCGGCATGCTGTTCCCGCTGATCGCGGGCATCTACTACTGGATGCCGCACTTCAGCGGGCGCATGCCCTCGCCGCGCCTGTCCAAGGCCGGCTTCTGGCTCACCTTCATCGGCTTCAACGGCACCTTCTTCATCATGCACTGGACCGGCCTGCTGGGCATGCCGCGGCGCGTCTACACCTACGATCCCGGCCTGGGCTGGGACCTGCCCAACCTGGTGTCGTCGGTGTTCAGTTTCGTGATGGCCTTCGGCATCGCCACCCTGCTGCTCGACCTGCTGCTGCACTGGCGCCACGGCCGCGCGGCGCCGCTCAACCCCTGGGGTGCCGACACGCTGGAGTGGGCCACCGGCACGCCCCCGCGTTCCTACAACTTCGCCAGCCTGCCGCGCCTGGACACCCGCCAGCCGCTGTGGGACGACCCCGGCATGCCCGCCGACATCGCGGCCGGGCGCCACGGCCTGCCATCGGCCCGCCACGGCCGACGCGAAACCCTCGGTGTGGACCCGGTGAGCGGGCGCCCGCGCGAGGTGATCCACCTGCCCGGCAACTCCTGGTGGCCGCTGGTGGCCGGGGTGATGCTGGCGCTGCTGTGCGGGTCGCTGCTGCTCAAGTTCTACTGGGCGGCGGCGGTGTTCACCGGCCTGTCGCTGCTGGTGCTGCTGCGCTGGTCGTGGGAAAACGGCGCGCACCCCACCGCCGCGGCCGGCGAGGCCGAGGACCTGCCGGAAGGCCTGCTGCTGCACTCGCGCACCTTCGACGGCCCCGGCCTGTGGGGCATGGGCCTGGCCGTGCTGGCCGATGCGGCGCTGTTCGGCGCGCTGCTGTTCGGCTGGCTGTACCTCTGGACGGTGGTGCCCGACGGGGCGCCTGTTTCGCCCTCGGTGCTGGGCGTCTGGCCGCTGTTGGCGGTGGCGGCCTTGCTGGCGGCCGGGCAGTGGTCCATCAGCAGCGCGGTGCGCCGCCTGCGCGCCGGGCACGCGGGCGGCCTGGCCGGGCGGCTGTGGCTGGCGGCCGCTTTCGGCGCGCTGGCCAGTGCCGGCCTGGTGGCCCTGCTGGCCACGCTGCCCCTGGAGCCGTCGCGCCATGCGCACGACGCCGTGCTCACCTTCATGCTGTCCTACCTGCTGGTGCACGCTGCGATGGCGGCGGTGTTCTCTGGCCTGCAGGCGGCGCGCGTGCACCTGGGCTATGTGGGGCTGTTCGCGCCCTACGAGCCCGCGGTGGTGGCGATCTGGTGGCGCTTCTGCACCATCGCCACCGTGCTGGCCTGGGCCGGCATGGCGCTGCTGCCACTGCTGTTCGGAGCACCGCGGTGAACGCGCGCCTGTGGCCGCCCGTGCACCCGCTGCACCTGGCGCTGGGGCTTACCCTCTGGTTCCTGTGGTTCTCGCTGCTGTACGGCGGGGTGGCCGTGGCCTGCGTGGTGGTGCCGCCGGCGCCCCCCCACACGGTGTTCAACAGCATCAACCTGGCCGGCCTGGCCTTCACCGTGGTCACCGCGCTGGCGTTTGCCTGGGCCGCGTACGCGGCCTGGCAGGCGTACCGCGCGCTGGCGTCGGGCTCGGCGCCGCCGCGTGATCGCTTTGTGGCCCGCGTCTCCGCTGCCCTGTACGCGGTGGCCGTGGTGGCCACCCTCATGGTGGGCCTGCCGCTGCTGGTCGTGCCGCCGTGCGTCTGACACCGGGCGGGCGCTCCCGGCCGGGCGGCCATCGGGGGCTGGGCGTGCCCGTCGGCGTGTTCGGGCTGGCGGGTGTGACCGGGCTCTGGCCCGCGCTGGCCGGGGCGCACAGCCTGTTCGATGGCGCGGGCGATCTCGCGCGCTGGCCGGTGTGGCTGGCGGCGCTGGCATGGGCGCTGTCCTGGCTGACCCATGCGCTGGGCAGCTGGCGCCAAGCGCCACGCGGGCCGATTTTGTCTGGGAACGCCTGGCTGTTTCACGGCGCGATGCTGCTCGGCGCGCTGGCGCTGTTTGGCCCGCTGGACGCCTGGGCCGAACGCAGCACGGCCTGGCACATGGTGCAGCACATGGTGCTCATCATCGGCGTGGCGCCCCTGCTGGTGCTGGCGCGGCCGCTGCCGGCGTGGCGGGCGGCCGTGGGGCCGGCGCTGGACGGGTGGTGGCGCCGCCTGCACCAGCTCAGCCGCCACCCCACCGCCTGCGCGCTGCTGCACGCGCTGGCGATCTGGGGCTGGCACGCGCCCGGGCCTTATCTGGCGGCGGTGCACGACCCGCTGTGGCATGTGCTGGAGCACGCCAGTTTCCTGTTCACCGGCTGGCTGTTCTGGTGGTCGGTGCTGCGCCCGGGGCGCCGCGAGGTGCTGCCGGCGGCGCTGGCCCTGGTGTTCACCGTGACCCACACCGGCCTGCTGGGCGCGCTGCTCACCTTTGCACCCGTGCCCCTGTACGCGGCCGAGTCTAGGGATCTGTGGGACCAGCAGCTGGCCGGCCTGGTGATGTGGGTCCCGGGCGGCGTGGTCTACCTGTTCGCCGCGCTGTGGGCTGCTTCGCGCTGGCTGCAGTCGATGGAGCGGGCCAGCGCAGGGCAGGGCGCGCCGCTGCCGCACCGCCTGGCCGGCCGCTGACAGCGCGCACCGCGCGAACGGCCCCGCGGTGGCAGAATCCCCGGTCCTCGCCGGCTGGCCCCTCCGCTGCCGCGCGCCTGCCGGGCACACGCCAGGCCCCTTCGTTTCTCCCCGCTCATGACGCTTTCGCCCGCCGGCACGCTCGGCATCGACTTCGGCACCTCCAACTCCGCCATCGCCTGGGCCGGCCCGCAGGGCGACTCGCGCCTGATCCCGCTCGAAGGCCAGGCCGTGTCCATGCCCACGGCCGTGTTCTACAACGCCGAAGACAACCGCACCCACTTCGGCCGCGACGCCGTGGCGCAGTACCTGGCCGGGACCGAAGGCCGGCTGATGCGCTCGCTCAAGAGCCTGCTGGGCAGCCCGCTGCTGAACGAGACCACGGTGGTGAACCACCAGCAACTGAGCTTCCAGGACATCGTCGCCACCTTCCTGGCCGAGCTGCGCGAGCGCGCCACGCAGGCGCTGGGCGCGGCACCCCGGCGCGTGGTGATGGGCCGCCCGGTGCATTTCGTGGACGACGACCTGGCGCGCGACGCGCAGGCCCAGCAGTCGCTGCTGGACGCTGCGCGGGCGGTGGGCTTCGACGAGGTGTCGTTCCAGCTGGAGCCGATTGCCGCCGCGCTCGACTACGAGCGCCGCCTCTCGCGCGAAAGCCTGGTGCTGGTGGTCGACCTGGGCGGCGGCACCTCCGACTTCACCGTGGTGCGCCTGGGCCCGGACCGCCTGGCGCTGCCCGAGCGCAGCGCCGACGTGCTGGCCACCACCGGCGTGCACATCGGCGGCACCGACTTCGACCAGAAGCTCAGCCTGGAGCAGGTGATGCCGCTGCTGGGTTACCGCCACCTCGGCCCGCAGGACCGCGAGGTGCCCAGCCGCGTGTTCTTCGACCTCTCCACCTGGCACCTGATCCAGTGGCTGTACCTGCCGCGCGCCATCAGCCAGGCGCAGTCGCTGCGCGTGAATTACCGCGACACGGCGCTGCACGAGCGGCTCATGAAGGTGCTCAAGCACCGCGACGGCCACCGCATCGCGCACGAGGTGGAGCAGGCCAAGATCCGCTGCTCGCAGCTGGATGGCGCCACCGACGTGGACCTGTCGGACGTGGAGCGCGGCTTGCGCGCCCCGCTGGACACCACCCACCTGCGCGAGCACCTGGGCAGCCTGCTGGCGCGCACCGTGGCCTGCGCCCGCGACTGTGTGCAGGCCGCCGGGCTGAGCGACGGCGCGCTGGATGCCATCTACCTCACCGGCGGCTCCTCGGCGCTGCGACCGTTCCAGCGCGCGCTGCAGGCCGAGTTTCCCGGCGTGGCCATGGTGGAAGGCGACCTGTTCGGCGGGGTGGCCTCGGGCCTGGCCTACGGGCGCTGACGGCGGCGGGCGAGCGACTGTGCACGCTGCTGGTGCGCAAGCGCACAGAGGGAAGTGGTCACAGGCCTGATAGTGCACCGGGTATCCACCCGCCACCCATCAGGAGCTCACACCATGACCACGTCCCCCACCTCGCCGTCGCGCTACGGCTTTCACGCCCAACCGGCATCCACCGATTTCGACGCCGTGCTGCGCCAGACCGTGGAAGCGCTCAAGGCCGAGGGTTTCGGCGTGCTGACCGAGATCGATGTGCAGGCCACGCTCAAGACCAAGCTCGGCCTGGAGGTGGCGCCCTACCGCATCCTGGGTGCCTGCAACCCGCCGCTGGCGCACCGCGCGCTCAGCGCCGAGCCCGACATCGGCCTGCTGCTGCCCTGCAACGTGGTGGTGCGCATGGACCCGGGCGGCGACATCACCGTCGCCTTCATGGACCCGGTGGCCGTGATGGGCATGACCACGCACCCCGAGGTGCAGCAGGTGGCCCAGGAGGTGCGCGAACGCCTGCAGCGCGTGCAGCGGGCGCTGCAGGGTTGAGGCTGCGTCTGACCCGAACGCACCCACCCATCCGTTCGCCCTGATGAGCCTGTCGAAGGGCTTGCGCGGAGAAGGGATGAAGGCTTCGACAGGCTCAGCCCGAACGGTGGGTGAGCACAAATCAAAAGGGCTCGTCCCGGCCGGACGGGAGACCGTTCATCCCCTGGCCCGGGGCGGTGCCGGAGCTCAGCTGTCGAGCTGGATGCAGCCTTCCTTTACATAGCGGTTGAAGTCGGTGAGCGGCATCGCGGCGGAGCCGCGCACGTCCTCGTCCACCCAGCTCAGCGTGGCATCGGTTTCGGAGAGCGCCACCTCGACCGGGCCGGGGCGGATGGCGATGTTGGTGCCGTCGCCCTCGCGGTATTCGACCTTGCCGGTGATGCGTGCGGTTTGTGCCATGGGTGTGTTTCCAGAATGCGGGATGCCAGCATCGCCGCGAGCGAGGTCCCGGGTCGGTGCGCTGGCGCACGCAGCGCGGCGGTGCCAGGCGGGCTGCGTGGCCTGGAGCACAGACGGGGCGGGCGGTTCGCCGTAGCGTGCACCCGCCAGGGCCGGGGCGCCCGGCCCGCATCACAGGAGTTCCCATGGCACGATTTTTTCACTGGCCCGCCAGGGCCCTGGCCGGCCTCACCACCCTCGTGTTGCTGGCGCCAGCGGGCGCCCATGCCCAGACACGCGCTGGCGATGCAGCCCTCTCGGCCGACGAGCGAGCGGCCTGTCTGGGCGAAGCGCCCGGGGCCGCACGGTCCATCTGCCTGCGCGAGGTCGCTGCGGCACGCGCCTCCCGCCGCAGCGCCGATGCGCGGGTGGACCAGTCTCCCGAGGCGTTGGCCCGCAACGCGGTGCAGCGCTGCCAGGCCTTCACCGATACGCAGCGGCGCCACATCTGCGAGCGCATGGCCCGCGGCGAGGGCGAGGTGACGGGCTCGGTCGAGGCCGGGGGGGTGCTGCGCAGCCTCGAAACCCAGGAGCCCGCGCCCCCGGTCGAGGTGCCGCTGGCCCCTGGTGTGACGGTGCCGGCTCCGGTGCCGGCCCCCTTGTCGCCCCCTTCTGCTGCGCCACCGGCGCGCTGACAGGCCGCGTGCACGCCCGCGTGCCAAGGCGCGGGCAGGGGCGTGCCGGTCGGCGGCACGGGTCCACCGGTCAACCGGCCGGGGTGGAAATACCCGCAACACCTTGTCACGCATCTGACAAAATGCCTTGATTCGATCAGGGCATCAGAATGAACACATGTGCGTCGACCCGCGTCGACAGGCGCCGCCCGTGGGGCAAGCGAGCGGGCATGGGACCGGTACAGGCAGGCGGCTTCGCGCGGTGGCGTGGCACAGTCGGCCGTCTGCTGGGGGTGTGGCTGGGTGCCTTCCTGCTGCTCGGGCTGGTGGCGTGCACGCCCGCACCGCGTCCGCCGCTCACGGTGGGCCTCAATCCCTGGGTGGGTTACGACCCGCTGGTGCTGGCGCGCGAGCGCGGCCTGGCCGACACCACGCGCGTCAAAATCGTCGAACTGCCGTCGCATGCGGAAAACTTCCGCCATTTCCGCAACGGCCTGCTCGACGCCATGGCCATCACGCTGGACCAGGCCCTGGAACTGGCCGAGGAGGGGCTGGCGTTGCGCATCGTGGCCGTGCTCGACGAGTCCGCTGGCGCCGACGTGGTGATGGGCCAGCCCTGGCTGGACCGCTCGGCCGTGATGACCGGCAGCCGCGTGGCGCTGGAAGCGTCGGCGCTCAACCGCCTCATGCTGCAGCGCTGGCTGGCCACGGTCGGCCTGCAGGAGCGGGACATCCAGGTGGTGACCCTGGAGGCCTCCCAGCACCTGCCGGCCCTGCAAGCGGGGCGGGTGGTGGCCGCCGTGTCCTACGAACCGCTGGCGACCCAGATGCGCGAAGCCGGCTTCGTCACGCTGTTCGACACGCGCCAGATGCCGGGCGAGATCGTCGACGTGCTGGTGGTGACCCCGGCCGCCTTGAGGGAACGGCCCGATGACGTGGACGCCCTGCTGCAGGCGTGGAACGCGGGGCTGGCCGCCTACCTGGCCGATTCGGCGGGGGCCGCCGCCGTGCTGGCGCCCGGCACCGGTCTGAGCACCGCGGATTACGAACGCACGCAGGCGGGCCTGCACTACTTCACACCAACCGAATCGCTGCAGCAGCTCACCGGCCAGCCGGCGCCCCTGCAACGCACCGGGGAACGGCTGGCCACCGCCCTGCAGGACCTGGGGCTGTTGCGCCAACCAGTGGACTGGACAAGCCTGATCGATCCCGCGCCGGCCCATCGCAGTTCGCGGGTGGCGGGGACGGGCCCATGAGCGCGCTGGCGGTGCTCACGCGCGTGCCCGGGCGCTGGCTGGTGCCCCTGCTCATGGTGCTGCTCACCGTGAGCGTGGCCATCATCAACTACCGCGTGCAGATGGGCGCGGTGGCCACCCGGGTGGCCGAGCGCGAGGCGCGGGTGTTGCGGGAACGCCTCACCGTGGAACAGACCCGGCTCGACCTGGAGACCGCCACCGGGGACGCCCAGCTGCTGCGCCGCCTGGTGAGCAGCCTGGCGTTGCACGGCGGTCTTGATCACGCCCTGCTGGTCACCTCCGAGGGACTGGTCGAGGCCTCGCTGTCGCGCCGGCACATCGGGCGTCCGTTTGCCGAGTTGGCGGGCGACTGGACGGCCCGCCTGCACGCCGGACTGGTGCAGTCGCAGGCCCGTGGCAGCCGCGCCATCCAGGTGCAGTCGCTGCCCCAGGAGCAGCGACTGGCTGCCTTCGTGCCGGTGCAGGACGGGCGCTGGCTCGTGGTCAGCGAAGACCTGCGCGTGCCCCTGGCCCAGCACGTGGAGCAGATCCGGCAGGAGGTGCTGCGCGAGGCCCTGCTGTTGCTGGCGGTGGCGGCCTTGCTGGCGGTGCTGCTGCACCTGATCTGGTTCCGCCGCGCCCGCCAGCTTGGCCTGACCCTGGCGGCCATCGGGCGTGGGCACCTGCACGCGCGCAGCAGCCTGAGCGGCAGTGACGAGCTGGCCCTGATCGGGGCCGAGATCGACCAGATGGCCGCGCAGCTGCAGGCCGATCAGACCGAGATCCGGCACCTGAACGAGGTGGTCAACCGCTCGCCGGTGGTGGTGATCGAGTGGCGCAACGAACCCGGGTGGCCGGTGGCCTTCGTCAACGACGCGGTGGCCCAGTGGGGCTACCAGAAGGCCGACTGGCTGGTGGGACGCTGGCACTACGGCGAGCTGATCCACCCAGACGACGCCCAGCGCGTGCAGGACGAGGTGACGGGCTATTTCGCCCACGGCCCCGACGAGTACCAGCAGGAATACCGGCTGCGCTGCGCGGATGGGCGCTGGGCCTGGATTGGCGACCGCACCACGCTGAGCCGCGGGGATGGCGGGGCGGTGGTCGGCATCACCGGCATCCTGGTGGACATCACCGCACAGAAGGAGGTGCAGGCCGCGGCCCGCGAACAAGCCGACCTGCTGCGCATGTTCTTCGAAATGCCCTTCATCGGCATGGCCATCTCCTCGCCCACCAGCAAGCGCTGGCTGCAGGTGAACGACCGCCTGTGCGAGATCCTGGGCGACTCGCGCGAGGCGCTGCTGCAGAAGACCTGGGCCGAGATGACGCCCGAGCCCGATCTGCAGCGCAACATCGGGCACTTCGCCGACCTGGTGGCGGGGCACTGCAACAGCTACCAGATGGAAAAACGCTTCCTGCGCCCCGATGGCAGCGTGGTGCACACCGAGATCCATGTGCGCGCCGTCCACCACGCCGACGGCAGCCTGCGCCACCTGTTCACCACCGTGCAGGACATCACCGAACGCCGACGGGCCGATGCCGCCCTGCGCGACCACAAGGAGCGGCTGGAAAAAGCCGAGGAAATGGCGGGCCTGGGCAGCTGGTCCTTCGACCCGCAGGGCGAGCGGACCTGGTGGTCGCTCCAGATGTTCCGCAACCTGGGCCTCGACCCCGCGCAGGGCGTGCCCTCGCCCGAGGCCTACCTGGAACTCGTGCACCCGGACGACCGGGCGGTGGTGGGTGCTCACCTGCAGGGGATGGTGGCGGGTGCCGCCGTACCAGACGCCGACTTCCGCAGCAACCCGGCGCTGGGCCTTGTGCGGTGGTTCCACAGCACGGTGAAACGGCACGAGCGCGAAGGCCGCAGTGTGCCCCACTACACCGGCACCATGCTCGACATCACCCCGGTCAAGCAGGCCGAGGAGGCGCTCAAGCGCACCAACGAGGAGCTGGAGCAGCGGGTGCAGGAGCGCACGCGCCAGCTCAGCGAGGCCAACCACGAACTCGAGGCCTTCACCTACACCGTGTCGCACGACCTGCGCGCGCCCCTGCGCGGCATCGATGGCTACAGCCAGCTGCTGCAGGAAGAGTACGGCGCGCAGCTGGACGACACCGGGCGTTCGTTCCTGGAGCGCATCCGGCGCGGGGTGACGCAGATGAGCCAGCTCATCTCGGACCTGCTCGCCTATTCACACCTGGAGCGCCGCAGCCTGGGGCAGGACGCGGTGGCCGTGGGCCCGCTGGTGGAGCAGGTGCTCGACGGCTTCGGGGCCGACCTGGAGCGCCACGCCACCACCGTTCAGCGCGAGCTGGTGCCCATGACGCTGCGGGTGGACCGGGAGGCGCTGGCCATGGCGCTGCGCAACCTGATCGGCAACGCCATCAAGTTCAGCAGCCAGAATGCCCAGCCGCTGCTGCAGATCGGCGCGCGCACCACCGATGGTCGACACACGCTCTGGGTGCGCGACAATGGGGTCGGTTTCGACATGAGCTACCACGACCGCATCTTCGGCATCTTCCAGCGCCTGCACCGGGCCGAGGAGTATCCGGGCACCGGTGTCGGGCTGGCGCTGGTGACCAAGGCCGTGCAGCGCATGGGCGGCCGGGTATGGGCCGAGAGCACGCCCGGGCAGGGCGCCACCTTCTTTCTGGAGTTCCCCGCATGAGGTCCCCTGTTTCACCGCAACCGATCCTGCTGGTCGAAGACAACCCGATGGATCTGGACCTGACCTTGCGGGCCTTCAGCAAGAAGAAGTTCGCCAACAGCATCCAGATCGCCCGCGACGGCGAGGAGGCGCTGGCCTTCGTGCCGCGCTGGGACGCCGGCGAGCCCGTGCCCGCGGTGATCCTGCTGGACATCAACATGCCCAAGGTCACCGGCCTGGAGGTGCTCATGCAGCTCAAGAACCACCCGCGCTACCGGCGCGTCCCGGTCGTGATGCTCACCTCGTCGCGCGAAGACCGCGACCTCAAGGCCGCCTACGACCTGGGCGCGAATTCCTATATCGAGAAGCCGGTCAGCTTCACCAAGTTCATCGAGGTGGCCGAGCACATCGAGCTGTACTGGTGCGTGCTCAACGAGCGCGCCCTCTGATTTCCCACAAGGACCCACCATGATCAAGATCCTCATCCCCACCGACGGCTCCGCGTTCGCCATGGCGGCCGTGCACCACGCGCTGCACCTGGTGGGCGCCGGGCTGAAGGCCCGCTTCGTGGTGGCCAACGTGCAGGAAGCGGCCAACCTGTACGAGCTGGTGACCGCGCACGACCCGAACGTGCTGCAGCGCGTGAACGAGGAAGCCAGCCGCGACCTCATGCGCCCGGCCGTCAGCCTGCTCAACGCCGCCGGGCTGGCGGTGGAGCAGGACACGGCCACCGGCGACCCGGCCCATCTGCTGGTGGAGATCCTGGAGCGCCACGGCTGCCAGGCCGTGATCATGAGCACGCACGGCGGTGGCATGCGCGCGTCCATGCTGGGCTCGGTGTCGCAGGAACTGGTGCAGGCTTCACCCGTGCCCGTCACCCTCGTCAAGCCGCGCGAACCCGCGCAGGACAGCTGACACCCGGGGGCTGCGCCCCCGTCCTCCCGCCTTCCGAAGCACCCGAGCCGGGCCTGCGCACAGGCCCGGCTCTGCCGTGCCCGTTCGAGGCGCGGGCGGTGTCGGTGCGGCCGCCGGGGCTGGTTTTCAAATTACGTTTAGCGAAACGTGTTTACCGATGTGAAATTATTGGCTATAGTCGGCCCCTGACATCACCGCCGCAGCCGCGCGGCGCACGACAACGCAGGAGCAATGCAGCCATGGCCACCTACACCTACCCCACCTTCCCCTACCAGCCGCCCGCCGACCTGATGCAGGGTGCCCCGCAGCGCCGCCCGCTGGTCATCATCGGCGCCGGCCCCGTGGGCCTGGCCGCCGCCATCGACGCCCGGCTGCAGGGCCTGGACGTGCTGCTGTTCGACGAGGACGACAGCGTGTCCTTCGGTTCGCGCGCCGTCTGCTACGCCAAGCGGGCACTGGAAATCCTGGACCGCCTGGGCGTGGGCGACCCGGTGGTGGACAAGGGCGTGAGCTGGAACGTGGGCCGCACCTTCATGAAGGAAGAAGAGGTCTACCGCTTCAACCTCGTGCCCGACGCCGGCCACAAGCGCCCCGGCATGATCAACCTGCAGCAGTACCACCTGGAAGAGGCGCTGGTGAAGCGCGCCACCGAACTGGGTGCCGACCTGCGCTGGAAGTACAAGGTGGTGGCGGTCACGCCGCTGGCCGACGGTGCGCGCGTGAGCCTGGAAACGCCCGACGGCGCCTTCGACATCGAGGCCGACTGGGTGGTGGTGGCCGACGGTGCGCGCAGCAACGTGCGCCGCCAGCTGGGTCTGGACATCGAAGGCCATGTGTTCAAGGACCGCTTCCTCATCGCCGACGTGGTGATGAAGGCCGATTACCCCGCCGAGCGCTGGTTCTGGTTCGACCCGCCCTTCCACCCCAACCAGAGCGTGCTGCTGCACAAGCAGAGCGACAACGTGTGGCGCATCGACTTCCAGCTCGGCTGGGACGCCGACCCGGAAGAAGAGAAGAAGCCCGAGAACATCCTGCCGCGGGTGCGCGCCATGCTGGGTGATGACCGCGAGCTGGAGCTGGAGTGGGCCAGCATCTACACCTTCCAGTGCCGCCGCATGACGAACTTCCGCCACGGCCACCTGCTGTTTGCCGGCGACGCGGCGCACCAGGTGTCGCCTTTCGGCGCACGCGGCGCCAATTCCGGCCTGCAGGACACCGACGACCTGATGTGGAAACTGGCGCTGGTCATCAAGGGCCTCGCGCCCCAGGCGCTGCTCGACACCTACGACGCCGACCGGGTGTACGCCGCCGACGAGAACATCCGCAACTCCACCCGTTCCACCGACTTCATCACGCCCAAGAGCGCGGTCAGCAAGCTGTTCCGCAACGCCGCGCTGGAGCTGGCCCGCACGCAGCCCTTTGCCCGCAAGCTGGTCAATTCCGGGCGCCTGTCGGTGCCGTCCTTCCTGGTGCACTCGGCGCTGAACACGCCCGATGCCGACCGCTTCGCGGGCGACATGGTGCCCGGCGCGCCGCTGGACGATGCGCCGGTGGGGGTCAGTGGCGACGACCGCTGGCTGCTCGACCAGCTTGGCCACCGCTTCGTGCTGCTCGCCTTTGCCGACAGCGCCAGCCAAGTGGACGCCGCCTTGCCCACGCTCGCGGCCCAGGCCGCCGCGCTGGCCGGTGCCCCCATCCAGGTGGACACCGTGCTGGTGACCGCCCACGCGGGTGCGTCCCTGCCTGGGGTGGCGACCCTGCACGACCGCGACGGCCTGGTGGCCCAGCGGCTGGATGCCCGTCCTGGCACCTGCTACCTGATCCGCCCCGACCAGCACGTCGCCGCCCGCTGGCGGGCCTTCGACGCCAGCGCCGTACAGGCCGCGCTGCACCGCGCCACCGCGCAGGCGCCGCAAGCCGTGGCCGAGCGCCTGGCCGCCTGAACGGCCCCATGCCCCGACGCCTGAACGCCTACCGAACCGCCTGAAGGAGAAACCCATGTCCCTGCAACTGCAGCCCAACCTGGCCGAGCCCGGCCAGCGCTACTTCCGCGATTTCACGCCCGGTGACGACTTCTACGAGGCGCTCATCGAGACCCACCGCGACCTCAGCGACGAGCAGAGCCAACTGCTCAACGCCAAGCTGATCCTGCTGCTGGCCAACCAGGTGGGCGACATCGCCGTCCTGAAACAGGCCCTCGCCGCCGCCCGCGACAACATGTGACCACCCCTGCGCCGCGTCGCGCCTTCCCCGCAAGGAGACAGCGACCGTGGACCGGCCACGTCGGTTCCACGTCGTTCACCGAGCGGCTTCTCCCTTTTCACTGGAGCCCACCATGCCCATCCGCAAGATCCACCACGTCGCCTACCGCTGCAAGGACGCCAAAGAAACCGTCGAGTGGTACCAGAAGCACCTGAACATGAACTTCGTGCTCGCCATCGCCGAAGACCAGGTGCCGTCCACCAAGGCGCCCGATCCCTACATGCACCTGTTCATGGACGCGGGCGGCGGCAACGTCCTGGCGTTTTTTGAACTGCCCAACGCGCCCGAGATGGGGCGCGACCCGAACACCCCCGAGTGGGTGCAGCACATCGCGCTGGAAGTGGATTCGGTGGACGAACTCGAAGCCACCAAGGCCCGGCTTGAGGCCGCCGGTGTGCCGGTGATCGGCGTGACCGACCACACCATCTTCAAGTCGATCTATTTCTTCGACCCGAACGGCCACCGCCTCGAACTGGCGGCCAACACCGCCTCGCCCGAGATGATGCAGAAGCTCGATGAGGTGAAGTGGGACATGCTCAACGAATGGAGCCAGACCAAGCGCGCGCCCAAGCACGCCGCCTGGATGCACGAGCGCGAGTTCACGGCCAACTGAGGGCAGGCGCCACCGGTCGTCGCCATTCGGCGGCCGGGCCCTCAAGTCCTGCCCCATCCGGCCGAAATGCTGGTCAGACAGCCGGCACTGTGTCGTGCCGGTGCCTGCGAAGGGGTATGCCATGATCAACATTTCCACCAGCCACGTTGTGGCCTGGCCGGCACCGGCCGGACCGGCGGTGGCCCCGGTGTCGCCCGTCACGCCGGTGCAGCCCGTGCGCGAAACCGGGCGGGACGCGCAGGCCGGCTTCGGGGCCGGGCGCGATGGACAGGGTGCCGCGCCGCGCTCCCACGCCCCGCGCACGGGCTCTCCAGAGCCCGACGCCGCCGCCGAGGCGGCGCCCCTGCTGCCCCGCGGCTATGGCCCCCAGGGCGCCGAGCTGCGCAGCGGGTCGGCACCCGATGCGCTGCCAGGGGGCAGCGCCAGCACCGCACAGCAGAAGACCGCAGAGAAAGCCGAGCAGGCCGCTGAAGAGCAGGCCGAGGCGGCGGCCGAGCGCAAGCCACCCTTGCAGGCGGTGCTCACCACCGTGTGGGAGGCCAGTGCGGCGGTGGTCGAACGTGCCCTGGGCCGCCTCTCGGGCGCCGAGGCCGAGGTGCCGGGTGTCCAGAGCGACACGGCGCCCGACCTCGGGGCGCTGGCCGCCGCCCAGATGAACCGCCGACCCTTGCTGCTGGCGGCGGCCGAGCCTGCCGCCGCCCAGCCGATGCCGTGGCCGGTGATGCCACCGTCTGACGAGGACCCCTCACCCCACGTCGCACCCGAGGACGCCGGGGTGGTGGCGGTCGAAGACCTGGTGGCCTACGACGAACACGGCAAGGGCAGCCGCGCCCCGATCGAGGCCGGCAGCGTGATCAGCGAGCGGGTGTGAGCAGGGCGTAACGCCCGCGGCGCAGAGAAGGCGCTCAGGCGCCGGGGGCCGGGGATGTGTCGAACTCGCGCAGCGCCTGCTGGGTGACCTCGACGTCCCGCATCAGCTGAGCCGACAGGTGCGCCGGCATTGCCTCGGTGGTCTCGGTCGCCA
>Ga0208490_100300_pt1 | contig 37402 bp, 41 predicted proteins | sample SubbioAug_CSWold_FD_184818 | JGI IMG/M metagenome (GOLD analysis project Ga0208490, IMG submission 184818) | Serpentinite rock and fluid subsurface biosphere microbial communities from McLaughlin Reserve, California, USA - CR11Aug_CSWold (SPAdes) | ecosystem: Environmental > Terrestrial > Deep...
AATAGGACCTCAGAGCCTAGTAGCCTAGGAAAAATCAGTAGATTTAATAATTCTTAAAATATTGCCTGAATAATACATTCTGAATCCTGAATCCTGACTTCTGACTCCTGAGTAGTTATACTATATCTTATTAAATTTTGGGGTAACTATTCGTTGACAAAAAAAAGCCCATCCAGGGCTTTTTTTAACCGTCTAAATCTTCGTCCACCAACATCTCTTCCCAAGCTTTAGCTACTTTATCCCATTCCTCATCGTCTTCGATGCTTACCAGAACTTCTTCACCGTCTTCGTCTTGCTCAATCTTCAGTATGATAGCCTCTTCTTCCTCATCATCTTCTTCTGTCAAGGGCAATAAAATAGCATATTCGCTTCCCTCTACTTCTAAAATATCGATTACGGTAAATTCGTGGTCGTTACCATCATCATCAGTTAACACCACTATATTTTCTTCTTCTTCATGTTCATGTTCATGTTCATTTTCATTTTCATTTTCATTTTCATTTTCATTTTCATTTTCATTTTCGTGATCTGTCATTATCGCAGCACCTCTTTCCATTAAATTATTGCCATTGTATCCCAACAAAAAGTTTTTGTCAATGGCTCCTTTTCTAAGGATATCCTGTCTTTCCACTTTTTAAACATCAGTTGATGCTATCCAAATAGTTTTGTAAAATCATGCAAGCGGCCAGTTTGTCAATGACCTTTTTTCTTTTTTTTCTGGATACATCTCCTGCTATTAGGATTTTTTGTGCGGCTACCGTAGACAGACGTTCATCCCATAGCAGTACCGGTAATCCCAGCTCCTGCTTTAGTTTTTCAGCTAGCTCCTTAACTTTTTGAGCCCTTTCTCCCAGAGACCCGTTCATATTTTTCGGTAAACCCAGGACAATTTTTTCAGCACTATATTCCGTCACCATTTGGGAGATTAATCTTACCCCCTCATCCAAGTGTTCTTCATCCCACATTAAGGTAGTTACTCCCTGGGCAGTCCATCCCAGATCATCACTGACTGCTACGCCTATGGTCTTTGTCCCAACATCTAATCCGATTACTTTCATCTTCTTCCCCTTCTTTATCTTAACGTTTGTTTTCATAAGTAATCCCCATGAGCACTGCTCATGAGGATGTAACCTTATTAATTTACTTTTGCTCAAGATAATTTTTTACCAGTTCCTCTAATATATCGTCCCGTTCCAGCTTGCGAATTAATGAGCGGGCGTTATTATGACTGGTAATATACGCAGGATCTCCAGAAAGCAAATATCCGACGATTTGATTGATAGGATTATAACCCTTTTCCTTTAAAGCCTGATAAACAGCTTCCAGGATTTCTTTAGCTGCCACATCCTCTGGCTGGGACTTAAACATCATGGTTTTATCAAATGGAACTTCAGTCATCATAAATCGCCTCCTTAAACCAAGTGGATAAACACCACTTTCCCATAGTTCTGTACTTCTGGATAGGTATTCTTCATACTAATACTATTTTCCTCTATTTTCTAATTAAAAATACCTATCATAAAAAGTTATTGTTCACCTACTTAAGTTGCCCTGCCACTACTTCCGATACAAGTCCTAGGGCATCTTTTAGCTTAGCAGGATTTTTACCCCCGGCCTGGGCCATATCAGGACGACCACCGCCCCCACCATCCACAGCTTTAGCCACTTCTTTGACCAGATTACCAGCGTGAACTCCTTGCTGAATTACATCCTTAGTTGCCATGGCCACCAGATTTACTTTATCGTCACTAATTGCCCCTGCCAGCACAACTCCGCTTCCTAATTTATTCCGCAATAAATCCACTGTATTTCTAAGGTCATCCATCCCACCGGCCTGCACCTCAACGCTTAGGACCTTTACTCCCTTAACATTTTCCACATTGGCCAGCAAGTCCTCCACTTGGGAGCCGGCCACCTTATCCCTCATCTTAGCCAGTTCTTTTTCCGTCTCCTTAAATTGGCTAAGGAGAGTTTCCACTCTGGCATCTGATTCTAAGGGTGGGGCCTTTAACAGGATTCCACAGTTCTTTAGTACTTGCTGTTCTCTTTTTATCTGCTGGAGGGCACCCTTTCCTGTCAGAGCCTCAATTCGCCTCAAACCGGCTCCGATGCCCCCTTCGCTGATGATCCGGAAAACACCCACCTGACTGGTACTCTCCAGATGAGTTCCACCGCAAAGCTCTAAGCTATAGTCACCGATTTTGACTACCCTTACCTCATCCCCATATTTTTCTCCAAACAGGGCTGCTGCACCCATGGCTTTTGCCTTGTCAAGCTCAGTTTCAAAGGCCTCAATGGGAAGACTCTTAAAGATACTTTCATTCATCAGGCCCTCAATTTCCTCCAGTTCTTCCGAAGAGATAGCGGAAAAATGGGTTAAGTCAAAGCGCAGCCTTTCAGGGGTTACCAATGACCCTGCCTGGTTAACGTGTTCACCCAGCACCTGGCGCAAAGCCTCGTGCAATAAATGGGTGGCAGTGTGATTTCTGGCGCTAGCTAATCTAAGCTCTTGGTCAATCTCTGCTGTTACTGCTTCCCCAGTTTCAATAAATCCTTCCCTTGCTTCCCCTTTGTGAATGATTTTTCCATCGGGGAGCTTAATTACCTCTGTCACTTCTACTCTGCCCATGGCAGTAGTTATTGTGCCCGTATCAGCGGACTGTCCTCCACCCTCGGGATAAAAAGGTGTCTCAGCTAACAGCATGGCTATGGTCTGGCCTGCTTCAGCCCGCCCTACTTTAACCTTTTCCTTTAGATTAACTATAGCCTGCACCTGGGTATTTAGTCGTCCTACAGTATAGCCGTTGAATTGGGTAGCAGGGTGTTCTTTCAAAGCCTCACTGAAAACTAAGGCATCTTCACCGGCCCGTACATCCGTCCGGGCTGCTCTGGCCCGCTCCCGTTGCTTCTCCATTTCCTGCATGAACCCATCTTTATCCACAGCCAGTCCTGCCTCTACCCCAATGTCCTCTGTTAAATCCAGGGGAAAGCCATAAGTATCGTACAGCACAAAGGCATCCTTGCCGGTTATTACCTCCTTGCCTTCCTCCGTTAGCCTGGCGATAATTTCTCCAACTATTTTCATGCCCTCATGCAGAGTTTCGTGGAATCGCTCTTCTTCTATTTTCATTACTTTTTCAATATAGCTTCGCTTTTCCTTTAACTCAGGATAAGCCCCCACCATTAAGTCCAGTACCACTGGTACCAACTGGTACATAAATGGCTTCTGAATATTCAATACTTTGCCGAATCTCACTGCTCTGCGCAATATCCGCCTGAGAACATAACCCCTGCCTTCATTTCCTGGCAGCACCCCATCATTGATTAAAAAAGTACAGGCCCTGGCATGGTCTGCAATTACCCTAAAGGGAAAGCCCATCTCACCCCGATGATAGGCTTGGTTGCTGATGACCTCCACTGCCTTAATAATTGGCTGGAGCAAGTCAGTATCATAGTTGGAGTCCACCTGCTGCAACACTGAGGCAATTCGCTCCAATCCCATCCCTGTATCAATACTGGGCTTGGGCAGAGGGGTCATTACGCCCTGGGCATCTCGATTATATTGCATAAACACCAGGTTCCAGATTTCCAGCCAGCGGTCACAGTCACATTTGCCGATCCCGCATTCCACTGCCCCACAGCTGCGCTCCTCCCCCCGGTCAACCAATATTTCACTACAGGGTCCACAAGGACCGGTGTCACCCATTGACCAAAAGTTATCTTTCTCCCCCAGCCTTAATATCCTATCTGCCGGAATCCCTGCTTTTTCACGCCATAGGGCAAAAGCTTCGTCATCATCCAGGTAGATGGTAATCCATAGCTTGTCCTTAGGCAGTCCAAACACAACCGTTAGCAATTCCCAGGCATAGGAGATGGCATCAGCCTTAAAGTAATCTCCAAAAGAAAAATTCCCCAGCATTTCAAAAAAAGTATGATGCCGAGCGGTTCGCCCCACTGTGTCCAGATCGTTATGCTTTCCCCCAGCCCGGACACATTTTTGAGAGGTAGCTGCCCGCTGATAGCCCTTCTTTTCAATTCCTAAAAATATGTCTTTAAACTGAACCATGCCCGCATTAGTAAATAACAGCGTAGGGTCATTGTGGGGAACCAGCGATGAACTTTCTACTCTGGCATGGCCCTTGTCAACGAAAAATTTTAAAAACCTTTCCCTAATCTCATTACCTGATAATCTCTCCATTGTTTAAAAAATCACCCCTATTTTCTGTTTTAGTGCAACCCCTTGATAATAAGTAAAAACTCTCGCCATAGGAACAATACAGTTCCAGGGACGAGAGTATCTCGCAGTACCACCCTGATTATTGACCATAGCTTTTTACAACATTTATCGAATTTCTAACCTGGAATTTAGTTAATTATATAGGAAAAACTTTGCTTTTGTCAATCTACCAACAAGCTTTCAAATATATAAACCACGATTGTACGCCAGATAGCTGTTACAGGTACAGCCAGCAAGAGTCCTATGATTCCAAATAGATGCCCACCTGCCAGAAGTACAAATATGATGGTTAATGGGTGTAACCCAAGACTGTCACCAAGGATTTTAGGTGAAATTAAGTTGCTTTCCACCTGCTGGATAACCACCGTTACCAACAATATTTTAACAGCTAAGGAGGTAGACTCCAATAGCCCAACCAGGATGGCAGGAATTGCTCCTAAAATTGGGCCAAAGTAGGGAATTAAATCAGCAATTCCGGCAATCAACCCTAATGTCAACGCAAACTCAACCCCTAACAGCATCAAGCTAAGGGCTGTTATCACCCCCACAATTGTTGCTACAATCAGGTGCCCTCTGATAAATTTCTTTAGAGTAACATTTATTTCTGCCAGTAATTTAGCTGTGTGATCCCGCCAAGAAATTGGAATCAACCTAAAAAAACGTTTCTCTAAAGATTCCCAATCCTTTAAAATGTAAAAAGCTAGAATAGGTGCTATCACAAAATACAATAACTGGGAAAACAAGCCGATAATGCCGTCAGCAAACTGGCGAATTAGAGCCATGATTAATATTTCTATTTCATTAATTGTCTCATCAATGACCTGCCTTATGCTTTCCGGCAAATCAATTCTCTGGTAATTTTCTTGAAAGCCTTCGATAAAAGCTCTAATTTGGCTGGTATAAACTGGGATAGCATTAGTGAATTCATTTAATTCCCTGACTACAACGGGAAAGCCCCAAACCACTAAGGAAAAGGTCAAGGAGATGACTGAAAAATATATTAGCCCGATGGCAAAGTTTCTGTTGATGTTGTTTTTTACTAAAAAATTAACCAATGGATTAACCAGGTAGGCCAGGATTGCCGCTAAAATAAATGTGGGTAAAATAGACCGCACCAGATACAAAAAATAGAAAGCAAAGGCAACTAATACCAGGGATAATATTAGTCGCCAATTGGTAATTAGTTTCTTCATCTTAAGTTTTACTTTTTCAGGATATTGGAAATATCCTTTACCCCTTCAGAAACATGGGCGACTAATCTTTCTGCCCTTTTTCTGACTTTCCTGCTTTTCCCCAGCATTTTGGGTGAAATCATTGGCTTTTTTGTTGGCGCCATAAACATATATGTAATAGCACCCAAAATACCTCCTGTTAATAAACCATTAAAATAACTTCTCGCCATCTAACGTTCACTCCTTATTCTACTGTCAATTCAACTGCCTCCGGTGAATAATCTACCAGACTGCCATCTTCCTCCACCTCATATACTTGAACACCATTGCTATTGGAGCAAAATTCCAGAAAACAATCCCAGCAATAGTACTGGTTGGTTCCCACTTTGCCAATCGCTTTCCCATGACAAATAGGACAATAGGACAATTATTTAACCTCCTTTCTTCTACACTTCATCCTTCACTATAATCATGTCTTTTCCCATGGTAATTACATTACCCACAGGAATAACATTCCGTCCGCTGATTAAGTCTGAGATAAGCCCTGTAGAAATCTGATAACCTTCCACTTTACCTAAAGTGAAATCCAACAATACATCTTTGATAGTACCTTTTTCTTTGCCCAACTCACTGTAAATATGCTGGCCACTTAAAAGAGCGGCACTATAGCTTGTTTCCTCATTATTTTTCAAACACTGGGGAGCTAGCAGTGCATCTTTTCCCTCTACAAATACTGCTTCTTCTGTTAGCTTTATAATGGTGGGAAATTGGATAAATCTCATCTCCGGCAGTGATATTCCTTCAGTTTCTACCATAATACCTAATATTTTGCCTTCATCACCTGAATACAATACATCTATCACTTTGCCTAAGCGATGACCTTCCTTTTCCTCCAGTACCGCTAACCCAATTACAGTCCTCCCCTTTTTCATTTTTCCCTCCTGCAAGTTACTAATTATTATTCATATTATTGACTAATATATATAAAAAAATGCATGGATTTCCATGCACCTTTCAATTTACCTATTATTTAACTGTTTTAAGATAGTCCCACCGCCTACCACCAGGTCACCCTGGTAGAAAACCACTGCTTGACCGGGAGTGATTGCCCGTTGGGGTTTCTCAAAACACACCCTTACCTGTCCCTGGGTCCAGGGTGAAACAAGAGCCTTAGCCGGCTTAGCTGAGTATCTCACCTTGACCTCGACTTCCAGTGGCTTTACCAAATCATGAATTGTAATAAAGTTATTATTGATACTGATTAGTTCCAGCCCAAATACTTCATCATTTTCTCCTAAGATAACTGCATTTTTTTCCACATCTATGTCTACCACATACATGGGTTTACCCAAAGCTATGCCCAAGCCTTTTCGCTGACCAATGGTATAAAAGGCAATACCTTCATGATTACCTAGCCTATTACCTTTGGTGTCTAAAAATGGTCCTGGTCGTACATCCATATCTCTTTCCTTTAAAAACTCTTTGTAATCATTATTTGGAACAAAGCATATCTCCTGGCTGTCGGGTTTATTAGCCACTTGTAAATTTAGTTTTTCCGCCAGCCGGCGAATTTCCGGCTTGGTGTAATCACCTAAAGGCATCAAAGTATGAGCTAGCTGATGCTGAGTAAACCCATACAAAGCATAGGTCTGATCTTTCTTGTCATCTGCTGCCTTAGCTAAACAATATCGACCCAAGTCTTCATGATAAAAAATCTTGGCATAATGGCCGGTGGCCATATAGTCAGCCCCTAAAGCCATCGTTTTTGATAAAAATCCTTCAAACTTAATAAATTGGTTACAGGCAATACAGGGATTGGGAGTTCTACCCTGTACATACTCAGCACAAAAGGGTTCAATTACCTTCTCCGCAAACAAATCCCTAAAATTCATTACATAATAGGGAATATCAAGGAGTTGGGCAACTCTCCTGGCATCCTCCACCGCCGAAAGGGAGCAGCAGCTTCCCTCTACCTCTGGATGAGTCTGATCAGAAGGCCAAATCTGCATAGTCACACCAATTACTTCATACCCTTGTTCCTTTAATAATGCAGCGGCAATAGAACTATCTACCCCGCCACTCATGGCCACAAATACTTTTTTACCCTTCACTTGAATACGTCACCTGCAATTTTTGTTACTTAGATTGATAATCTTCAATAGCTTTTTGCAGAGCATCTGCCGCCAGGTTAGAACAGTGCATTTTCGCCGGTGGCAGACCATCTAATGCTTCCGCTACTGATTTATTGGTAATCTTCAGCGCCTCTTCAATAGTTTTTCCTTTAACCATTTCTGTCACCATACTGCTGGTAGCAACGGCGGCACCACAGCCAAAGGTTTTAAATTTAACATCGGTAATAATTCCATCTTCAACCTTTAAAGAAATACGCATGATGTCACCACAACTGGCATTACCTACTTCCCCTACTCCACTTGGATCTTCTAATTCGCCCACATTCCTGGGATTATTAAAGTGATCCATTACCTTTTCACTATACATAACACACCACTCCTTCTTTTGGCTTTATCTAGAAATTTACCTCTGATGTTGATAAAGGGGCGACATGGCCCGCAGTCGGAGGATAATTGGCGGCAGCTCTTGTAAGACATAGTCTATTTCTTCTTCAGTATTATCCTTGCCTAGGGTTAAACGCAGGGATCCATGGGCTGTTTCATGGGATAAACCCATAGCCAGCAATACATGGGAGGGGTCTAAGGATCCGGAAGTGCACGCCGAACCACTGGAGGCACCTATCCCTTTCATATCCAGGCTCAATAACAGGGACTCACCCTCTATAAAAAGAAAACTGAAATTTACATTTCCCGGCACCCTTTTTTCACGGTGGCCGTTTAACTTGACATGCTCAACATTTGCCTCTATGCCGGCTATCATTTTGTCCCTGAGCTTAGTTAGTCTTTCCGTCTCTGCCGGCAGGTGATCTTTAGCTAACTGGGCAGCCTTACCAAATCCTACTATACCTGGCACGTTCTCAGTTCCCGCCCTTCTCCGCCGCTCCTGCCCACCACCGTGGGATAATCGTTCCAGTTTAGTTCCCTTGCGTACATATAGACAACCAATTCCCTTTGGTCCGTATAGCTTATGAGCTGAGCCTGACAGCAAGTCGACCTGAAGCTCATTCACATCAACGGGAATTTTCCCCAGGCTTTGGACAGCATCTGTATGAAAGATAATTCCTTTTTCTTTAGCCAGGAGCCCTATTTCCCCCAGGGGCTGAATAGTGCCCACTTCGTTATTGGCATGCATAATGGTAATTAAGATAGTTTCGGGGGTAATGGCCTGTGCCACATCTTCCACCTGCACTATACCTTCATCATCCACAGGCAAATAAGTAACTTTAAAGCCTTGTTTTTCTAAGTAATGACAAGAATCCACCACAGCATGATGCTCGATAGCAGAGGTAATAATATGATTACCTTTTTTGCGATTAGCAAGGGCACCACCGATAATAGCCATATTATCTGCTTCTGTCCCGCCACTGGTAAAAACAATCTCTTCTGGTTTAGCACCCATAAGTGCGGCAACTTGGGCCCTGGCATCCTCCATTGCTTTTTTAACTTCCCGACCAAAGGAGTGCACACTGGAAGGATTGCCAAACTTACCCGTCATATATTCCAGCATTACCTCTGCGACCTCCCGATGCACCGGGGTAGTTGCACTATGGTCTAAATACACTCTGGACATATTGAAGTCATCTCCTTAATAAAAAATTAAGTAGTTAGTGATACATTTTAAATATAAAACATATTTGTTTCTTTCGACTTAAGTTCTTCCGCTTCCTTAACCATATCCGCCAAGGAAATAGCATCCAACACGCTGGAAATACTGTCCCGCAGTTTTTCCCATATGCCCCGAGTCACACAGGTTTCTGCCCGGGCACATTTTTCAGGTTCTTCTTCACAAACACAGTCTACGGGAGCAATTGGCCCTTCCAGCACTCTGATAATATCCCCCACTTTTATTTCGTCAGGCTCCCGGGCCAAAATATAACCGCCCTGAGCACCCCTGGTGCTTTTAACAAGTCCAGCTTTTCTGAGGCCGGCAATCAACTGCTCTAAATAATGCTCAGAGATTTCCTGGCGCTCAGCAATGCTTTTTAATGAAATGGGTCCTTCACCATGACGCTGAGCAATATCAAACATCGCCCGTACCCCATATTCTCCTTTTGTAGAAAGCTTCATTCTAACTCACCTCAATTTTAATCCCAAGTGTTTTAGTTGGTTTTTTATAGCATAGCACGTTGCTCGGGTATTGTCAACGGCATAAACCCGACTTTATTAGTAAGATTTCCCTGTGTTAATGTGTGATAAATTGAACCATTATATTCATTCACTTTTTGTTAGCTGTTTCCATCTAGCCGCAATTTCCTTCTCTTTTCCCTGCTCACTTGGCTGGTAATAGCTTGCCTTGACCAACGGATCGGGTAAATATTGCTGCTTGACATAATGATCGGGATAAAGATGGGGATACAAATAGCCACCCCCATGGCCTAATTTCCCGGCGCCACTGTAATGAATGTCCCGCAAATGTCTCGGCACCTCCCCGGTATCCTTAGTCCTGACATCGCCTATAGCCTGATCAATTGCCTTGATGACACTGTTGCTTTTGGGCGCTGTAGCCAAATAAATAACAGCCTGTGCTAAAGGAATTCTACCCTCAGGGAGACCCACAATCTGTATCGCTTGAAAGGCGGCAGTTGCCACCACCAATGCCTGAGGGTCAGCAAGTCCAATATCCTCGGCTGCATGTACCACTAACCGCCGAGCAATAAATACCGGATCCTCCCCAGCCACCAGCATTTTAGCCAACCAGTGGATAGCCCCATCCGGGTCTGAGCCACGGATACTTTTAATAAAGGCTGATATTACGTCATAGTGCTGATCACCGCTTTTATCATACCTTAACACGGGGCGCTGGATAGACTCTGCCACTGTCGAAAGGCTTATGTGTCTTATCCCCTTTTGGTCAGGCTCAGTGGTCAGGACAGCCAGCTCCAGACCGTTTAAAGCAATTCTGGCATCTCCACCACTGTAGTTAATTAAATGCTCCATAGCTTCCTGGGTAATATCCGTCCCATAGGAGCCCAGACCCCGCTGTTCATCCTCCATTGCCTGTAGTAATATTTGTTTTATCTCCTTCGGACCCAATGGATTCAGCTGAAAAACCCTGGAACGGGACAATAAGGCTTTGTTTACTTCAAAATAAGGATTTTCCGTTGTAGCTCCGATTAACACAACAGTGCCATCCTCAACCCAGGGCAGCATGGCATCCTGCTGGGATTTATTAAACCGGTGAATCTCATCCACAAAAAGCACTGTCCGCTGTTGGTATAGCTTAAATCTCTCTTTAGCTTCACCGGTAATTCTTCTAATATCCGCAACCCCTGCCGTCACAGCATTTATTTGTTCAAAATAAGCCTTTGTAGTGTTGGCAATGATTTTGGCCAGGGTAGTTTTCCCCGTCCCGGGAGGACCGTAAAAAATTAAAGATGATAGCTGATCAGCCTCTATTGAGCGCCTTAATAGACGTCCTTTGCCCACTATCTCCTGCTGCCCGGCAAACTCCTCTAAACTTCTTGGGCGCATTCGCACAGCTAGGGGGGCAGCTTTAAATTTTTCATTATGCAGAGCAAAGTCAAATAAATCCACTTGGTTCTCACCTGCCAATCAATGGATTATTTTACCGTATAATAACAAATTGATTTAAAAAAAGACTGGATTAACCCAGCCTTTTTACCCCGCAAATATCATAGTATTGAATCAATAATCTTAGCCAGTTCATCCTTTGTCTTATAACCTACTACTCGCTCTATCACTTCACCATTTTTAAATAGCAAAATTGTAGGAATGCTCATTACCCCGTATTGTTGAGCAGTGTTTCCGTTTTCATCAACGTTTAGCTTGCCCACCTTCACCTTGCCATCATATGCTTCTGCCAACTCATCGATCACTGGAGCAATCATTTTACATGGACCACACCAAGCAGCCCAAAAATCCACCAGTACCGGTTGATTGCTTTCCAGTACATCAGTTGAAAAATTTCCATCAGTAAAAGCAATAACTTGTTCGCTAGCCATTTATCCCACTCCTTCTTTAATAACTTTACCAAATTTATACTTGTGTCCAACGTTATTCTTCTTTTTCGCCATATAATGCAAAATTCCTCTATTTCTGTCTGTATTATTATTTTCTATATGTAGTAAAATTATTAACCTAGCCTTTAGCTGCCCCTAATAAATCATTAATAACCTCACCTGCTAAAATCAGTCCCGCCACTGCTGGAACAAATGATATGCTGCCAGGAATTTGTCGTTTTTTGGTACAGTTGGCATCTTCGTTAGGACAAATACAAAAATCCTTGCAATCGGCATAGTCCTTTAATGGGGTGATGGGCACTTCCGGTGAATAAACCACCTTCACACCCTGGCTAATCCCTCTTTTCCTTAGTTCCTTGCGCATTACTTTGGCTAAAGGGCAAATTCTTGTCTCGCTAATATCCACCACCTGAAAGCCGGTGGCATTCAATTTATTTCCCGCACCCATACTGGCAACAACGGGAATCTCCATCTCCTTGGCCCTTTGGATTAATAACAGTTTCCCAGTAACTGTATCAATGGCATCAACTATATAGCTGTAATCCTTCCGAATAAGCAGGTCAGCCGTTTCTACACCCATAAACTGGTGCTGAACCTCCACTTCCGCCTTTGGATTAATATCCAGCACTCTCTTTTTCATTGCTTCCACCTTAGACTCCCCCACCGTGGAGTGCAGGGCGTGAAGCTGGCGGTTAATATTAGTTAAGCAAATATCATCGTAATCAATCAAGACCAGTTTACCAACCCCTGATCTAGCCAGGGCTTCAACAGTATAGGAGCCCACTCCCCCTATTCCAAATACAGCAACCTTGGCCTCGGTAAGCTTAGCCAGTCCTTCCTCGCCAATAAGCAGTTCAGTCCGGGAGAATTTATGTAACATTAGAGAAAACCTCCACAATATATGGTAATTAATGGAATTTAGGCATAAAAAATACCCCACACATGCCGTGACAAGCCGCTAGTTTTGAACCTGCCTCAGCAGGGGGGTGCCCTCCTGTTTGCTTTATGTTCCCTTGTCAATAATAAGGTCTACAAGCCACAATCAGAGTTAGGCTCCCTAAGTAATGGTGTTGGCTCAAAACTTATCGGCAATTCACGCACATCGTAGGGCTTTTTGTAAATTCGTTGTTTGTGAACTAATCGTAACATAGAAAAAATCTCTTTTCAAGTGCCAATAAATTACTGGTTTTGAGCTTATTATGCCACTTATGTCCTTATAATATCCACTATTCTATGTCCTTATTATATCTACTATTTTAATTGCAGGTGCAGCTCCTTAAGTTGTTTTTGGCTGACCTCCGATGGGGCCTGAGTCATCAAGCATGCAGCACTTTGAGTTTTGGGAAATGCAATCACATCTCGGATATTGTCCAGTCCAGCCATCAGCATTATCATCCTGTCCAAGCCAAAGGCAATTCCGCCATGGGGAGGTGTGCCGTACTCAAAGGCCTCCAGTAAAAAGCCAAATTTTTCTTTCGCTTCTTCCGGTTCTAACCCCAGTAAGGAAAACATTCGCTCCTGCACACCCCGCTGGTGGATTCGGATACTTCCTCCCCCCAGTTCAACTCCATTTAAAGCCAAATCATAAGCTTTAGCCCTGACCTTTCCTGGGTCAGAGGTTAAGAGCTCCATATCCTCTGGTTTGGGAGCGGTAAAAGGATGATGGATAGCTACCCAGCGTTTTCCCTCCTCGTCGTACTCCAATAAGGGAAAGTCCACCACCCAGCAAAAATTAAAAAGAGAATTATCAATTAAGTTTAGCTTTTTGGCCAGGTGAATTCTTAACTGCCCTAATGCATCTGCTACCACCTGGGGCTTATCTCCTACAAATAGCAATAAGTCCCCGGGTCTACCTTCTAAGGCAGCTACTATTTTGGCTAGCTGGTCTTCAGAAAAAAACTTGCTGATTGGGGATTTAATCCCTTCTTCCGTTACCACCATCCAGGCCATTCCCTTAGCACCGTAGATAGCTGCAAGCCTGGTCAAATCATCGATATCCTTGCGGGAATAGTCACCACAGCCTATGGCATTAATGCCTTTGACTTCTCCTCCTTGAGCCAGCACCTTAGTGAAAACTTGAAAGTCTGACTCAACCACAATCTGATCAAGGGATTTTAACTTTAAATCAAATCTCAGGTCTGGTTTATCAGATCCATAGGTGGCCAGTGCCTCTTGATAGGTTAAGCGCTGAAAAGGAGTAACAACCTGTACTCCCAGCACTTGATTGAAGATATAACTCATCATATCTTCAATCAAGTGGATTATATCATCCACGTCTACAAAGGACATTTCCATATCAAGCTGGGTAAACTCCGGCTGTCGGTCTGCTCGTAAATCTTCATCTCTAAAGCATTTGACAATCTGAAAGTACTTATCCATGCCTGCTACCATTAATATCTGTTTAAAGAGCTGCGGAGATTGGGGCAAAGCAAAAAAATCGCCGGGATGCAGCCTGCTTGGCACTAGGTAGTCCCTGGCTCCCTCGGGGGTACTCTTGGTTAACATGGGTGTTTCTATTTCCAGAAAGCCCTTACTATCTAAGAAGTCTCTCATGGCTTTCGCTGTTTTATGCCGCATAATTAAGGTCTGCTGCATGTCTGGGCGACGCAAGTCAAGATAACGATATTTTAACCGGATGGATTCATCCACATCAACCTTTTCCTCAATATAAAATGGCGGCGTTTTTGCCTCATTTAAAACCTGGATATCCTGAACATCCAGTTCCACTTCCCCAGTTGCCAGTTTAGGATTAATTGTTCCTTCCGGCCTGGGTCTTACAACGGCTTTTACAGAGATAACATATTCACCCCTAAGTTTTTCTGCTAACCCAAAAATCTCTACCCCTGTTTCAGGACTAAACACTATTTGTACTAAGCCTGTCCTATCCCGCAAGTCTGCAAAAATGAGCCCACCATGGTCTCGCCGTCGCTGCACCCAGCCATTGATTACCACTTCCTGACCCGAGTTGACCATCCTCAGCTCACCGCAGTAATTGGTTCTTTTAAAATTAAATAACTTCATGCTCACCAATGTCAGCTCCCTTTCTATCCCCGTAATTGTGTTATTAAATATTCTTCAATAGCGTCAAGCTTAAGTTCCTGCTGCTCACCCGACTCCATCTGTTTTAGGACGGCAATACCCTTTTCTAATTCATCATCACCGATAATAAGACAAAAATCTGTTGCTGCTCTATTAGCTTGCTTTAGCTGTCCTTTTAAGTTTTTCCCTAGGTAGTCCTTATCTGCCCTTATCCCTGCCCGGCGCAATTTTGACATTAAAGTAAAGCCTGCTTCGTCAGCTTTCTCTCCCAAGGTAATAACAAACACATCCATCTTTTCCTCTATGGGAATGTTAACCCTTTGATGCTCCATGGTCATTAGCAGTCTTTCCAACCCAAGCCCAAAACCGATTCCTGGCACCATTTGTCCGCCAATTTGTTCCACCAGACCATTATAGCGACCGCCGCCGCCGATGGCGCTCTGGGCACCAATTCCCTGATAAATTATTTCAAAAGCTGTATTTGTATAATAATCTAATCCTCTAACCAGGGATTCATCCAGAATATAATTGATGCCAATCTGAGTTAAATATTTTTGCACTTGATGAAAATGATTATGGCAATTTTCACATAAGCAACCGGCGGTATTAGGGGCACCTAATGTCAATTCCCGGCAATTTTCACTTTTACAATCTAATATCCGAATGGGGTTGCGATCAAATCTACCTTGGCAGTTCTGGCACAAGCCAGTCAGCTTATCCTGCAAAAATTCCTGCAGCTTGACTTTATGCTCCTTCCGACAGACAGGACATCCCACGCTATTTATGCGTACTTCCAGCTTTGTTAAGCCTAAGCTGCCATAAAAATCCATGGCCAAGCCGATAACCTCTGCATCTCCGGCAGGATGGTCAGTACCAAAAAGCTCTATCCCAAACTGGTGAAACTGGCGAAACCTACCGGCTTGAGGCTTATCATACCTAAACATTGGCCCTAGATAATAAAGCTTAGTGGGTTGGGGCTCGGCATAAAGCTTGTGTTCCAAAAATGCCCTCACCGTAGGAGCAGTTCCTTCAGGCCGCAAGGAAATACTTCGTTGGGACCGGTCAAAAAAAGTATACATTTCTTTTTCTACGATATCGGTAGTATCCCCCACTCCCCGGGAAAACAACTCGGTATGCTCAAACACCGGGGTTCTGACCTCCCGATAGCCGTAAATTTTACAAATATTCCTGACCTTTTCTTCTATGTAGTGCCACTTCTCCACCTCACCTGGCAAAAAATCGTTCGTCCCTCTCGGCGCCTTTGTCAGCATTTCCCTTACCTCCTTTGTCAACAGTAGATAAAATAAACTCCCAATCCCACGACAAATAATAAAGTATTATAGCCTATTATCCACTGTTTTGTCAATTAAATAGCGCTTTTCCTTTTTTCTCGATAATGGAGCTAATGTTTTCTATATAAGTAATGGGGTCTTTTGGATTATAGGTAGCAGTAAGGGTCCAATCCTCGGGATTCACCCACTTTGAGACGGCCCCACCCCCTAGCCCGATAATGGTCTGCCGCTCCTCCATTACCTGGATATTATAGATGCATTCAAATCCAGGCCGACTGTAACCCGTATTTTCCCCAAGTCCGCTGATTCGCTTTTGCCGGTACAAGTAATAGGGAATCAATCCCTGACCCGCCGCAAAATCCTTTGCCAGCTTCGCCATGGCAGTAATCTCTGCTGCCTCATCTAATTGTTTTGCCCTCATTTCCACCAGTTTGGAAGCACGCTTTAATGCCAAGGAATGAATAGTCAAGTTATCCAGCTGTACTTTTTTTAACTCAGCTACGGTTTTAGCCACATCTTCAGTATTCTCTCCGGGCAGACCGATGATAAGATCCACATTAATGACAGGTATTCCTGTGCTTTTGGCAAGAAAATAGGCATCCCAAAAATTACCCGCAGTATGTTCTCTGCCGATTAGCTTCAAGGTTTTATCCTGGAGAGTCTGGGGGTTGACGCTAATTCTCATCACTTGGTGCTCTGCCATGGTGGTTAACATTTCCTTTGACAGAGTATCCGGCCGGCCGGCTTCCACCGTCACTTCAATTGTCTCATCACTCCGAAGGCTTTTGTTAATTAGGGTCATCAGCTGGTCCATTTCCTTCACGGTTATGCTGGTGGGAGTTCCGCCACCTAGATAGATATGCTGGACAATCATTTCTTTTCCAGCCAAAAATTTACCCAATGCAGTAATTTCCTGATGTAAGGCTGTCAAAAACTTTTCTTTGATCCCTTTCATCTTAGTAAGGGAATACGCAGGAAATGAACAATAATGACATCTGGTGGGGCAGAAGGGAATACCAATGTAGATGCCAATTTTCCGCTTTGCTTCCCCTGGACTGAGGAGAAACTTCCGTTGGTTTAAGGCAGTTTGCACCAGCAGCCTGCTTTTGTCAGCATCCATTAGATACTGTTCCTCTAAACATGTTGCTGCCTCAGGGGGAGATATATCCTGATCCAGCAGCCGGTGAGCCAGCTTGGTAGGCCTGACTCCTGTGAGAACCCCCCAAGGACTGCCAGGGTGATCATATCCCCTTTGCATTATTTGATATAATAATCTCTTTGCTAACCGCTTTTCTTGATTATTCACATCAGTTTCCCTGGCTGCAACAGTCTCTTCCTTTAGGACAGCCCCATCGGCAATAAAAGAAAAGACAGCTTTCGCTGTCACCAGATTTTCGTCCTGGTCAATTTGCAAGTTGCACAGGCTCTCCTGTCCTTCATCCACCAGATCAACAGCAAAGATACTGGCGATATCCCTCACTGTCTCCAAAATCCATTTCCTATTTCCGGTAATTTTTATCTTCACTGATAAATACCATCCCTGTTGAATCTTTTTTTGGCCTTTTACTAGCCTCTTTAAGTTGGCGAACTGCTGCAAAAATAGTTGCTGGTCGGTCCATTAATACCACCCCTTTTGCTACTTATTATAACCAGTTTTCTTTTAACCTAAAAATGGATTGCTGGCTCGCTCCTCCCCAATGGTGGAACTGGGTCCATGGCCGGGAAAAACTTCTGTATCATCTTCAAAGATTAATAATTTTTCTTTAATTGATGCAATCAAAGTATTATGATTTCCGCCGGGAAAGTCACTTCTGCCGATGGAACCGGCAAACAAGGTATCTCCTGTAAATAACACAGCTCCCACTTTCAGACATATACCTCCCCTGGTATGGCCTGGTGTATGTATTATTTCCAGTTTGATGGTAGTACCTACGGTAATGATTTCCCCTTCTTCCAGGGTACCATCAGCAGGGGGACTAACAATACTTGCACCCATGAATCCCGACAGATTTCTTCTGGCCTCAGTCAGCATATCTTTGTCTTCGGTATGGATTAGGATTTGGGCTCCTGTCTTTTCTTTTACTTCAGCATTGCCGGCGATATGGTCAATATGACCATGGGTATTAATAATATATTTTGCCGTCAAACCATCTTTCTTTAGGAGGGTTGCTATAATGACACCATCTCCGCCGGGATCAATTACTACAGCTTCCTTTGTTTCCTCACAGCCAAGAATATAACAGTTTGATGCATAACCTCCACTGACAACATGTTGTTTAAATAACATCTTCCTCTACCTCCTAGAATAATTTATTGCTGTCCAGCATCATGGTAACCGGCCCGTTATTTACCAGTTCCACATCCATTTCTGCTTGAAACCGACCGGTACTCACCCTTACTCCCATTTTCTTCAGACAACCGACAAACAAATTGTATAACCGATCAGCCTCCATGGGATCCATTGCTTCACTAAAGCCAGGTCTCCTGCCTTTCCGGCAATCTCCATAAAGGGTAAACTGGGAGATTGCCAGCACCTCAAGATCTAACTCCAACACTGATAAATTCATTTTACCTTCACTGTCGGTAAAAATGCGCAGATTAGCAATTTTTTCTGCTAAATACCGGGCATCTGCCTCCCCGTCAGATCTGCCAACCCCTAGCAGCACCATTAAACCACCGTTAATTTTGCCCACTACTTCTCCGGCGACAGATACCTGGCTTTTTCTCACTCTTTGGACAACAGCTCGCATGGTTGCCTCCTTATGGATTTGCCCTGTGGACGTCCATTACATCCTTTACCCGTTTCACCCGTTCCTGTACCAAGCGGAGATGTTCCAGGCTTTTGATATCCAGCTTCAAGGTTACCTGAGCCAGCCCATTTTTAGTGGCTCTGGCATGAACAGAACTGATATTGGTCTTAGTATCTGCAATCATGCTCATCACATCCATGGCCAACCTGGGCCGATCCACCGCCGTTACCTCCAACTGCACCTGGAAAGTACCGGCAGCTTCATCATCCCAAATTACATCAATCATCCGCTCCTGCTCTTCATCTTTATGATATTCCACGTTTGGACAGTCTCCCCGATGAATGGAAACTCCCCTTCCCCGGGTAATATAGCCGATAATTTCATCCCCTGGCAAGGGGTTGCAACAGCGTGAGAGTCTAACCATGATATTGTCTATACCCTTTACCCTAACCCCCCTAGATGGTTTACTATACCTTTGCTCCCATGCTTCATTATCTGCTTGTTGCTTTAATTCTCCTTTATTTAACTCTAGCTTTTCCCGCAGTTCATCTCTATATTTCCCTAATACCTGCAAAGGAGTAATAGCACCATCGCCCACAGCGGCATAAAGGTCATCTAGATTAGTAAAATTATAGCGTTTAGCCGCTTCCTGCAATTTTTCCTGTTTTAAAAGTTCACCTGTATTGTCGGAGCCCCACTTCTTTGCTTCTTTTTCCAGTAGTTCTCTACCCTTAATACTATTTTCTTCTTTCTTTTCCCGTTTGAAAAAGCTGCGAATTTTATTTTTTGCTTGGGATGTCTGGGTCATTTTCAACCAGTCCCGGCTGGGCTGGCCTTGCTTGGCAGTCAAAATCTCCACTATATCCCCATTAACTAGTTTGTAGTCTAAAGATACAATCCTGCCGTTAATCTTAGCTCCAATACACCGGTGGCCTATATCGGTATGAATCCGATAGGCAAAGTCAAGGGGAATAGATCCTGCCGGCAGCTCCACCACATCGCCCTTAGGAGTAAATACATAAACTACATCAGCAAAAACGTCAATTTTTAGAGACTCCATAAACTCCTTGGCATCTGACATATCCGTCTGCCATTCCAAAAGCTGTCTCAGCCAGGAAAGCTTTTTGTCAAATTCCTTTGATTCGCTCCTGGCTTCCTTATAACGCCAATGGGCAGCAATTCCGTATTCACTGGTTCGATGCATATCCCAGGTGCGAATCTGAATTTCAAAAGGCTCTCCCCCTTGCCCCATCAAGGTAGTGTGCAGTGATTGGTACATATTTGGCTTGGGCATAGCGATATAGTCCTTAAACCTGCCGGGAATCGGCTTCCACAGGGTGTGAATTATTCCAAGTGCTCCGTAACAATCTTTGATTGAGTCCACTATCACTCTGATGGCCAGTAAATCGTAAATCTGACTTAATTCCACTTGCTCCTTAGCCATTTTTTTATAGATGCTGTAAAAGTTTTTTGGTCTGCCTTGGATGTCTGCTTTAATATCTACCTTCTCCAGATTCTCTTGGGTAATTGTCTTTACCCTAGCGATAAATTCCTCCCGTTCCCGGCGCTTCATGGAAATGCCTTTAACTAACTCATAATACATCTCTGGTTCCAGGTGCCTGAAGGCCAGATCTTCAAGCTCCCATTTAATGCGAAAAATCCCCAAACGATGAGCTAAGGGAGCAAAAAGCTCCAGGGTTTCCTCGGATATTTCCTTTTGCTTGGTCACCTTCATATGGGTTAAAGTACGCATATTGTGCAGCCTGTCAGCCAGCTTTATTAAGATAACCCGGATATCTTTAGCCATGGCAAAAAACATCTTGCGCAGGTTCTCCACTTGCTGTTCTTCTTTGGACTTATATTCAATCCTGCTTAATTTAGTTACCCCATCCACCAGCAAGGCAATTTCTTCGCCAAAATTTGTCTTAATGTCATCGATGGTAATGGAGGTGTCTTCCACCACATCATGGAGTATTCCAGCGGAAATGGTGATGGCATCTAAGCCCAGTTCTAACAATATTGATGCCACCGCCAGGGGATGGGTAATATAGGGTTCGCCTGAGCAACGAGTTTGTCCTTGGTGAGCTTTATAAGCGAATTCACATGCTTCTTCAATTACTGTTGTCCGCAGCAAGCTGGGGTTAGTACTTTCAGCCTGCTCCAAAAATTGCTCATACATTTGCCTCTCCCCCCTTCCTATCATTCTATCTTATCTTATTCAGCGCTGTGGGTAAAGTTTTTCCTTATTTTCAAGATGGGCAATCTGACTATCCCTGGGTAAAAATTGTACTTTGAATTTCTATTTTGGCACCATATCGCCAAAAGCTGGCCCAATAGAGATAATTTCCTTTTTGATTCATTAATTTATTGTATGTTTGAGACGAATACAAATCAATTTTTTCTTCCGGTTCCTGCAGCAGGGAGAGCTCAAAATGTTCTCCTGTTTCATCAGCCTTTATGGCAAGCAAATTCAGCTCCGCCAGGATAGTTAACATAACTCTTCCATCTTCGGGGGCAAGTTGCAATTGGCGGTAGATTAGGCCGAACAGACTTCTAAAGGTCAGATTTTTCTTTTCTTCACCAAGTAATTTTTTTAGGAACAGATAAACTTGGCCAATGACATCCCGTTCAGGGAATTTATGTTTAAGGGATTGGGTGTCGGGAATAGAGCCGTAGCATAAATGAAGATTATCTGTTCGCTGGGCTAGCGGCAGCAGATCATCTAGGTGTAACGGCAATTCTAATAAAAAAATATTGTCATAACTGCTCTTACTATCTTGATGGAATTTATAGTTGGCAACCATAAATTCTAAAGATTGGCTCCCTTGTCCCTGCAGCCGTTGTTCAACTTCCTGCTTTTGCTCATAATTGTATACATAGATCAGGTTTTGTTTCCCAGAAAACCGGCGCAAATAGCCGGGAAAGCTTTTCACTCCCCTGGCGTCAGCCACTTTGAATCCCTTGGTAACGATAACTTTTTCTTCATTAATGAAATATGGCTTTAAATCTTTTAGTATCAGCTGCAATTGCTCCTGGCCCTGCCAAAAGTTTTTTTCCACACCAAAAGCCAGGTTAAACGAATGGGCAGCAGCTGCGAACTGATGGTATTGAGCCAAGTTAAAGCCGATGGCATTGTGACTAGTCTCCTCCTGGCAAACAGTGACCTTAAGGTGGTTTTGTTCTTTGCCCACCCTGGCCCAATTGATAAGACCGGCATTAGCACAGGAGAAAACCGGCTTTGGATTGCCATAGCCAAAGGGCGCCAGCAATTCCAGTTCTTCTGCCAGCTTAACAGATACCTCCGTCAGGTTAACTTGTCCATCGATCTTTATTACCGGCACTAAATCATCCTCAGTCAAAACCTGCTCTGCATAAATGTTTATTTCCTGTTTAAACCTTAAAATATTTTCGGCAGCAATTGACAAGCCCGCTGCCATCTGATGACCGCCAAACCTTACCAGTAAATCCTGGCAATTATCCAAGGCCTGATATAAATTAAATCCGGCAATGCTGCGGGCTGAACCTTTTCCTTCCTGCTGCTCCAAAGCAATCAAAATTGTGGGACGGTAGTATTTTTCCACAATTCTAGAAGCTACTATACCAATAACCCCTGAATGCCAGTTTTCAGACGCTAACACTATCACTCTCTCAGTATCTAGATCAATTTCTTCATTAATCAGCCTATCTACCTCCTGGTAGATGTCTTGCTCCACCTGTTGTCTTTTTTTATTTTCTTCAGTCAATAGCTTGGCCAGTTCAGTTCCCCGCCCTTGGTCTTCCGTCAATAATAATTCCAGTGCTGTTAAAGGGCTGCTTATTCTTCCGGCAGCATTGATCTTGGGCGCTAACCCAAATCCCACATTACCCGTATCTAATTGCCTTCCCCAAAGTCCGCTTTCTTCAATTAATGATCGTAATCCTGGCCTCCAGGTGGCTTCAATTAACTTTAGCCCTGTTTTTACCAAAGGTCGGTTTTCACCAATGATGGGAACCATATCAGCCACAGTACCTAAGGCTACCAGATCCAGGTATTCTCCCCCCACAATCTGATGGTAGCTGGGCAGCTGATAGGCTAGATGCACCGCCTGGGCAAGCTTAAAGGCAACTCCTACCCCGGCTAATTGGCCAAAAACCTTCCCCTGATCAAGCTTAGGATTAATTATTGCCAGGGCCGGGGGCAGTTCCCTCGGTGGCTCATGATGATCCGTCACAATCACATCTATTCCTAAATCATTGGCTAAAGCAATCTCTTTATTACTGCTTATACCGCAGTCCACGGTAATCAACAGCTTTACACCCTGCTCCCCCGCTTTTTTTACAGCCTCTCGGTTCAGTCCATACCCTTCCTCAAGGCGTTGGGGTATATAATAGGTAACCTTAGCTCCTAACCGCTGCAGCATTTCAAAAATCAAGGCAGTTCCGGTAATGCCGTCCACATCGTAGTCACCGTAAACGAGAATTGCCTCCCGGTTTTTTAATGCTTGTTTTAATCTGTCTACCCCTATTTTCATGCCGGATAGCTTATAGGGAGAAGGTAATTTGGTAACATCAGCCTCTAAAAATTCCTGCCCATCCGCCATTGAAGTAATTCCACGATTAATCATTATTTTTGCAATCAGGTTTGAAATTTTAAAGTGAGAGGACAGCTCATCTACCAGGTGGTGCTCATTTTTCAGCTGGTGCCAATTTTTCGGAATAAAATCTTTCATACTGTCACTTTACCTCTTCCTCAACTTCCCCCACATGGTTAGGTATAAAGCTGTTTTCTTGCTGGCTTTTGAAGCTTTCCAGCTGCTCTCTCAGTTCTTCAATTTCTCCTGTTAACCGTTGGTTGGCAGCATCCCGCTCTTTTATTTTGAATGATTGGCTAACCTGCTTAACCATGCCCAACAAAAAAACGCATAAAGCACCAAAAGCTGCCGAACCCAGTATTACTAAAACCAGAGATATTTCTTCAAACCGCCAAAACAATAAAGAAATTGCCACCGGCATAGTATTTTGGACTGCAAAGGCAGCAACGAACAACGCAAAGATAAGGGAAATTACCAGATATATTTGCACCGTGAATCAATCCTTTCTTTTTCTAGTTCTTTTTCCAGTTTTATTTGCCTTTTGACAATGGTGAAAAGTTAGATGTTAACTGTATAAATTCGTTAAAAAGCAGGGAAATTCCTGCTGAAAAGCTACAAAAGAAAAAACCTCTGAAATCAGAGGTTTAGCTGGTAACGCGGCGGTGTCTTTTTTCCCAGGCCTTAATTTCTAACCAGACTGGGCTAGCAATAAATATCGAAGAATACGCTCCACTGATTACGCCGATTAATAAAGCCAAGACAAGCAACTTGGTTGTTTCTCCACCAAAAAACATCATGGGCAACAACACAAAAACGACAGTTAGGGCAGTGTTAATTGACCTGGCCATTGTCTGCCAGACACTGGAATTAAGAAGTTGCTCTAAGGTCCCACCCTTGTGATACCTGAGATTCTCTCTAATGCGGTCAAAAATCACGATGGTATCATTGACTGAATAACCAATTATTGTCAGAATGGCTGCCATGAAGTAACTATTTATTTCCATTTGAAAAATTGAAAAAACACTTAAGATGATCAGCACATCATGTATAATTGCTATTATCGCTGCCAGGGCAAAACTAAATTCAAAGCGATAGGTGATATATACTACCATTATGACTGTAGCAATAGCTAAAGCGTATAGAGCTTTGATAGTTAGTTCTTTACCTATTACAGGGCCTACCAATTCATTTCGCAAGATTTCCAGCTCACCTATTTCTGCCCTCAGGCCACCCATGATAGCGGTTACCGTATCCTGATCAATTACCGTTGTTCGAATAATATACTCTCTGTTATCAATTGTTTGAATCAGGCTTCCCTCTAATCCGAATTCACCTAGCACAGTTCTAACCTGCTGGGTATCAGCAGCCTGGTTAAACTTTAAATGCAATAGGTTGCCACCAGTAAAATCAATCCCTAGATTTAATCCCTGAAAAACCATAGAAATAATCCCCGGAATAATCACCAGGAGGGAAATGATATACCATATTTTCTTTTTACCCATTAAATCATATCTGATTTCTGTCATGAATTATCCCCCCTTAAGCCCCAAAAAATCTTGGATTTTTAAAAATATTTGACTCAACTATCAGCTTTAACAATACTTTAGTGACAATAATGGCCGTAAACATACTGACAATAATACCGATGGTCAAAGTTACGGCAAATCCACGAATGGGCCCTGTCCCAAAATAAAACAAAACTGCTGCCCCAAGAATGGTGGTTATATTGGCATCTAAAATAGTTGACATGGCCTTAGAAAAGGCGGCATCAACGGCAGATCGCAAGGTTTTTTTGTTGCGCAGGTCTTCCTTCAATCGTTCAAAAATAATAATGTTGGCATCAATAATTATACCAAAAGACAAGATAAATCCTGCTACTCCCGGCAAGGTCAGGGTAGCATTTAGGGCACCTAAAAGGGCCACTACTAAAAAACCATAGATAGTCAGAGAAATAACGGCCACTGTCCCTGGAACTCGATAATAAGCTATCATAAATAGGATAATAGTTAAAATTCCATACAAGCCCGCCTGTTGACTCTTGGCCAATGAATCTAATCCCAGTGTGGGCCCCACTGTTCGCATTTCTAATGTCTCCACACTTACGGGCAAAGCTCCTGAACGCAATAAAGCGGCAGTACTTTCCGCATCAGCCAGATCACTATAGCCTCCGGTAATGGTGCCTTTACCAGCTAAAATAGCATCATTAACGTGGGGATTCTGCAGCAATTGACCGTCTAGGTAAATAGCAATATGCCTCTCCGGTGATCTTTCAGGATATGTCCTGACTAAATGGTCAGTCACCTCACCAAATCGCTTTCCACCTTCAGGCTTCAAAGTAAACTCCACATAAGGAGTTTGAGTAGTGGTATCAATCCTGGCTACGGCATCATTTAAATCCTCTCCACCTATTATTTTTTCTCCGTCATATGTCCTGAGCTCCAGTTCAGCTGTTTTACCCAGGAGCTTAACTGCCTCCTCAGGACTTTGAACCCCGGCTAATTCGATAATTAATCGCCGCTCTCCTTGACGCTGAATGAGGGGTTCAGCAATCCCCAGATAATCCACCCGGTTTCGCATTATCGCCTGCAAGTTTATCATATCCTCATTAGTAACCGGATTGTCCGGGGAGTCCTGGGCTTCCATCAATACATGCAGTCCCCCCTGTAAATCCAATCCTAAATTTATTGAATTCAAGACAGAACCTATTGAGTAATTTCCTGCAAAACCTAATGCAATTATTAGCACAACAAAAATCAACAATTTATCTACTCGCACTTGTTTGTCCCCCTCTTTTACAAACAAAAATTTTCACACATCCACATTATATACCCCTTGCAGGAAAGTGTCAAACAGAACAAATATATTTCATGCTATTCAGCTACGAACAAAAGCACTTCGTGTCTTTCGGCTTATTAAGGTAGTGCTTTTGTTCTTTCCCAGGGAACCAGGGAATCCCCCTTATCAACCCCCTGTCTAGGAAATGTTATCCACAGTTAGATAATTTATTTTTTCCTAGACAGGAACAAATGAGCCAAGCTAGAGCAGCTTGGCGTCGTTAATAATCAGTTCGAAATTACAACCAAGAAAAGAGGCAGCTCTTCGGCACATGATCATTCGCTCCAGGAAGATTTCAAAGTATTCCATCACAGTAGTAATTTTTAAGTCAATTTTAAGTTCCATGGTTATTGTTTTCAAATTCGGATCTACCCGCACTGTAGACTTTTCTGCTCCATAGTTCACCCGGTCGTGAATATCAAAGGTAGATACATCCCTATTCCGCACTCTGGACCGATGTACATCAGATTTATCAGCCAAAATTAATGCTGCAGATAAGGAATTGACCGCATGGCCATATTGTTCTTCGTGGTTACCGATGGCAGCCACTATGGAAGTAATTTCCAGTGTATCCATCCCCATTTCCGTTAACAGGTCATAAGCCAGCATCGCCCCTGATTGGCCATGGTCATGCCGGGAAACCACATTGCCAATATCATGAAGGTAGCCGGCAATCGCTGCCAACTGGCACTCCCTTTCTGGGAAACTTAATTTCTCCAAAATATTGGAGGCAATACTTGAAACTAAAACTACGTGCCGAAAGCTATGATCCGTAAAGCCCATGGCCCTTAAATTACTATCTCCTGCTAAAATAAAAGTTTGTACTTTTTTATTCTTTCTTATATGTTTAATAGTGATATTAATCACTCTTTATTTACCCCCCGTTTTTCTGAAATTCTTGATGGCAGTCAAAGCTTTGATATAAACATCTTCCATTGACAAATCATCTGTACCAATAATTAAATTACAGTCTTTACGCATTTTTCTCAGCTTATGTGACTGGTCTTTTATTTGCTCCCTAGTCCATCCCACTTTTTTTCGCTCTGTAATGGTATCATAGCTGCAATCTAAAAATATCACAAAATCAGGTGCGGACATTAGATACATGTGGGGCACATTGCTGTGTTCCTGGGCTACTGAACGAGCGTTGATCCCGTATTTCTTTAATCCTTCCACCAACGTACTTTTTCCTGAACCACAAGGGCCTCCAACAACAACTTTGATATCTGCGTTAGCCTGCATAGAACACACCGTTAAATTGGTATGGAAATATTTAATGTTCTGACAGGAAAATCCACCTCATCCGGCATGATTGTCACCACAATTACACTGATGTCATCATCAGGCCTCTGCTGATCAAGACTGCACGCCAGATTAAAGAGCTTATCCACCTTTTCTTTTGCTGAAGCACTTTCATTCATTACCGGCCAAACCTGGCTTAAACTCATTTTTTGACCGTAGCGTTCACCAGCCTCCAAAAAGCCGTCGGTAAAGGCAACGATAGTCATATTAGGTACTACCGGGAGCTCATTAATTTGGGGCTTCATGAACCGGTGAACTCCAATTGGGTGAGTTTGCTCCTCAAGGCATTAATAGTTAGGGTGGCGGAGACTTTGCCACTTTTTACAGTATACAAAAAATCATGGGAAGCCCTAGCTACAGCCCCATCCCTAGCTCCTTCTGCAAGCAAGTTCATCGCCTTAGTCACAACTAAATTACTGGTCAATTTAGCTGATTTGCCACTTCCTTGCCCATCAGCAATTATTACTGCCATTTCTAAACGCAACATCTGTCTCTCCTTCAGCATTCAGAATATTTCAAGACAATTATGGTCTAATTTTACAATATAATACCCCTAATTGCAAAGTACTTATTTTTTTGTTTTACTAACAGCAAAAAACAGGAGTGCTCCCCTGTTTTCTTTAATTTCACCTTTAAGCTTTTTTTCTGTTTTGAATTCGCTGAATAGTACTAATACCCAAGCTTAGTTTAATTGCCTCATCTACCTGCCACATGGTAGCAGACTCAATTTTTCCCAGAAATTTTTCTTTTGAAATTTTGCTTTTATCGATAGTTCTTATTTGAAAGAATAAAGCCACATGTTCTTCTTCCAGCCCCGGTACTTCTGAAGGCGTAATTCCTACGCTGACAAATAGCCTTTTTGTTTGAATTTTAGGAGATAAGGGTACAACTATCACTGAATCATAGAGACTGTTACCAATATCATTTTGTATTACCAGCACCGGTCTGATCAGCTCCTGGTGGTCTTTAGTCTGTCCCAAGTTGATCTGGTAAACCTCACCCCGACAAATGGGAAAACCATTTCCTTGGACTACTTTCACAACTATCCCTCCTGACTTAATTTTTCGTAGTGCAGCAGTACTTGATTCTCCTCCACTTCCCATAATCTTTCCATCCTATGCTCCAGCCAGCTTTCCATTTCCATAGTAGTATGTTTTGCGCTGGAATTTAAGCCCCAGCCAACGACAAAAGCTTTTAATCTTCCCCACAATCCTATTGTTCTGACTTGCATAGGCATGTCCATCAAACATAATCACCTCACAAAATTTAGCGTTATCCCACCTCTTGTCTAACCATTTGCTACTTTAATCTTAATTTGCCATTTTATATAATATAAGTTGGACAAATTTACCTTTTTACCTGCTTCGATTTTAGTCGTTTATTGATAACCTTCGTCTAAACTGGAAGAAAAAAAGACCCAATTAAAGGTCTTTTTGTCGAAATCCCGGAAACCACCTATTTTATTGGACTTTACTCTTTTATTCATCCACCATTTGACCAATTCCGTGTTTTGTCACAACAAGTTCAACTTTATCAGCTACCCTCAGATAAACCTTGTCTTCCTCAATTTTTGTAATAGTACCATGAATACCACCAATGGTAATTACCTTATCATTTACCTTAATGTTTTCCAGCAGTTCTTTGCGTTTTTTCTGGTGTTTTTGTTGGGGACGAATCATCAGAAAATAAATAATCGCAAAAAATACCACCAGATAAAGAATTGCTCCACTAATGTTTTCCATTGATATACCTCCTCTGACTTCTAAAATAATGATATTTTTAATTAGCATTATTCGCTAAAATATGGCTAAACCCTTTTTTCAAATCAAATTTTTCTATATGTTTTGTTCAAGTTGTTCTCCTTCATAGTATCTGGAAAAAAACTCTTTCTTAAAGCTGCTAAAAGTGTCCGCTGCAATAGCTTCCCTGGCACCTTTCATCAATTCCATGATAAAGGCAATATTATGGATAGTGGTCAACCGAATTCCTAAAACCTCATTAGCCTTTAACAGATGGCGAATATAGGCTTTGGAATAGTTTGTACAAGTATAGCATTTACATTCAGGATCAAGGGGTTCAAAATCATCGGCATGACTGGCATTTCTTACCACCAGCTTGCCACCGGCAGTCATTACTGTCCCATTGCGGGCTATCCTGGTGGGCAGTACACAGTCAAACATGTCTATTCCCCTTGCTATTCCCTCAAGCAGGCAATCCGGGGAGCCAACACCCATTAAATACCTGGGCTTTTCCTTGGGTAAACATGGCACTGTATAGTCCAGTACCTCATACATGATTGGCTTTGGTTCCCCAACACTTAAGCCACCAATGCTGTATCCAGGAAAACCTAATTCAACCAGTTCCCGGGCACTCTGTTTGCGTAAATCTTCAAAAGCACCACCCTGCACAATCCCAAACTGAACCTGTTCCCCTAGGTTATGGACTTGCTGACAGCGCTTCGCCCAGCGGGTAGTCCTTTCTAAGGAGTTTTTAGCATATTCATAGGTGCAAGGATAGGGAGGGCATTCGTCAAAGACCATGGCAATATCAGAACCTAAATTCATCTGAATTTCCACTGCCCGCTCAGGGCTGATAAAATGGGTCGACCCGTCAATATGTGATTTAAAAGTAACCCCTTCTTCAGTTATTTTCCGCAGCGGGCCTAAGCTAAAAACCTGGTAACCTCCGCTATCAGTGAGGATAGGGCGATTCCAGTTCATAAAACGGTGGAGCCCCCCTGCCCTTTTAATTAGTTCATCCCCCGGCCGGAGATATAGATGGTATGTATTACTTAAAATTATCTCAGCTCCCAAATCCTTAAGCTCTTCAGGAGTCATGGTTTTTACTGTAGCCTGTGTACCTACGGGCATAAAGACAGGTGTATTAATTGTTCCATGGGGGGTATTTAACCGGCCTAAGCGAGCACCGGTTTGAGCACATTCTTTCATTAACTCAAAGCTAAACATCGCTACCTCCTAAATGATTAACATGGCATCGCCAAAGCTATAAAAACGATATTTCTTATCCGCCGCTTCCTGGTATGCCTTCATTACCTTATCCCGTCCGGCTAAAGCACTGATGAGCATCATCAAGGTGGATTTAGGCAAATGAAAATTGGTAATCATCCCATCAATTATTTTAAAACGGTAGCCTGGATAAATGTAAATATCTGTCCAGCCTTCCTTGGCAGCCAGCTGTTCCCCATCCACCGCTGATTCTAAGGCTCTCACCGAGGTTGTTCCCACAGCGATAATTTTCCCGCCACTTTCTTTGGCCCGATTAACAATCTGGGCTGTTTCCTGGGACACTTTGAAAAATTCAGCATGCATCTGATGCTCCCGGATATCTTCTGCCTTGACAGGGCGAAAGGTGCCTAAGCCCACATGTAATAATACCTCTTCCCAGTGGACACCTTTATCTTTAATCTGCTGGATTAAATTAGGGGTAAAATGCAGTCCGGCAGTAGGTGCTGCCGCCGAGCCCTCTATTTTGGCATAAACCGTTTGATATCTTTCCTTATCCTCCAACTGGGTAGTTATGTAGGGAGGCAACGGCATCATTCCAAGTTTATCCAATATTTCTTCGAATATACCTTCATAACTAAATGACAGGATGCGTCCCCCTGCAGGAGTTGTGTCAATTGCTTCTGCTGCCAGTAAGCCATCCCCGAATATTATCCTGGTGCCCATGCCTATTTTCTTGCCGGGCTTTACCAGAGCCTCCCATGTGTTTTTATCCTTTCTGGTTAAGAGAACAACCTCAATTTTAGCGCCGGTACCTTCCTTTTCTCCCAGCAGTCTAGCTGGGATAACTCTAGTATTATTTGTTATTAATACATCCCCTGGTTCTAGGTAGTTCACTATCTCGGTAAAATACCGATGATGTATCACCGAGTCGGATTGTTTATCTAATACCAATAGCCTAGAATGATCTCTAGGCTCAATTGGTGTTTGGGCTATTAGTTCTGGTGGCAATATATAGTCAAACTCTTCAAGTTTCATCAATAGCTCCTGTAAGTGGTGATAAGAAGATTATTATCTTTTTTCCCTTGATTATAATAGTGTTGGATGATATCTGCATAATTATACCCGGCGTTTGCCATACCCATGGCGCCCCATTGGCTCATCCCTAATCCGTGACCATGTCCTTGGCCGTCAAATGTTATATTCTCAAATTGTTTTGGAATACTATTTGTCTTACTGTTGGCCCCAATAACGTAATACCTGTCATTGCTCCCATTTAACTGCTGCAGGTTGCTGCTGCCGCCAATACCCCACAAGCCTACACCCTTAGTTAATACTGAAATAATTCCGCTGCCATTAACCATTGCCAACTCAGAATCTAGTTTCATGGTAAATAGTGTGCTCTTTAGGCCAAAAAGTGTTCTAATCCGATCCCGGAAGATGCTAAAGGTTCCGTCTGAACCAACTAACTCAATCTGGGTTACCCGACGGGATAAGGTCTCCACCGGCAAATCTCTTTGCCAACGGGTAGCCAAAATATCTTCCAAACCTCCAATCAAGATGGCTTGACCGCTATTGCTGTTAGCTGTATTCCACTGGGTAATCCGGTTTCCTACTTGTTGCCTGTTAAGGGATACCTGCCAACTGTAAGAGTTAGCCGGCCATCCACTCTGGTCTTGATGATATTCCAAGGCAAATTTATCATAGGGTGAAGGCGTGGCCACCAGATAAGGCAGGGGAGTTACCCAAACGTTTTCGCTATTCTCAGTATACCCGCCGGCATTAGCATGGAAATAAGCCTCAATTGGTCTATTAGTCTTATCTACGTTAAACTGATAGTAAATCACTAATCCTTTGGTGTCATTAACTGCCTGGATTATCCTGTCTCCGTTGATGACTGTCTCAGCATTATACCCCCGATAAACTTGGGTCATGGTGTCAATACCCACATCCCACTTGTTTCCGGGACGAACCATGTTTAACGCATAGCTCCTGGAAACAACCGCCTGGGCCTTTAATGCTTCCATGGGGGCGCCTAAAACCCCCATCTCAGGTCCCACAACACCATACAAATATTTTTCCACATCCAACACATTGACGACAGCCAAAAAATCTTCCACCAATAAGGTCAAATCATCCCGGTAGCGAACATTTTGATAGCTAAAAAGGTTAAGGGCGGATTTATCTGCAGCCCTCATGAGCATAGGTCCTTTAAAAGTGCTTGGCTGGGGAGTGCCATTAATGCTAACCTGAACACTACCACCCAATTTGTTAAAGCTAATTGTATCACCTTTATTCAAACCGGTAATTGGCAAACCGGTTGCACCATCTATCAAAACATAGCTGCCGGCATCAACCCTGGTGACGGCAGCAGTTAAGTTTCGAGCCAGCCCTACTCTTATTAACGTTTCCTGTTGCCCACCGGCACTAATACTGGGGCTATTGACTGCCTCGCTTGCCCAAGGGACTGTACCCATCATGATTAATGCAATCCATAAAAAAAAGGCTGATAACTTTATGTTGAAGTGTGTTTTGAAAGCCATCTTACTCATCACCCCGAAAAATATTTAACTTTACCTCTTGTAAAGTTATATTTCAACATAGCCTGCTATTTTTCCTGCCCACCTTCGACAAAAAAGCTAGTTAAAAAACACCACTTAAGTGGTGTTTTTTAATAAATTATTTAATTTCAATCACTTCTTCATCAAGTATTACCCCTTCAGGTTTTAGGGGCTGTTTCAACAGGTTATCTTTGTCGGCTATTAGTTTTTCGAGCTTTTCTGCATCCAACTCATATAAAAAGGCTAATTCATATAGCTTTTCCAAATTATTGGCTTCTAATTGCACAATTAACATGGCGATTATAGTTTGCTCATCCAACTCATCTTGATTTTTTTTATTGGTCTCATTGTTTTGGTTAGTAGATTTTGGCGTTACCGGAGCCTTGGCCACTTCTATAATATCTTTACTATCAGCACCAGCTTTTGGTGCAATAGTAATTGCTTCCTCAGCATCTGCTCCCGTTATAGAGATATTGCCTGGTTTATTGTCATGGACCTGGATCAGTTCCGGTACTACAGCCAATTCCAGTTTTCTTTCTTGAAGCATAAACAGGTATTTTCCAGGAGACACTCCGGTTTGCTCAGCGCTTAGGCGCAGTTCTTCATTTATCATGTGGGCTTCAACCACTGCATACTTAACCTCGTTCTGGGCTAGTGTTTCTTTGGTGGCTACAGTTAATTTTTCCTTCAGCCCTAAGGCAACCTGATTACCTGATTTAACTGATCTAACAGTTATCATTAGCGTTGCTGCATCGCCCCGTTTAATATAACCAAATTCAACCAATTCTTTGACAATCCGTGATGCAGCTATCTCACTTTTCAGTCCCACTAATCCCACTAACTCGATGGATTGCAACACTCGCCTGCCATCGTCATTTAGACCCTCGGCTGAAACAACAGCACCTTTATTATCGATGGCTAACTCAATGCTAGGATTAACATCAATTGTTACATAGGCAACTGTTTCGGTTGTCATTGACAGCATATTTAACATAGTAGGAGTCAAAATTAACATGAGAAATACTGCTGCTACTGCCAGACCGGAACGACGCCATTTGGTCAGGAATCCCTGCTTTGGTGGATTAATCACTTCAACTGTTTCACAATAATGAAATTCTTGCCCAAGAACCACTGAACTATCCAAGACTGGTCTTTTGACGAATTCTCCTTCAGGTGTCAATAAAACCATATCTGATCCAATAATTTCTAAGACAACACCCCGTTTTTTCCTTACAGTCACCGTATACCCCCCTTTCCTAGGGTTTTTTAAGTCTATCTTTGGTTAATATTAATATATTCCTTCAGGTAGTGAAAATCTCCAATAAGTACTAATACTACTGCAATAATATATTTCCGCTGGCGCTCAATGGTTTTTCTGCTAACCTTAACTTCCTGCTCCAGCTGTTTCAGGGGCAAAGATTTTTTTTCTTGCAAAAAGTTTCGGTAACGCACATTACCCGCAATAATCCACGCTACACTCATGGCCCTCAGCCTGGCATCATCATGCTTTGGAGATACTTCCACCAGCTCGCTAAAGCTAATGCCATATTGTGCCAAAACCTGGCTGTACTGAATAATTTCTGCCTTTCTTGCTTCTGTTTCCAGCATTGCTTCATAATTTGCCCGGGCTTGCTCAACTTCCACCGACAAGGTTGGGCTTTCTTCTCCGTCTTCATTTCTTTCCATGCTGGAGAAAGGAATTACTTTGCTACTCCGACCCTCTTTCCTAAAATGGTCAATCAATCTTCTTTTGATAACAGTCTCAGCAAAGGATAGAAAAGACACGCCTTTCTCACTCCGGAAGTTATCAATAGCCTCATTAAAGCCCATCATCCCGATGCTGACTTCATCATCTTGGCCAACTTTAATAAATCGGCCGGTCATACCGGACGCAATCCTTAGTATAAAAGGAGTGAATTTTTTAATTAGTAATTCCCTGGCATCTCTATCGCCATTTTGGGCATTTGCTAAAAGCGCACCATGGTCCAGTTCATTCATGGAGGAACTTGTTTCTCGGATTAGGGAATCCAAAGTTTTCACCCCACTTACCATAATTTTCGTATTCACATAATTGTTTTTAAGGGTATATGTTAAAAATAATATTTTTGATTACCAAAAATTTAATTATCATTATATCATTATATCATTATATTAGATATCAAGAAATTCTTGACAATTATTTTCTTTTTTATACCCTAAATGGGTATAGGCCAGTCCCGTCAGCACTCGTCCTCTGGGAGTTCTGCTGATAAAGCCAAGTTGCAATAAATAAGGTTCATAGACGTCTTCAACTGTTTCCGTTTCTTCACTAATAGCTGTAGCCAAGGTGTCGAGTCCCACCGGACCTCCGCCAAATTTTTCGATTATAGTCAGTAATAATCTGCGGTCAATGCTATCCAAGCCTAAACTATCAACCTCCAACATTGACAACGCCCGATCAGCTACATCCCTGGTAATTACTCCATCTGCCCTAACCTGGGCGAAATCCCTGACCCTTTTCAGCAATCTATTGGCAATTCTAGGGGTACCTCGAGAACGTTTGCCAATTTCCAAAGAACCATATTCATCTATTTCAATGCCTAATATTCCGGCAGCCCTGGTAATTATCACCTGCAACTCCGGTAATTGATAGTATTCCAGCCTGGAAATCACTCCAAATCGGTCTCTCAGAGGTGAGGTCAAAAGCCCTGCCCTGGTGGTAGCTCCGATTAAAGTGAATGGTGGTAAGTCCAGCCTGATGGATCTGGCACTTGGTCCCTTGCCTATAATAATATCAAGCCCGAAATCCTCCATGGCAGGATAGAGAATTTCTTCCACTGTTCTGTTCAGGCGATGGATCTCATCGATAAACAGCACATCAAATGGCTGCAAATTGGTTAAGATAGCTGCCAAATCCCCTGGGCGCTCTATTGCGGGACCAGAGGTAATTCGAATTTGTACATTCATTTCCTGAGCAATAATGTTAGCCAAAGTTGTCTTTCCTAGTCCTGGTGGGCCGTAAAGCAATACATGATCTAAAGCTTCCTGTCTGTTTCTAGCAGCTTCAATGAATACGGACAGGTTTTCTTTTACCTTAGACTGTCCTATGTATTCCTTTAAATACCTGGGGCGCAGGCTGAAGTCTTGCTCCTGGTCATCATTTTTCAAAACTGGATTAACTATCCTGTCTTCCCTCACCCATACTACCCCCATCATATCTTGTTTTACATAGATGTGGCTCCCCTTAGATATTAGTTAGTGTCAGCTGTTTTAGGCTCAATTTAATTAGCTCTTCTACGGGCGCGTCTTCACCTAGCTTTTTTAAAGATTCATTAATTACCCTGTTAGCTTCCGGCAAGCTATAGCCTAGGCTTTCCATGGCCTCCAGAGCATCCTGAAAGTTAGTATTTATTGCGCCGGCGCGCTCCTCCAGATAGGGCAGATTGAAAACTATCTTGCTAATTTTTTCTCGTAACTCAAGCACTATTCGCTGAGCGGTTTTTTTTCCTATGCCGGGAGCTTTTGACAGCATGGCTATATTTTCTTCAGCAATTGCTCTTTGCAATAAACTTACGGGAAATGCACCTAAAATGCCCAAGGCCCCTTTAGGACCTATCCCTGAAACCTGAACCAGCATCTCAAAAAAACGCAATTCCTCTTCATGAAGAAATCCGTATAAGTTTAGCATATCCTCCCGGACCTGTAAATGTGTAAATACTTGTACTGATGCACCAATATTACCAATTGTGCTTAAGTTTCCGGAAGGCATAAAAATTCGGTAGCCTACTCCTCCAACTTCAACAATTGCCCAGTCACTTGTCTTTTGGGCCAGTTTCCCCTTCAAATAGGCTAGCATCAACATTCCTCCAGCTTAGATAACATCCTGTTAAGTTTAGTAGAGTGTCCTTGGCAAATAGCAATGGCCAAAGCGTCGGAAGCATCATCAGGTGTAGGTGCTTTTGCCAGATTTAATATTTTTGTCACCATATACTGGACTTGTTTTTTATCAGCTTTTCCGTATCCCACCACCGACTGCTTTACTTGTAGCGGTGTATATTGGAATATTTCCACGTCGTGCCTAACTGCTGCCAGCATAATCACTCCCCGGGCATGTCCAACGGATAATGCGGTTGTTACATTTTTGTTAAAAAAAAGCTCCTCTACTGCCATAAACTGGGGTTTATGCAGCCGCACCAGTTCATCTACCCTGGTAAAGATAATATCCAACCTTTTGGGCAGTGATAAATTGCTATGGGTTCTAATTGCACCATAATCAATAACATTAAACTTATTTCCTGACATACTAATCAAACCAAATCCGGTAATAGCCGTGCCAGGATCTATCCCCAAAATAATCATCCTTAACCCCCCAGCTGAACCTGCCCGTAAGAAACATATATTCGCCGTCTATTGCATTTAATCCTCTATATTATACAACATAAATACCAAGAAAAAACTACCCCTGGGAAATTTAGGGTAGTTAATAGTAGTATTCGTAACTATTCAGTAGTCAGTAGCCAGTAGTCAGAATTCAGAATAAAAAACGGATAATACTACAGCAATAGGACCTCAGAGCCTAGTAGCCTAGG
>Ga0208490_100301_pt1 | contig 37354 bp, 36 predicted proteins | sample SubbioAug_CSWold_FD_184818 | JGI IMG/M metagenome (GOLD analysis project Ga0208490, IMG submission 184818) | Serpentinite rock and fluid subsurface biosphere microbial communities from McLaughlin Reserve, California, USA - CR11Aug_CSWold (SPAdes) | ecosystem: Environmental > Terrestrial > Deep...
GTCAGAATTCAGAAGTCAGGATTCAGGATTCAGAATGTATTATTCAGGCAATATTTTAAGAATTATTAAATCTACTGATTTTTTCCTAGGCTACTAGGTTCTGAGGTCCTATTGCTGTAGTATTATCCGTTTTTTATTCTGAATTCTGAATTCTGACTACTGGCTACTGACTACTGAATAGTTACTAGTAACCCTTGGACGGGGATAGATAGCCTCGTGGTAGGCTTGACGCACTCATCACCTTATAGTATAATAAAATAGTGTGTTTTTGTACTATTTGTTTGAATCTAGGCAGTGTTGATAGTGGAGGGAGGGAGAACAGGATGAGTGAAATTAAAGTCGGCAAAAACGAGACTTTAGATAGTGCACTCCGTCGTTTCAAAAAATCTTGCCAGAAAGCAGGGGTATTATCAGAGGTTCGCAAGCGCGAGCATTATGAGAAACCAAGTGTCAAGAGAAAGAAGAAATCTGAAGCAGCGCGCAAGCGAAAATTCAGTTAAGGAGGTTTTTACCTCGTGTCCCTAAGTGAAAGGCTGTTAAACGACATGAAAGCGGCCATGAAGGAAAAGGAAGCGGGCAAAGACCGGCTTTCAGTTATCCGAATGACCAGGGCTGCCATTGTGAATGCAGAAATCGACAAAAAAAAAGAACTGGCAGATGATGAAATTCTTCAGATTTTAACTAAAGAAGTAAAACAGCGCAAGGATACAATTCCCGATTATCAAAAAGCTAATAGGGAAGATATTGTAGCTAAGCTGGAAAATGAAATTTTGATTTTACAAGAATACCTTCCTCAACAATTGACAGAAGATGAGCTAAAAGCCATTATCACTGAGACTATCGCTCATACAGGTGCTGCTGGAATTCATGACATGGGTAAATTAATGGGGGCTATCATGCCCAAAATAACTGGTAGAGCAGATGGCAAACTAGTTAATCAATTAGTAAGACAACTTTTAACTCAAATCAAATAGTCTGGTGGAGCAAATCTGCCAGACTATTATTTTAAATAAAATCACTGGAATAATATTCTTAAAAAAAACAAACAGTAATACAGTAATACAGTAATACAGTAAGCATTACTATCATGAACTAAAAGCTTCAATTGGCGGCTATTTTTTAGTTAGGATACATTATTAGATATTCAGGAGGAATATTAATGGCAAAAAAGATAGCCTGGATGTTGCTGTTGATAATGTTGTTGACAGTTAATTTTAATAATGCAGGCAGGGCTGAGAATGGCAATGAACTTGTTTATGTGGTACCGATACAGGGAATAATAGATGGTGGAACGGCTGCTTTTGTTAAGCGGGCCTATAGCGAGGCTGAGGCTAAAGGGGCTAACCTGGTACTGCTGGAGATTGATACTCCCGGCGGCAGGCTGGACTCAGCTATTACCATTTGGCAGACCATCATTAATTCTCCTGTGCCCAGTGCGGCCTATGTGCGGGGTGGTGCTATTTCCGCCGGGGTGTTGGTGACTCTGTCCGCCCCTGATGTGATTATGGCTCCCGGAAGCACCATCGGGGCTGCCGAGCCTCGCATGGGAGAAGAAAGAGCAGACGAAAAAACAGTTTCCTTCTGGACCAAGCAGTTGGAGGAAGCTGCCGAGATGCATGGGCGAGACAAAAGAGTGGCCGGGGCCATGAGTGATGCTGATATAGAGATTCCCGGCGTGGTGGAAAAGGGCAAGTTATTAACTTTGACTTCAAAAGAGGCGGTGGAGCTAGGTATGGTGGATGCAATATTGGGTTCCCGTGGGGAAGTGCTAAAGCACCTGGATTTAACCGGGGCACGGATAGAGGAGGCTAAGCCCGGTCTGGCGGAAAATATTGCCAGTCTGGTTACCAATCCCTATGTCAGTCCAATTCTATTGACAATTGGTTTTTATGGACTGCTGATGGAAGTGTACAGCCCCGGCTGGGGAGTTCCGGGAACAATGGGTATTATTGCTCTGGCGCTCTTTTTTGGCGGTCACTTGATTGCCGGTTTTGCGGGAATTGAGGCTATCATCTTATTTATAGCAGGGGTTGTTCTGTTGGCCATTGAAGTTTTTCTGACTCCTGGTTTTGGAGTTGCCGGGATAGGGGGAATAGCAGCCTTGATTGCCAGTATTTTTGTGGCTTCCATTTCAGCTCAGCAGGCAATGATTTCACTCACTGTAGTGCTGGTGGGTACTATTATCCTGTCTGTCTTCACCCTCAAATTTGTTACTGCCGGCAAATTCTGGCGGGCCTTTGTTCTTGGCGATAAACTAAATGCTGAGGGAGGGTATTCTTCGGCCAATGCCGGATTGGTGGATTACCTGGGACAAGAAGGAGTGACCATCACCCCCTTAAGGCCAGCGGGAACGATGGAGTTTGCCGACGGTGAACGGTTGGACGTAGTGACAGAGGGCGGATTTGTCCCTGCCCGTGCCAGAGTAAAAGTAGTCAAGGTTGAGGGCACCAGGGTGTTGGTGCGGGAAATTAAAGAAGAATAAATTTCAAATTTGCATAAAAAAAAAATTAAACTATTGAGGAGGGTTTTAATGTTACTAGAAATTTCCACTTTGTTTCTATTTCTTTTTTTCCTAATTTTTGTAATGTTTATAATCTATTTGATTCCCGTAGGCCTCTGGATTTCTGCTCTGGCGGCGGGAGTACGTGTGGGCATCATGACCTTGGTGGGAATGAGACTCCGCCGGGTACCACCTAACCGGATTGTTTCCCCACTGATTAAAGCTGATAAAGCTGGGCTAAATTTAACTGTAAATCAGCTGGAAGCACATTTTTTAGCTGGAGGCAATGTGGACCGGGTGGTAAACGCTCTGATTGCCGCTGAAAGAGCTAATATACCGTTGCCCTTTGAGCGGGCTGCCGCCATTGACCTGGCAGGCCGGGATGTGTTGCATGCAGTGCAAATGAGTGTAAACCCCAAGGTAATCGAGACACCCATAGTGGCAGCAGTTGCTAAGGATGGTATTGAGGTAAAGGTAAAAGCAAGGGTAACGGTCCGAGCCAACATTGACCGGCTGGTTGGTGGTGCCGGTGAAGAGACTATCATTGCCCGGGTTGGGGAGGGAATTGTAACAACAGTAGGTTCAGCCAATTCCCATAAAGAAGTGCTGGAAAACCCGGATAACATTTCCAAAACAGTACTTGGTAAAGGCCTGGATGCTGGAACTGCTTTTGAAATATTGTCCATCGATGTGGCAGACATAGATGTGGGACGAAACATTGGAGCTAGCCTGCAGACAGATCAAGCGGAAGCAGACAAGCGCATTGCCCAGGCTAAAGCAGAAGAGCGCCGAGCTATGGCTGTTGCCATGGAGCAGGAGATGTTAGCCCAGGTTCAGGAAATGAGGGCCAAGGTAGTTGAGGCAGAAGCAGAAGTACCAAGAGCCATGGCTCAGGCATTGCGGGAAGGTAAATTGGGAGTCATGGATTATTTCCAGATGCAAAATATTGTGGCTGATACTCAAATGAGAGAATCCATTTCTGAAGTGGGCAAGGAAAGTGGCAATGGCGAAATTAAAAATGAAAAAGACAAAAAATAACTAGCTATTTAGCTATACTGTAATCTTGCCTCATGGATCTGATAATTTTGTTTCTTGTACGGAGGTGGTTTTAATAGAAAATCTCTTTGGGATTATAATTTTTATAGTGTTTATTTTGTTGAGGGTGCTGGGACAAAGAAAGACCCCACCCCCTCCAAGAAGAAGTCAAAGGCCTCCGGTGGAAAACCAGGAGCGTGACTGGGTGGAACCAAGGCCCAGGAGGGTAGAGCCAAGGCCTCCGGTGGAATCCCCCAGGCCGGTAGACAAGAGAGAAGCAGAGGATGACGAGTTTTTTCCTATTCCCGAGGATTTGCGGGAGATTTTTGGACTACCTTCCCGGGGAAAAAGGGAGAGTCAGCAGGAAAAGCCAAAGCCTGTTTTTGAGCCGGCAGTTGGCCCTGAGTGGGTGGGGGATGTGAACCAGCCATTTATTACTGCCAGCGAAAAGTCAAGGCAAGCGAGTGGGACCATCAGTCAACAACCAGTGCCAAGGAAATCTGCCAGGACGGTTATTCCTGGTTTGGGTGTACCCATGAATAAAAAATCAATTATTCAGGGGATAATCTGGTCTGAGGTATTAAATAATCCCCGGACTCGTAAAAACAAAAGGTATCCTGGAAGAATATAGCACGAGCTATGAAAAGCGCTGCCAAAATATGCAGCGCTTTTTTTCGTTTTTAGTTAAGATAAGTAGTTATAGTAATTTATCTTTAGCTTGATGCATAGATTTAATAGGAGACAAGGAGGGGATGTCCTTGAATTTTAAAAGTAAACGGGAACAATTAAAAGAAGCTTTTTCCAAGATGCTGGAGATGCCCAGCGACGTAATCCTTGATATGCCAAAAATAATCTTGATTGGCAATATTCAGATGTACATTGAAAATCACCGGGGAATTGTGAGCTTTAGCCCAGAAAAGATAACGATAGCCGTCAGTCTGGGTCAAGTGGAAATTACCGGGACCAACTTAATAATTAGAGGGATATTCAGTGACGAAATATTACTTGAAGGTACAATCGAATCGGTGCAAATAATCAGGTAGGGTGATGAAATATGTTGTTGTCTCGATGGTGGTCATTTATTTTAGGATACTTAGTAGTAATGGTGCAAGGTGAATTTATAGAAAAATTATTGAATATGGCTGGAAGCAGAGGGATTATTTTATGGGACATAGTTCCAATAGGCCCGGAGAAGTTGCAGCTTAAGGTGCGGATTCATGGCTTTAAAATGCTCCGGCACATTGCCAGGAAACAAGGCTGCAAGATGAAAATAATGTCCAGGAGTGGACTGCCATTTTTTTCTGCCCGACTTGAGAAACGAAAAATGCTGGTGGTAGGGGCGGTTGGCTTTTCGGTGGTTCTTTACGCATTGTCTTCATTTGTATGGTTTATTAGCATTGAAGGAATGGAAAGGGTGAAACCGGAACAGATTCTCACCATAGCTGAGGGGGAAGGTTTGCGCATAGGGGCGGCCAAATGGGAGTTTAATCCGGATCAGGTGGAAAGAGCTGTGGGCAGACTACCCCAAGTAGCTTGGGTAGGAGTAAAAATAAAAGGAACAAGGGTTACTATTGAAATAGCAGAAAAGGTTTTACCGGATGTGTTGGCAGATGAGACCATACCTGCCCACTTGGTGGCAACTAAAGACGGTTTGGTGCATGAGATACTGGTTTTAGCTGGAGTGCCGGCAGTGAATGTGGGAGATACGGTGCAAAAAGGGCAAATCCTTATTACTGGTTATGTTTTCCCCACTGACATAAACTTTCCTGGACAACCACAAGGGGAGACAACAGATTTTTCTGGTGAACTAAAGGAAATTAGGGCTAAAGGAATAGTAAGGGCGCGGGTGTGGTATGAGGAAACAGTCCAAGTATTCTTGGAAGAGAAAGGCTGGAGAAAAACCGGAAACTTTAGCGAAACAGTGACTATCAAAGCTTTTAATAAGGAAATTATTGTTCGTGGACCCAAAGAAATTATTTATCAGCAATACAGTGTAACCACTGGGTTAAAAAAAATGCCCCGGTGGAGGAATATTAATTTTCCTGTGGAAATTATTCATAATACCTACTATGAATTAAAGGATTATCATCGCTCCTATACCCGGGAACAGGCACTGGACCTGGCGGTGAAGGAAGCCAAGGGGAAAATAAGCCTTTACTTATCCGGCAGTGCCAGAATAGTTAGTAATCAGGTGACTGAGCTGCCGGCGGGTGATAATAACATTAAAATTAGACTCACGGTGGAGGCGGTGGAAGATATCGCTACACCCTATGCTATTCAGAAAAAATAGGGTATAATAATACTGCATAATTAATTGCTCAGGAGTCAACAAATTTGCATAATTCACGGGGAGGAATAAATCTATTGACAACGTCTATGCAGAAGGTTATTACTCTAAAAGATAATCAGGTGGCAGGCAATTTATTTGGAAAATATGACGAGAACCTGAAACTGATGGAAAATATGACGGATATTAAAATTACCGGCAGGGGGTTGGAACTTCACCTAGCGGGTGAACCCGCAGGGGTGGAGCGCATGATAGAGGTGATAAATCACCTGGCCGGACTGGCTGAGGTGGGAGTGCAGTTAACACCAGGGGATGTTGATTATGCCTTGGAGGCTGTCACCAAGAAGACGGCAGGGGAAATAACACAAGCCCTAAGCGAGGTGGTTTTTGTTACCCACCGGGGCAAGCAAATAAAGGCAAAGACCTTGGGACAGAAAAAATACTTGGAATCCCTAAAAAAGTTTGATATTGTCTTTGGGATTGGCCCAGCAGGTACGGGGAAGACATATCTGGCTGTGGTAAACGCAGTAGCTGCTTTGAAGAATAAAGAAGTGAGCAGAATAATTCTGGCTCGACCGGCGGTTGAGGCGGGAGAAAAGCTGGGATTTTTACCCGGGGATCTGCAGGAAAAGGTTAACCCCTACCTGCGACCACTGTACGATGGATTATATGACGTCCTAGGGGCGGAAACTGCCCAAAAATATATGGAACGGAACATCATCGAGGTTGCCCCTTTGGCCTACATGCGGGGTCGGACCCTTGACGATTCCTTCATAATTCTTGATGAAGCTCAGAACACCAGTCCTGAGCAGATGAAAATGTTTTTGACCAGAATTGGTTTTGGTTCCAGGGCGGTTATCACTGGTGATATTACCCAAGTTGACCTGCCTAAGGGAAGCTCTTCAGGATTAATCCATGTCCAAAAAGTTTTAAATGACGTATCGGGTATCGACTTTTGCTATTTAACAGACCAGGATGTGGTTAGACACCCGCTGGTTAAGCTAATTGTGCAGGCCTATGAGCGCCAGGAGGGATAAATCCTGGCAGAATTGAGGGAGATGAGAACTTTGGTTAAACATAAATTTTTTAAGAAGTATATTCAAATCCCCCTGGCTAGAGCTTTTAAAAATTTAACCGCCCGCCGCAGCTTTCTGGGGGTGGTATTTTTTCTACTGACTACCTTGATTGTGGCAACTAACTTTATTCCGAAAACTTTAAATTTTGAGCCTGGTGATGTAAGTAACTTGGACATCCCCTCCCCCCGAGATCTGACTTTTACCAGTCAGGTGGAGACTGCCAAGGCCAGGGAAGAGGCCATCAGAGAGGTTAAGCCTGTCTTTAGAATGGACAAGACTGTCCTAGAGGAATTGGAACAAGAAGTTGGAACTCTATTTGCAGTGGTTAGGGATATTCAGTTAGCCGAAGGGGAGGAACATTCTTTAGAGGAACAGGTGGAGGTGCTAGCGGAACAGCTGCCCTTTTTCCTGGAGGAAGAATTGGCTTTGAGGCTACTGGCCTTTTCGCCGGAAGAGATTACGGCTATGGAGCAGTTCGTAATAACTATCATTCGCCAAAACCTAAGAACAGGTTTTGATAAAGAATTAATACCGGAGGTAGCTGAGCAGATAATTGAGGAAATTAAACGGCTGTCCCAACCGGAGGTGCTGAAAAAATTTGCTTTGGGCGTGATTGATTATGTGGAGATTAGGCCAACTCTTGTTTTTGATGCCCAAGCCACTCAGCAGGAAATAGAAGCAAGGCGGCTGGAGGTTCCTCCGGTTCAGGTGACAGTGCGCAAGAACCAAATGATAGTCCGCCCTGGTGACATAGTCACCGAATTGCACATTGAGATCTTTGAGCAATTGGGCCTGCAGCGCTCAGATTCTCCCTATGCAGTGCTGGTGGGAATTGCCCTAATAGTAGGACTTAGTTATACCGTTGTAATTCTTTATATCAGGCAGTATAAAAAGCTTATTTATAACAGCGATACCAGCCTGGTTTTGACGGGGTTGTTAATTGTGCTGACGCTGGGTCTGGCCAAGGTTGTTAAAATGATTAACTTTGCCGGGGACTCGGAGCTAAGTGTCCAGGTAGGGTATATGATTCCCTTGGCGGCGGGGTCTATGCTGATTACCATCTTACTGGATACTAAGCTGGCAGTATTTTTGACCATCATCATGGGATTGCTCATCGGCATTTTAAGCGGCGGACAACTTTCCTTTGTAGTGACAGCTGTTATGGGGGGACTGGTTGGAGTTTACAGTGTCTCTAGGCTTAGCGGAAGGTCTGATCTGGTAAAAGCTGGGCTGTATGTGGCGGGAGCAAGTGTTGTCTCGGTTATTGGATTGGGACTTATTAATAACAATTCATTTAGTGTGGTTTCAGTTGGGATAATTATGGGATTGTTAAATGGCATCCTGTCAGCTGTCCTGACCATCGGCTTACTGCCCTTTCTTGAGACTGCCTTTGGCGTTACCACCTCAGTCAAGCTGCTTGAATTGTCCAATCCTAACCATCCTCTGTTGAAGCGACTGTTAATTGAGGCACCGGGGACTTATCACCACAGCATTATGGCCGGAAACCTGGCGGAAGCAGCAGCAGATCAGGTGGGGGCTGACTCTCTCTTGGTAAGGGTAGGGGCTTATTTTCACGATATCGGCAAGCTGAAGAGGCCTTACTTTTTCATTGAGAATCAGCTAGCAGGGGATAATCCCCATGATAAGCTGGCTCCTACCTTAAGCACCTTAATCATCACTTCCCACACTAAGGATGGGGTAGAACTGGCTAAGGAGCACCAATTGCCACCGGTTATTGTGGATATGGTGGAGCAGCATCATGGTGTTGGTCTGATGACCTATTTCTTCCACAAGGCCAGCGAGGGTGAAAAGGGAGAAACCTTTAATGAAACTGATTTCCGCTATGACGGGCCTAAGCCTCAAACCAAAGAAGCAGCCCTGGTTATGCTGGGGGATAGTGTGGAGGCGGCGGTCAGGGCAATGCAAAATCCTACTCCCGGTCGGGTGGAAGGGTTGGTGCGGAAAATAATAAAAGAAAAATTAAGCGACGGTCAGCTGGATGAGTGTGATGTGACCCTCAGGGACTTAGAGCAGGTTACCCAGGCCTTTTTGCGAGTGTTAAACGGTATCTTTCATTCTAGGATAGAATATCCCGAAACTATTGCCAAGGAAATGGAGAGGAGACGTCCTAAAAGTGGAGTTAACAGTACTCAATAACCAAAATATGGTTGAATATAGCCAAGAATTGGAAATAATACTGGATAAAGCGGCTGGAATTATTTTGGCTAATCACAATATAGGCGATTCAGATGATGGCCGCCTGGAGCTGACCTTGGTATTTGTAGCTGATGAGGAAATAAAGGAGTTGAACGCTCAGTACCGGGGAATTGACAATAAAACAGATGTGTTGTCATTTCCCCAGTATGTTTCCCTAGCAGAGTTGAAAGCAGAGCTTGAGGATATGGATAGCAGTTCAGGAACAGAAGACCAGTTAAGACAACCAGTGTTGCTGGGGGATGTGGTCATTTCTCTGGAAACAGCCAAGGAACAAGGAGAAGAATATGGGCACGGCTTTACCAGAGAAGTTGGCTACTTATTTATCCACGGGATGCTTCACCTGCTAGGATATGACCATCTAGCTGGAGAAGATCAGGCTTACATGCGACAGGCAGAAGAAACTGTGCTAAACCAACTGTCTTTGGTTAGATAGGGTGGAGTTTTTATGGGAAAAGGAGTCAATAAACCGGGAATTGGCTTTAAATTTGCCTGGCAGGGGATAACATGGGTCATCATAAATGAGCGGAACATGAAGATTCACCTAGCCTTGGCAATGCTGGCAGCCGCTGCGGGGTTATGGACTGGGGTCAGCACCTGGGAGTTGGTGGTGCTCTCCTTGGTAATTACCCTTGTTTTGGCATTGGAAATGGTAAACTCAGCGGTGGAACAGGTGGTCAATCTGTACATAGGCACTGAGTTTCATCCTGTAGCCAAGAAAGTCAAGGATATAGCAGCTGGAGCAGTATTGTTGGCAGCTATCAACGCGGTTATTATTGGCACTATCATCTTCTGGCCCAAGTTTAAACAAATGCTTTGGTAACTCTTTTATTTTTAAAAGGGAATGGAGTGAGGGGTATCTTTAAGAAAATACGCAAGTACTTTATTTCCGGAATTTTGATTTTATTGCCGGTGATGATTACTATTTCATTGATTTTATGGATTTTTGAAGTTGTAGACAACTTATTTGTCACCCGGATTATCTATGCTACCACAGGAATAAATATACCTGGGTTAGGCTTAGTAGTAACTTTGCTGGTTATCTTGGCAATAGGAGCTCTGGGTACAAATATCATTGGCAGGCGAATAATCGCCTTCGGGGAAAATATCCTGGACCGAATTCCTTTGGTTAACACAATTTATAAAACCTTAAAGCAAATAGTGGATTCTTTTGGGAGCGGGAATAAAAATGCCTTCCAACGACCGGTTTTGTTGGAATATCCCAGGCAGGGAATTTGGGCCGTTGCCTTTGTCACTGGAGAGATAGAGGGAGAAGTCCAACAAAAAACGAGTGACCAGGTGATAAATGTATTTTTACCTACCACCCCAAACCCAACCTCTGGATTCTTGCTCATGATACCAAAACAAGATACGATTCCGCTGGAAATGTCGGTTGAGGATGCAGTGAAGATGATTATCTCAGCCGGGGTGGTAACACCACTTTGCAAAGGGGGCCATGGGACAAGTGAACAATAAAAAGCTGATTGCTGTTATTATTGTAGTAATGCTAGTTGTGGGCATGGGAGCTTTTGTGATAATTAATTCCATGTTGGATAAGCCGGAGGATGAGGAAGTTCCGGTGGTAGTTGAGCCGACAGGGGAAACAGATATCAAGGAAGCAACATCAATTATTGCTCCTTTAACCGGACTATCAGTGGTGGAGGAGTTGATCAGAAGACCGTTGGCTGTAACCATCGGCAATTCTCCCCAGGAGAGACCCCAGTCAGGGCTGAAGGAAGCTGATGTGGTCTATGAGCTGTTGGCTGAGGGCGGGATTACTAGGTTTTTGGCTGTGTACCAGCAAGGTAATGCTGAAAATGTAGGGCCTATTCGCAGTGCTCGGGACTATCTGGCCTATCTGGCCCATAATTTTGATGGGGTATTTGTCCATAATGGTGGCAGCCCTGGAGGTCTGGCTTATGTGGAACAGCCGTCAGTAGTTAATTTAGATGCCTTTTACATAGCATCCGGGGAATTTTGGCGAACAAAGGATAGAATAGCACCTTTTAACCTATACAGTAAAACAAGCGAAATGCGAAAATTAATGGAAAAAAGAGGGTTAGATCAGAAAACGTCTCTTGAACTCTGGCTGTTTTCCAAACCCGGTGAAGAGTTTCCTGGAGGCAGGGCCAGCGAATACCTCAAAATTTATTATCCCCAGGCCTACAGCCTAGTGGAATACCGGCATGAGCCGGACTTAAACCTATACGCCCGTTTTATGGGAGGCAAGCCCCACTTAGACCGGGAGAGTGGCTTGCAATTATCCGCCAGGAATATTATTATCCAGTATGCCGATACTAAAGTTATCGACGGTGAAGGCCGCTTGGACATAGCTGTGGTGGGTTCAGGGAAGGCACTAATTTTTACCGGTGGCAAGGTGTATGATGCTGTCTGGAAGAAGGCAGATAAACGCAGCCCAACAGTTTTTACCAATGCTCAGGGAGAAAAAATCCCTTTAACTCCCGGCCAAACTTGGATTCAGTTGGTTAGAACCGGCACCCAAATAGATTACTAACGTTCATAAGGAGTCAGTGGTCAGGAGCTAAGAAACCAGGAGGCGGAATGAGGGAACTGTTATCGTCTTGAAATATTCTGAGTACTGACTACTGAATTCTGAATACCTAAAAAAGGGGTGGCAATGTGAAAGAATTTAGATCAGGCTTTGTAGCAATTATTGGGCGGCCCAACGTGGGTAAATCCACTTTATTAAACCAGTTGGTGGGTCAAAAATTGGCCATTATGTCTGATAAGCCTCAAACAACTAGAAATAAAATTATAGGGGTATTAAATCGGGATAATGCCCAAATAGTGTTCATTGACACACCGGGTATCCATAAGCCAAAGCACAAGCTAGGGGAACTGATGGTGGAAGCATCCCGGCGAAGTTTAAATGAAGTGGACTGTATTCTCCTCCTGATAGACGTTACCCGGAAGCTGGGCAGGGGAGACGAACATGTTCTGACCAATCTGGCCCAAGTAAAGACTCCGGTAATTTTAGTAATTAACAAAATCGATCTGTTGCCTATAAGTGAGGTACTGCCGCTGATTGACCAGTGGAAGGATAAATTTGATTTCCGGGAAATAGTTCCTGTATCTGCCTTGCGGAATACTAATACCCCTGCTTTGGTGGATTTGATTGAAGATCTTTTGCCGCCAGGACCTAAGTATTATCCCCAGGATATGATCACTGATCAGCCGGAGAGACTGCTGGTAGCTGAACTAATCAGGGAAAAGGTATTACACCGCACCAGGGAGGAGGTACCCCATTCCATTGCCGTGGTGGTGGAACAGATGGAACGGCGAAATAACGACTTGATTTTTGTAGGAGCATATGTTTTTGTGGAACGGGACTCCCAGAAAAAAATTCTTATAGGTAAAAATGGTAACTTTCTTAAAGAAATCGGTACCGCTGCCAGGGGAGAGATTGAAGCATTGCTTGGCAATAAAATATTTCTAGATTTATGGGTTAAGGTAAAAAAAGATTGGCGCAACCATGAAGGTTCTTTAAGAAATTTAGGGTTTTATGAAAAATAATTGTAACTACTTAGGAGTCAGAAGCCAGGAGTCAGGATTCAGAATAAAACAACTACCGAATTCTGAATTCTCGACCATAAAGATCTGCTGAGTAGCTACAAATAATTTAAATTTGTTTTTGTTCTGGCCGAAGGGCATTATATGCGGGGGGTAACAGTGAAAACAATAAAAGTAGTAGGGCTGGTGTTAAGAACTCGCAAATACGGGGAGGCAGATCATTTGCTATCTCTGTTGACACCGGAGCTTGGCAAAGTTTCGGCCATCGCTAAAGGGGCCAGGAAGGCTAAAGGCAGCATGCGGGGCAAAACCCAGCCCTTTGTTTATGGTGAATACATGCTCTACCAGGGGAAAAGCTTATATACCGTCACCCAGGCAGAGATAATTAATTCATTTTACATATTTGGTGAGGACATCACCAAATATGCTATTGGCAGTTATGTGTGTGAGGTGGCTGATGCAGTTTTGCTGCCGGACCAGCCGGTACCAGAGATGTTTGCGCTGGTATTAGGGGTTTTGTATGCCGCCAGCCTGGAGACTGATCCATTGCTTTTAACTTGGTACCGTCTTCGCCTGCTGAAAATACTGGGTTATTTACCCCAACTAAAGACGTGTGTTTGTTGCGGTTCTGAAATTAAGGATGGAGCTGCCAGTTTTGACCAGAGTCAAGGGGGAACCTTATGCTCAGACTGCAGCAGTCACAAGCCAAACTTAAGCGGAGGAGCCCGGGCTGCCATCAGCTTTCTTTTGCAAGTCCCTTTAACTAAGCTGTCTAGGATGAAATTGGCTGCTGTAATTCAGCATGAAGTGGAAGAACAAGGGGAAAAGCTAGTTAATACTTATTTGGAAAGGCCAATAAAAAGTCAAGAGTTCTTGCGATGCATAAAAAAGGATTAAATTGGTTTTACTAGATAATAAAGGGAGGATTCAGCTTATGAATGAGATTTCTTTGGAAAAAATCGACATCCTGCGGGAAAGGCTTGGAGTAAACTATGGTGTGGCCAAGGCTACTCTGGAAAAGACAGGGGGAGACGTGATTGAAGCTCTGGTGGTACTGGAAGAAGAGCAGACAAAAGCCAATGAAGTAAAAAACGACGTAGTGGCTAGAATCCGCAGTTTGATTGCTAAAGGTAACGCCAAGAAAGTGCGTATTAAAAAGGATGGCCAAACCGTTGCGGAGATTCCTGCAACTGTAGGTGCATTAGGTTTATTGGGAACAATTGCCTATACTCCCCTGGCTATAATTGGTGCCATCGGCTCTGTTTCCGCCATGTTTAACCGATATACCTTGGAAATAGAAAAAAATGATGGTGAGGTAGAGGAACAGCCATTAGTGGCTGCCATGCCCCAGGAGAATCAAATGGAGTAAATAAGGCAAAATAACTGCGGGATCCGTATTGACAATAGAGGATTATTTTGATAAAGTACATAATAATATATTATCTGCGATGATGGAGAGAGTAGTCGTTTATTGATTAGCAAAGAGAGGCGGGTGTTCGGTGCAAGCCTGCCCTAGTTTTAGCGACGAAAGGCGCTCTTGAGTATTAGGAGGAAAACTGTATTTGCTTAGGCAAATAGGTGAGTAAAGCCTAGCTTGAAAGAGGTCGGCAAGGAAAAACCTTGCTGGCAATTAGGGTGGAACCGCGGGAAACCTCCCGTCCCTGTATTCTATACAGGGGCGGGGGTTTTATTTTATTTTAAGAGGTTGGTATTTAATAAAAGGAGGAAGGTAAGGATGAGCTTAACTTATCAGGAAATCATGCGAATTTTATCCGATTATTGGAGTGAGCAGGGGTGCATTATCCAGCAGCCCTATGATGTGGAGAAAGGTGCTGGTACAATGAATCCGGCAACATTTTTGCGGTGTTTGGGGCCCGAGCCCTGGTATGTGGGCCATGTGGAGCCATCCCGACGTCCCACCGACGGCAGGTATGGAGAAAATCCTAACCGGCTGCAGCATTACTACCAGTTCCAAGTGATTCTAAAGCCATCACCCATCAATGTTCAGGAGCTGTACCTGGGCAGCCTGGAGCGGTTGGGAATCGATCCCCTAAAACACGATATCCGGTTTGTTGAGGATAACTGGGAATCTCCTAATTTGGGGGCCTGGGGGCTTGGCTGGGAAGTGTGGTTAGACGGGATGGAAATTACCCAGTTTACATACTTCCAGCAGTGTGGCAGCTTAGACTGCCGGCCAGTCTCAGCGGAACTGGCTTATGGAACAGAGCGGATAGCCATGTTTATTCAGGGTAAGGATAATGTGTTTGAGGTGGAATGGACTAAGGGAATTAGTTACGGGGATGTCCACCACCAGGGCGAAGTAGAGCATTCCATCTATAATTTTGAACAGGCTACCGTGGATAGCCTGCGCACCATGTTTGATATCTACGAAAAAGAGGCTATGATGCTGGCGGATAAGAGCTTAAGCTTTCCCTGCTATGACTATGTTTTAAAGTGCTCCCAGACCTTTAACCTATTAGATGCCCGGGGAGCCATCAGTGTAACTGAGCGAACCGGCTACCTAACCCGGATTAGGCATTTGGCCAGAGCGTCCGCCTTGGCATATGTTCAGTCCAGGGAAAAGATGGGTTATCCTTTGATTAAAGACGAGGCCAAACGCCGTGAACTGGGTTTGGATGCAGAAGAAGTAGAGGTGAAAGCTAATGAGTAGAAGTATGCTTTTAGAAATAGGTACGGAAGAAATTCCAGCGGGCTTTATGGCAAAAGCCTTGACGGATTTAAAAGAGCTGGCGGTAAAAGAATTTGCCGGACAGCGCATTGCCTCTGGCCAGGTGCAAACCTACGGTACCCCCAGGCGACTTACCCTAATGATTCAGGAACTGGCTGAAAGGCAAGAGGATGTGGAAGAAGAGGTAAAAGGGCCAAGCAAAAAGGCAGGCATAGACGGTGATGGTAATTATACTAAAGCTGCCCAGGGCTTTGCCAGAGGTCAAGGAGTAACGATAGAGGATATATTCATCAAGGAAATAAATGGAGTTGACTACTTGTTTGCCTTAAAAAAAGAAGTGGGGCAGGATATAGTAAAACTTTTACCCCAGATATTGCCCAAGCTCATCACCAGCTTATCCTTTCCTAAGACGATGCGCTGGGGTGAGTATGACCTAAGGTTTGTGAGACCCATTAGGTGGCTCTTGGCCCTTTATGGAGAAGAAGTGATTAATTTTGAAATTACAGATATTAAAAGTGACCGGTATACCTATGGCCATCGCTTCCTGTCAAAAGATGCCTTAACAGTGAACCGGCCTGAGGATTACCTAGCGGTATTAACAGAGGGATACGTATGTACTGACCAAAAAGAGCGCAGGAGGATTATCTGGGAACAAATTATGGCTTTAGCCCAGGAAGAAGGTGGTATGGTCAGGGAAGACCATGAACTGCTGGAGGAAGTAACATACTTGGTGGAATACCCCACTGCCCTATGTGGCAGTTTTGCAGAGGAATACCTGGAACTGCCCACTGAGGTGTTAATCACTCCCATGCGGGAGCACCAACGCTATTTTCCCGTTTTTGACCGGCAGGGCAAGCTGGTAAATAAATTTATCACTGTGCGAAATGGCACCGCTGATTACTTGGATATCGTTCGCCAGGGAAATGAAAGGGTACTTGCTGCCAGATTGGCTGACGCCCGCTTCTTCTATCGGGAGGATTTAAAAACCCCCCTGGAAGATTTGCTGCCTAAGCTGGAAGTGATTACCTACCATGAGGATATCGGAACAATCATGGCTAAAGTGAGGCGGATTGAAGATTTGACCCGTTACCTGGCTGAGGCCATTGGGATTAGCCAGGAGGAAAAGGAACAGGCTCTAAGAGTTGCCAAAATAGCCAAAGCTGATCTGGTTACCAGTATGGTCTATGAGTTTCCGGAACTGCAGGGCATTATGGGTGCTTATTATGCCAGAGCCCATGGTGAACCGGAGGTAATCTGTGTTGGAATAATAGAACACTACCTGCCTAAATTTCCAGGGGATGAGCTGCCCCAAGGGATAGCAGGTTGGTTGGTAAGTATGGCGGATAAGCTGGACACTATTGTAGGCTGCTTTAGTGTGGGAATCCAACCCACCGGTTCTCAAGACCCCTATGCCCTGCGTCGGCAAGCACTGGCCATTTGCCATATGCTCTTAGCCCGGGCAACAGAACTTACTGTGGATCAGTTGCTGGAGGTAGCCTATGACCGCCTGTGCCAGGACATTAACCCTAAACTTCCCCGGGAGACAGCCCTAAAGGATTTAAAGGAGTTTTTCTTGCAGAGAATGCGGAATATACTAACTGATAAAGGGCATCGCTATGACGTGGTGGAGGCAGTACTGGCCCCGGGTAAAACTAAGCTTGGCAATATTGTCAAATGGGCGGAAGCCCTTACCGGTTTCCGAAGAGAAACTACTTTTAACAGCCTATTGACGGGCTTTAACCGGGCCAGCAATTTAGCCAAAAAAGGTCAGGGAGGACTTGTCCGGGAGGATTTACTGCAAGAGGCTGCTGAAACTGAACTATATCAAGCCTTTCTTCAGGTAAAATCAAAGGTTGATCTGTTGGTGGAGCAAGGAGAATATATGGAAGCCCTCAACAGGCTAGCCCATCTGCAAGAGCCTATTGACCGGTTTTTTGCCGACATTATGGTGATGGTTGAGGATGAAGAAATTAAGTCCAATAGACTGGCATTACTAAATAGTATAACACAATATGTCAAGGATAAAGTGGACCTGACCAGAATCGTGACAGACTGATAAATAAATGCTTGACAGGGCAAAACCCTAAAGTATAGTATATAACTATATATGCTGCCTTGCCTCAAATAGTATGGCACATTTCAGAAGGGTGGTGAGGGGAATTCAGCTTTCATCAAGGCAAGAAAAAATTGTAAAGATGGTGAAGGAAGAAGGTCCCATCACCGGTGAACAAATCGCCCAGGCCCTAAATTTGACCAGGGCCACTTTGCGCCCTGACTTGGCCATCCTGACCATGACAGGAATTCTGGATGCCAGGCCCCGGGTAGGCTATTTTTACCGGGGGAGAATTGGACCGCCCCTGGGGGAGTTATTTAAGGAATACAAGGTCAAGGATTTTAACTCGGTACCCGTTGTTGTCAAGGATAGCACCAGCCTGTACGATGCCATTGTCACTATTTTTATGGAAGACGTGGATACTTTGATAGTTGTCAATGAAAAGGGTTTTCTCGAAGGAGTATTGTCCCGGAAAGACCTGTTGAAAATCACCCTAGGCAAGATGGACCTGTATAAAGTCCCGGTAAGTGTGATGATGACCAGGATGCCTAATGTGATTACTGTTACTCCAGAGGATTCAATTTATTCAGCAGCTAGGAAGCTGGTGGAACATGAAATTGATGCCTTACCGGTGATTAAGCCTGTTAATGATAATGGAAAAACTGCCTTTCAGGTAGTTGGCCGGCTGAATAATACCAACCTGGTGAAGCTGCTGGTGGAACTGTCTGAGGCTTAGTGAGGAGGAGAAGGGTCATTTCTGTACATAAACCGATTATTTATATTGTTTCAGATTCACTGGGGGAGACTGCCGAATTTGTAGCAAAGGCAGCCGCCAGTCAATTTAACGGTGGTAATCTTGAGGTTCGCAGGGCGCCCTATGTTACAGATGAGGAGCACCTGAAAGAAATAATTGATGAGGCTGCCGGTTGCAACGGGATAATAGCTTTTACCTTAGTGGTACCTGAGATGAGGGAGAAATTGATTGAGCTGGCTAAGGGCAAAGAACTTGAGCTAGTGGATATCCTGGGCCCCATGATGGATGCTTTGATTAATAAAACCGGCATTAAACCCAGATATGAGCCCGGACTGATGCACCAGATGGACGATCAGTATTTTCGCAAGGTTGAGGCAATCGAGTTTGCCGTAAAGTATGATGACGGCAAGGACCCTCGGGGAATTATTTACGCCGATCTGGTATTTATCGGTGTATCCCGGGCATCCAAGACACCTCTGTGTATGTATCTGGCTCATAAGAGGGTCAAATCCGCTAATATCCCCCTGGTTCCTGAGGTAGCTCCGCCAGAAGAGTTGTTTAAGATGTCCCATAAAAAAATTATCGGACTGACCATTAGCCCCAAGCTCCTTTATGAAATTCGGCTGGAACGCCTGAAAACCTTAGGACTAACCAGCAATGCAGACTATGCCAGCATGGAGCGGATTTTAATGGAATTAGATTATGCAGAGCGAATCATGAAGCGAATCGGTTGCCCGATAATTGATGTGACAAACAAGGCGGTGGAAGAAACTGCCAGCAAAGTCTTAGAACTATATTTTAGGGGGGAACGCAGTGCAAGGTAAAGAGTTTGTCTATTTATTTTCTAAGGGTAAGGCAGATATGAAGTCTTTGTTAGGCGGTAAAGGGGCCAATCTGGCAGAAATGACCAGTATTGGGTTACCTGTACCTCCGGGACTTACGGTGACCACAGAAGCCTGTAACAGTTACTACGATGAAGGCAAGCAATTTCCCACAGGATTATGGGAGCAGGTAGTGGAGGCTTTGAAAGGGTTGGAAGAGCAAACTGGGAAGAGGTTTGGTTCTACTGAGAATCCTCTGCTATTATCAGTTCGCTCCGGCGCTGTTGTTTCCATGCCGGGAATGATGGACACTGTTTTAAACCTGGGATTAAATGACGAAACACTGGCAGGGATGATTGAAGCCACCGGAGATGAACGCTTTGCCCTGGACTGCTACCGTCGGTTTATTCAAATGTATAGCGGGGTGGTGCTGGGAGTTGAGCACTATCATTTTGAAGCAGCGCTAGAGGATAAAAAGGAAGCTGCCAAGATCGAGTTTGACAATCAGTTGACCCCTGTTGATTTAAGAGAGCTGGTGGGAGAGTACAAAAGAATAGTCAAAAGAAATGCAGGTCAGGATTTTCCCCAGGATACCTTGGAACAATTGCAGCTGGCCATTAAAGCGGTGTTTGATTCCTGGCAAAACCATAGGGCTATCGTTTATCGCAAAATAAACAACATCCCTGACCATCTGGGAACAGCAGTTACGGTGCAGTCCATGGTCTTTGGCAACATGGGTGATGATTGCGGCACCGGGGTGGCCTTTACTCGCAACCCTTCCACCGGAGAGAAATTGTTGTACGGCGAATACCTAATAAATGCCCAGGGTGAAGATGTGGTGGCGGGAATCAGGACCCCCGAGCCAATTCAGACCCTAGCTGACAAAATGCCCGATATTTACCAACAGTTCACTGACATTTGTCAGTTGTTGGAAAATCATTACCGGAATATGCAGGATATTGAGTTTACCATCGAAGGCGGCAAGCTTTATATGCTGCAAACCAGAAATGGCAAGCGTACTGTTCATTCAGCCATTAAAATAGCAGTGGATATGGTGCTAGAGGGGCTGATAAGCAAGGAAGAGGCTGTTCTGAGGGTTGAGCCTGGTCAGTTGGATCAGCTGCTTCACCGGCGAATTGACCCCCAAGCCAAACTAAATATCCTGGCCAAAGGGCTGCCCGCATCCCCCGGAGCAGCCAGTGGCAAAGTGGTCTTTGAGGCGGATGAAGCTGAAAGGCTGGCCAAGGTGGGAGAAAAGGTGTTATTAGTGGGCACAGAGACTACCCCTGATGATATTCACGGAATGGTGGCAGCCCAAGGCATTTTAACCAGCCGGGGCGGCATGACCAGCCATGCGGCGGTGGTGGCTCGGGGCATGGGTAAACCCTGTGTATGTGGTTGCGAGGCTTTAAGGATAGATTTAAAAGCAAAAGTAATGTGGATTGGCAACCGGGAAATCAGAGAAGGGGACCTTCTCTCCATTGACGGCAGCACTGGCAGTGTGATAGACGGAGAAGTGCCCATGATTGACCCGGAGATGAGCCAGGAATTTATCCAGCTCTTAGGCTGGGCTGACGAACTGAGGGGCTTGGCCGTCCGAGCAAATGCTGATACTCCTGAGGATGCTGCTAATGCCCGGGAATTTGGTGCTGAGGGAATAGGTCTTTGCCGGACGGAGCATATGTTTATGGCCTCTGACCGCCTACCCATAGTTCAGGAGATGATTCTAGCTGAAAGCCTAGCGGAGCGATGGGTGGCGCTGGATAAGCTTTTACCAATGCAGCAGAGTGATTTTTATGGCATTTTAAAGGCCATGGCTGGGCTGCCGGTGACTATTCGGCTGTTGGATCCGCCCCTGCATGAATTTTTGCCAAATATTGAAGACTTGGTGGTTCAAATCACTGAAATGAAGCTGATGGAAAGCGACTTTGACCAACTGGTGGCCAAAGAGGACCTGCTCCGGAAAGTGCGAGCTCTGACTGAGTTTAACCCCATGCTGGGTCACCGGGGCTGTCGATTGGCTATCACCTACCCGGAAATTTACGAAATGCAAGCCCGGGCAATTTTCCAGGCAGTAGCCCAGCTGGTGAAAGAAGGAACTGAAGTATATCCTGAGGTAATGATACCTTTAGTAATCCACCGGGAAGAGCTGAAACGACTTAGAAAGCTGGTTGTGGATGTTGCTCAAGAGGTGCAGGAAGAACAAGGGGTGGAATTCAGTTATACCGTGGGAACTATGATTGAGTTGCCCAGAGCCTGTGTCACCGCTGATGAAATTGCTGCTGAAGCCGACTTTTTCTCCTTTGGTACTAATGATCTGACCCAAACTACGTTAGGATTCAGCCGGGACGATGCAGAAGGCAAGTTTTTACACAGGTATATAGAGCAAGAAATTTTGGCAGATAATCCCTTTGCTGTTTTGGATCAAGAAGGGGTAGGCAAGCTAATGAAACTGGCAGTTAAGCTGGGACGGGAATTAAAGCCGGAGTTGAAAATGGGCATCTGTGGTGAACATGGCGGTGAGCCTAGGTCAATTGAATTCTGCCATAATCTTGGTCTGAATTATGTCAGTTGCTCTCCTTTCCGAGTGCCAATCGCTAGACTGGCGGCAGCCCAAGCAGCGGTGAAAAAGTAACACGGAACGCCTATTCTTGAACGATATGGTCTTTTAAAGCAGATTGAGAAAACTAATGAGAGTTAGCCGGCTTGCCGTATTGGTGAGCAGGCTTTTCTTTTGCACCAAAACAAGATGTCGAACATAGGCTATAATATCTTTAGCCTAGCAGTCGTCAACTCAAATTTAAATTTCCAGATTTCAGAGTGAATAATCTTAGGAGAACCACATAATCAGGAGAGGATTTTTGGCAGGTTGGAAGAATACATATTAGTAGACCAAATTGTTGCCTACAGAGGCATGCGGTAGAGTTCATGGAGGTGGAGAAGTTGTTAATATTAGGTTTAAACGGAAGTCCCAATAAGAATGAAAATACGGCAGCCATGCTCAATAAGGCTCTTGAGGAAGCAAAAGCCCTGGGAGCTGAGACTAAGCTCATTCAGGTGGCAGAAGTCCTGCGGCAGGCAAAGCACCCCTTTTGTAATGCCTGTTCAACTCCCTGTAATAAATCCTGCTATAAAGGGACAGATGTAGATACTCTATTTCAGTTGTTTCGGAAAGCTGATGGCATAATTATTGGCAGCCCGGTTTATTTTGGGACTGTTTCTGCCCAACTCAAAGCCCTTTGGGATAAAGGAAGAGATCTGCGGGGGGAAAAGGCGCTGTTGAATGTGGTAGGGGGCGCACTGGCCACAGGAGCATCTCGCTTTGGTGGGCAAGAGACTACTATGGCAGCCATTCATGATATGATGTTTGTCCAGGGAATGATGGTGGTAGGTGGTGGACATGGGGATCACGATGCCGGCCATCAGGGGGCTGCAACCCAGCGTCCAGCCGTTAAAGACGAGTATGGATTCACCAGGTCAGGAATTCTTGGCAAAAGAGTGGCGGAGGTAGCCCTGGCCACGATGACTTTAAGAAAAAAATAGCAGCAGAGCCATTTGAAGGTTCGTTGTCTTCAGGTGGCTATTTTAATAGATGTCATGTTGTATCATTGGGAAATAAATCAGGAAGTTTAATTCCTAAAAAAAGGAAAAAGGCCTTTTGTGGTGAATAATATTGATAAATAATTTCATTATTTTAATATTTTTTCGATTAGGGGTGATGCCGGTGTCCATGGTAAGAAAGATGATTGAACGGAGGGAAAAAGAGACCTTGTCTAACTATGCGGCTCTAAGCGCAAATGCCAGGAGAAAGATAGAAGAGGAGCAATGCCACTTCCGGACGGCCATCCAACGGGATCGGGATAGAATTATTCACAGTAAATCCTTTCGGAGGTTAAAGCACAAAACCCAGGTTTTTGTTGCCCCTACGGGAGACCATTTCCGCACCCGGTTGACTCATACCCTGGAGGTTGCCCAGATATCAAGAACCATTGGACGGGCATTAAGGCTTAACGAGGATCTGGTGGAAGCTATCGCCCTGGGACATGACGTGGGACATGCCCCCTTTGGACACGCGGGAGAAAACGGCTTGCGGAAAGCGGTTGGGCATTATAACCATAATGAGCAAAGCCTACGGGTGCTGGATGTGCTGGAAAAGGGCGGGCAGGGCTTAAACCTGACCCATTATGTCAGGGACGGGGTCTTGAAACATACTGGAAGGGAATTGCCTATGGCCTTAGAGGGTCAAATAGTCAAGATTGGCGATCGGATTGCCTATCTCTGTCACGATTTGGACGACAGCATTAGGGCCGGTCTATTGGAAATAAACCAGTTGCCAGCTGAGGTGTTGGAGGTACTGGGCAAAAGTACTAAAAATATGATTACTTCCATGGTTGCTGATATGATTACTGCTTCCTTTGGTAAGCCCCTCATTACTATGAGTGAAGAGGTGGGACAGGTAATGGATACTTTCAGGGAATTTATGTTTGAGCGGATATATAACTCCACTAAGCTGGAGGAGGAACGGCGGGAGGCAGAAGATATAATCATCCGGTTATTTGAATACTACTATAAAAAGCCGGACAAGCTGCCGGAAGACTTTCATCAGAGGATTGATTTGTGGGGGCTTAAACAGGTTGTGATAGATTATGTAGCGGGCTTGACTGATCAATATGCAATTCAAATTTTTATAAATATTTTTGGCAGGGGTTCGGCTCCCAAAAGAATTGGTATGTTTTAAAAGGTATATTATGGGATAATTTGGTTTATAATAAATGAATGATGTCTGAAAAATTATCCTGTATTAAGGAGGATTATGGCAAGAAGTAGCGAATTACATCAAACAGACTGCTTCAGGGCTGTGAAGGAGTTATTTTTATGATAATCCTCCCGGGCAAAAAGAAGGAATACAAAAAAAATTGGCGAAATATGAAACCTATGTGTATATAGGCAAGGTGGTGTTATGCCTAAAAACTTTTCTAACGATCTAGTTGAAGAAATCAGAATGAGGGCTGACATAGTAGATGTAATCAGTGAATATGTTAGATTAGAAAAAAAAGGCAGACTTTATGAAGGGCTGTGTCCTTTTCACTATGAAAATACTCCCTCGTTTAAGGTGAACAGGGAAAAGCAGTTTTATCACTGTTTTGGCTGTGGGGCAGGCGGTGATATCTATTCTTTTGTGATGAATAAGGAAAGACTTACTTTTGTGGAAGTGCTGGAAAAGCTGGCTGATCGATACGGGATTCAGTTGTCCCAAAGGGAGTTAAGCTTTGAGCAAAAGGAAAAAAATAAAAAGGCAGAGCGAATGGTTGAGGCCAATGCCTTGGCTGCAAAATACTTTAACTACCTGCTCAATCAGCCCCAGGGAGCGCTAGCCAGAAATTATTTAATCAAAAGAGGAATAACCCAGGTAGAGATTGACAAGTTTCAACTGGGGTATGCAATGAACAGTTGGGATGATTTTGTCAACCTGGCCAAGACCAGAGGATTCTCAGAAGAAGAACTGGTGGAGGCAGGTTTGGCAGCAAAACGGGACAGTGGGATAGGGTCTTATGACCGTTTCAGAAACAGGTTGATGTTTACCATCTATAATCCTAAAGGGCAGCCGGTGGGTTTTGGCGGCCGGGTCTTAGACGACTCCCTGCCCAAGTATTTAAACACAGGGGAAACCCCGGTATTTAACAAAGGGAGCAATCTTTATGGATTAAACTGGGCGGGGTCAAGCATTCGCCAGCAAGGATATGTAATCATCATGGAAGGTTACATGGATGTGATTGCAGCAGTCCAACATGGCATTGAAAATGTTGTTGCTTCCCTGGGAACAGCTTTTACCCGGGAACAGGCCATGCTGTTGAAGAGATATACTGATAAGGTAATTATCTGCTATGATGCTGATGCCGCCGGAGAAAAAGCCGCTCTGCGGGGAATGGATATTCTCAGGGATGAAAAATGCCAAGTAAAAGTAATTAGCCTGCCAAAAGGCCAGGATCCTGATGACTTTATCAGAAAAGTGGGAACAGAGAAATTTACACAGATTGCTTTAAATGAAGCAAAAAGCTTAATTGAATATAAGCTGGCCTTGCTCTTAAACCATTTAAATACGGAAACAGGTGATGGGAAGGTTGAAATTTTTAACCAACTAAAACCTGACCTACAAAAAGTTAGTAATGCCATTGAAAGAGAAGAGTATATTAATCTAATATCAGGCAAATTAGCCATACCCGAGGGAGCGATCAGGGAAGAACTGGCGAAGCAATCTGCTGGAATGCAAGAAAATGGAATTTATCGGGATAAAAACGTAAAAAACAGAAATACTATCAATGGATTAGCTACACTTGCCATAAATAAGCCTGTTGCAGCTCATGAGCAAGCAGAACGGCAGCTCTTTTTTTTCATGATGGAAGACGAAAATGTACGAAAACAAGTTATAGCTGTTCTAGGCAATATTTTTTTTACTAATTCCTTATTTAATAGATTATTTAAAAAAGTTCAAGAGAAATGGCAGCAAGGTTTAGAAGTATCACCGGCATGGGTAATTTCATGTTGTGCAAATGAAGATGAGCGTCGAATAGTAGTTAAAGTGCTAAACCAGGAAATGCCAGAGGAGAAGATTAAGTATAAGCTGATTGCAGATTGTATCCAAAACCTTAATCAAAGGCAAAAGCAAGAACAGATAATTGTCTTAAGACAGCAGTTAAAAGAGGCTGAAACTGCCGGCGATTTGGTTAAAATGAAAAATTTGTTAAGTGCAATTCAGCAATTGATGAGTTAACATAGATTTTGCCCTAGCGGAAGGGGGGATAAAGATGACCCAGAATCAGGAAGATAGAATGGAATTGATCAAGGACTTAATCGAAAAAGGAAAAAAGCAAGGGGTTTTAACATATCAGGAAATAATGGACTCACTACAAGGGGTCGACTTAACTCCTGATCAAATTGATAATATATACGAGCAACTAAGCTCTATGGGTATAGATGTAATACCTGCCGCAGGAGAATTAGAAGTACTTGACAAAGAAGACGATGATGTTGAGAATCCTGGAGAAGAAAGCGCAGAGTTGGATTTAAGTATTCCAGAGGGAATAGGCATAGACGACCCTGTGCGGATGTATTTAAAGGAAATCGGCAGAGTACCCCTCTTAAGCGCTGAGGAAGAAGTAAACTTGGCCAAGCGGATGGAGCAGGGTGACGAAGAAGCTAAGCGCCGTTTGGCAGAAGCCAATCTCCGGCTAGTGGTCAGCATTGCCAAGCGATATGTGGGCAGAGGGATGTTGTTTTTAGATTTAATTCAGGAAGGTAATTTGGGTCTGATAAAGGCGGTAGAAAAATTTGACTATAAAAAAGGTTATAAATTTAGCACCTATGCCACTTGGTGGATTCGCCAAGCTATAACCAGAGCTATAGCCGACCAAGCCAGAACTATCAGAATTCCTGTTCACATGGTAGAGACCATCAATAAGTTAATTAGGGTTTCCAGACAATTACTACAGGAACTGGGCCGAGAGCCTATTGCTGATGAAATAGCAGAAGTAATGGAAATTCCAGTGGAAAGAGTCAGAGAAATTATGAAAATAGCTCAAGAACCGGTTTCCTTAGAAACTCCCATCGGAGAAGAAGAGGATAGCCACTTGGGAGATTTTATTGAAGATGAGGATGCTCCCGCTCCCGCAGAAGCTGCTTCATTCATCTTACTCAAGGAGCAACTCCAGGAAGTTCTGGATACATTAACTCCAAGAGAGGAAAAAGTTTTGCGTTTGCGCTTTGGTCTTGATGATGGCCGCTCCCGCACCCTGGAGGAAGTAGGCCAGGAATTTGGTGTGACCAGAGAGAGAATCAGGCAAATTGAAGCAAAGGCGCTGCGAAAGTTGCGTCACCCAAGTCGCAGCAAGAAGCTAAAGGATTATTTGGAATAAAAAAGAAAAAAATAACTATTGACCTGTCATGTGGTTTGTCGTATAATAATACCTGTCGCTGTAAAATATTCCTCGATAGCTCAATGGTGGAGCAACCGGCTGTTAACCGGTAGGTTGCAGGTTCGAGTCCTGCTCGAGGAGCCATTTAGTGGGCCTATAGCTCAGCGGTAGAGCGGCCGGCTCATAACCGGTTGGCCCCAGGTTCGATCCCTGGTGGGCCCACCACTAAATTATAAATGTATAGAGGGCGATTAGCTCAGCTGGGAGAGCACCTGCCTTACAAGCAGGGGGTCGGCAGTTCGATCCTGTCATCGCCCACCATCTAAATTAGCATTGGAACCACAATTAAGTTTAATCGACTTGAGTTGTGGTTTTTTAGTTTTTAATAGTATATCCGCAAATGAATAAGGGAATATAAACAGCAAAATTGGCAAGAATATCAAAAGAATGCAGGAAACTGACCAATCTTGTGGAACTAACCAAAATATAACCATAGAAATCATAAAAAGTGATGGAAGCTGAAGAGGGAGAAATAAAATGATAACATTGCCGCCACGCCTTGAGGCATTAGCCCAGTTGGTATTGCCCGGTCGGGTAGTTGCAGACATCGGCACAGACCATGCCCACATCCCAATTTATCTGATTCAGTCAGGGAAATCTCCCCAGGCAATCGCCACTGATGTTCATGACGGTCCTTATAAAATTGCCAGGGATAAAGTCCAAGGCTGCGGTTTGCAAGATAAAATAGATGTGCGCAAAGGTGATGGACTGCGACCTTTAAAAGCTGGTGAGGCTCAGGTGGCTATCTTAGCAGGAATGGGGGGGATAACCATTAGAGATATCCTATGTCAATCGTCCCCAGTGGCAGCCTGTTTGGAGCAGCTTCTGCTGCAACCCATGACTGCTCCGGAGGAAGTACGCAGGTGGCTGGCGGAAAATGGTTGGAAGCTGGATAAGGAATGCATGATCAAAGAAGATGAAAAATATTACCAGATAATCAGTGCCGCTAAAGGGAGCCAGATTTGGCCTGAACATAAACCAAGCCTGTTGTGGCAGTTGGGGCCCACCTTGATAGCCAAGGGAGATGTGGTTTTAATTGACTACATAGAAAAATTGCTTGACCTGAACCGAACGCTGCTGGCGGAATTAGGACAGTTGGATACCCCTAAAGGGAAGGCGCGAGTAAAAGAGCTCGAACAACAAATTGGTGAGCTGGAGGAGTTGAGAGAGATATGTCGGTTAAATGCCAGCAGTTAATTTCCTTTATTGAGGAACTGGCTCCTAAGAGATTGGCTGAGGATTGGGATAATGTAGGTTTGCAGTTGGGCAGCCCATCTGCTGAGGTGACTAAAGTTTTGGTTACCTTAGATGTTAATGATCAGGTGGCTGAGGAGGCTGTCAACCTGGGAGTGGAACTGGTGGTATGCCATCACCCATATATTTTCAAGCCTCTCAAGCAAATACGAAGTGACCTGCCCCAGGGCAGGGTGCTCACCCGACTAATTCAATCTGGTATCAGCCTTTATGCTGCTCACACTAGCTGGGATTGTGCCAATGGTGGAGTCAGTCGAATTTTGGCTGAAAAAATTGCCTTGAGGGACTGTGGAGTGTTGAAGGTAACCAAGACAGAGCGGCTATATAAAATAGTCGTTTTTATTCCCCATGGCCATGAAGATGAAGTGCGGGAAGCCCTTAGTAAAGGAGGGGCCGGTTTTATTGGCAATTACTCTAATTGTACCTATCAGATAGAGGGCATAGGCACCTTTAAGCCGGAAGAAGGAACGAATCCTTTTATAGGCCAACAAGGGGAACTGGAAAAGGCAGTGGAATACCGGCTGGAAACCATTGTGCCTGAAGCAAAGCTGCCAGCAGCCATAAATGCTATGCTAAAAGCCCATCCCTATGAAGAGGTGGCTTATGACGTATATCTGCTGCAAAATGAAGGGGAAACCTTTGGACTGGGGATTATGGGGCAGTTAGAGGCAGAAATTTCCCTTGGTCAGCTGGGGGAAAAGGTTAAACAGGAGCTGGGGCAAAAAACAATAAAAGTGACCGGCAACCTAAAATCATTAGTGAAAAAAATAGCTGTCTGTGGCGGCAGTGGTGGAGATTTAATTAATGCAGCCCACTATAAAGGGGCGGATGTACTGATTACCGGAGATGTGGGCTATCACCAGGCCCAGAGCGCCGAAGCTCTTGGACTGGCTGTTATTGATGCCGGTCACTTTGCCACCGAAGCTCCCAGCATAAAGGTGTTAGCTCAGTTTCTTCAAGCTAAGCTTGAGGCTGCAGGAAAAAAAGATGTGGAAGTATTATTATCTCAAGTTAATACAGAGCTCTGGCAGTTTATTTAAAGATGGGTTTACCTGTCTTTTTTTAATGCCCAGGAATTTTGCTTTATCCATTATGATCAAATGGGTAGTTGATGAGAAAATTTATTATGGGAGGGGTTAAAGATGATGAAAGAGCAACTACAAGCTATCCTTGAACTGCAACAATGTGATAAGGAATTGAAAAGAGTGGAAAAAAAATTGGCCCAACAGGAACAAGTTAAGGAAATATTTAAACATGAAAAGCATAAAGATAAAATAGATGCAAAGCACGCAAAAACTGTGGACAATCTTGCCAAACTGGAGACCAATTTGTCCCAGCTGGACTTGGAAGTGGAACAGATAAGTCATAAGGTAAAGGAACTGGAGGAAAAGCTTTATAGTGGTGAAGAGCCAGATTCAAAGAATCTAATCAGCTTAGAGGAAAAACTAACGGAAACGAAAGAAAGTTTGGAGAATAAGGAGAGCAAATACTACATTTTTTTAGAGGAAAAGGATCAGTTGGTCAAAGAAGTTAGTATGCTAAAAAAAGAACAGCAACTGGTAAAAGCATCTTTAACCAAAGGAATTACCAATTATAAAGAGGAAAGAAAAGAGTTGTTAGGGGAAAAGGAAAGACTGCAAAACAACAGGAATAAACTGGAAGAGTTAATTGACAAAGATTTATTAACAAGATATAATCAGAAACAAGGCGATGACCTTGTAGTAATGGTTACCAACGGCAACTGCAGTAATTGCGGGGTAAAAGTTAATTTTGAAATGATAAGAACCTTAAAGAAATATGAATCACTGGAAAGGTGCGAATACTGCGGGAAAATATTATTTTTCCAGTAAAACAAAAGAGGTGAAACCTTGTGATCCTAACAGCCTATACTGACGGTGCTTCCAGGGGCAATCCTGGACAATCCGGAATTGGGGTAGTTTTTTTTAACAACAAGGAGGAAATAGTGGCTCAGTTAAGTGAATATATTGGAGAAGCTACTAATAATGTAGCCGAATATACTGCTGTAATCAGAGCATTAGAGAAAGGATTGGAATTGGGCGGAGTAGAGATATCCCTGTTTACTGACAGTGAACTTCTGGCAAAGCAGATTAATGGTGAATATGCTGTGCGAAATGAAGGTCTTATTCCCCTATACAAGCAAGTAATTAATCTAAAGGGCGAATTTGATAAATTTAAGGTAACACATGTACCCAGAGAAAAAAACAAAATTGCCGATGGTTTGGCTAATCAGGCTATTGATAACCACAAGAAATAATTATATCTTAAACTTTGATTAATTTATCAAAGTTACACTACGAGGTGTATCCTATGTCTAAAAATCAAATTATGGGCTTTATCATTTTTAATATTGGACTTATTGTTTCCGGTGTATTTATTGGCAAAGTAGCTTTGAAATACGATATTGATATTATGGATCTGTTGCCTGTTTTTGCAAGCTTGTTAGTGATGGTGGGAGGATTGCTAATACTCAGCATTTTAAAAGTGCGGAGAAACTAATATTTTTCTTATTGCATTAAGGATTGTATTTACTTTTTACTTTTATATTGGTAATAACTACATAGCCCCGTGATTGTTGACTTTTAACAGCTAGAATGCTATACTAACATTCCTGGCAAAAAAAGAATAACACATTTGAGTAAAACGGATGATCGCGGGTACAGTTGCCGAAAGGCAGTACCTGAGGAAAGTCCGAGCTCCATAGGGCAGGGTGCTGGATAACGTCCAGTGGAGGCAACTCCAAGGCTAGTGCCATAGAAAGATACCGCCGGTTGGGAGCAATTCCAGCAGGTAAGGGTGGAAAGGTGCGGTAAGAGCGCACCAGCAGTTAGGTGACTAACTGGCTCGGTAAACCCCACCTGGAGCAAGACCGAATAGGGGAACAATGGAACTGCCCGTTCCGTTCCCGGGTTAGGTCGCATGAGGCTGCTGGCAACAGTGGTCCCAGATAGATGGTCATCGCCCCGGAAGGGGTACAGAACTCGGCTTATGTTTTGCTCAAATGAAAAGTATGAAAAGCGTTGAATATTTATACATATTCAACGCTTTTATTTTTCCCCTAAGTCCACTAGCAAAATGACTTATGATAGGAGATAAATAATATTAATATAAAAAAATAGGTAAATAGCAAGGATTTTGGAAAAAAAATGTAGAAATACATTAAATCAAGGATAGCCGAGATTACTTACAGTATTAATATTATTTAGGTGACTAGCGTGGGTTATATATTTATCATGATATCCATATTTTCTCAAGCACTAAGATAATGGCGCAAGCTAGGCCTGATAACCCGGCTCCCATGATAGCAACTTTCATCACATAATCCTTTCCCTTTATAAATATAAATGCTTCTGTTAATATTTTTTCTTCAATTTATTAAGTTTAATTCAGACAAAATAAGCAATAATTTCATTTTATATTTTACTTGGGCTTAGGAAAGACTATATGATAACAACCTAAAAAAGGGGATTGTACATTTTCTAGCTAATTTTTTTAGCTTTTTAGGTATATCAACGATAGAGGAGACAAAGATATGTTTTTAAAATTAGGAAATAAAACAGAAACAAATAAATCTATGATTAATGTTGAAGAAGCTTATTGTCTCTGGGACTTAACATCTGTAAAATATCAAGGTATAGATATGGGGCTACTATGGTATATTTATGCTCACGACCCCGAACTAAAAATAATTATAAAAAATAAGATGAGTAAGCTTAAAATTGAAGCAAAAGCTTTAGAAAAAGAGTTAAAAAAATATTCTATCAATGGACCTAAACAGCCAAGAGCAGATATGAAATCTTCTTCTAATTCAGAGATATTAACAGATGAAAATTTGGGTAGATACCTCTTACTATCTACTCAGGAAGAGATTGAACTTCTTTTTAAATCGATAAGAAATTCAACTACTAATGATGCACTTAGAGCTCTATTTATCAAATTTCTTACAGGTGCTATAGATGATCTAGACAGCTTAATAAAATATTTAAAAATAAAAGGGTGGATAGGAATACCTCCAATGTATCCTAATATTCCTGCTGAAGTGCAGGAAAAAGCTGACACGGGAGAAATCTATCATCTTTGGGACCACTTAACTTTTAGATATGACAACATTTACCAGACCCAATATTGGTATGAGCACGCAAAAGACCTGGAGTTTAAATTATTATTAAAGAAAGGACTGCAAGATACTTTAAAAGTTCAGGCTAAACAACTAGAACAAGAACTGAGTAAATTCGGAGTTCCATTACCTTCACAACCTCCAGCTGTAATAGCAAGTAGCAGCACTGTAAATATGGAAGATTCTTATATGTATAGAACACTTTTTACGGGAATGATAGGAGCTGCTTGGATGCATGCCTTAGCACTAAAACAATGTCTTACTAATGATAGACTAAGAGGTATATTTAAAGATTTACTAGTACAAGAAATAAATATTATAGATAAAATGATTTTGTTTGGAAAAGTAAAAGGCTGGCTGGGGGTAGTTCCTCAATACAGTCCAACGCTTTAAATCCTTGAGGGAAAGAGCTAATGTCATTATTTAAAGAGGTTGTTAATTGCCTATAAATTTCTGGGTATAGAATCTGTTGGTTTCTCTGGTTCCAATTACCCCCACTCCTAAATGCGTAAAGTGGTGATTAAGTATCCCCGTACGGTGACCTAAACTATTCATCCAGCCAATGACTGCCTCACCTGCATCAGACTGGCCCATGGCGATATTTTCTCCCGCAGTTCTATACTTAATTCTGGCAGAGTTTATTCTATCAAAAGGACTACCAGTAGTGGGAGATATATGTGCAAAAAAATTATTTTCCTCCATATCACTGCTATGCCCTAAAGTCACTTGGCTTAGCCCTTGGTGCCAGATGAGGGGGGGAAGATTAAACCGGTAACGTATTGCGTTAGTTAAATCAAATATCTGGAGGGCATAGGCTTGGTTTGTTTGGTTTATTATAGGTCCTCTGGTGACAAATTTGGCCACCCAAGGTTCAACCATATATGAAAAACTGTAAGGATAAAGCCTGAATAGTACTAATGTTTCCAGATCCACCATGCGGATAGCTGTTAAGGTGTTCTCCTGGTGGATATCCATGTAAAAAATGTAGGCGGTAACCCCTTGGATTGCCAAATAGCGGTTATCATTAACAGGATTAATTCTAAATGTTGCACCTTGTAGAGAAAAGGTTAGGGCACTGTCGAAGGAATACTGTTTTTTTATCTCTGTTAGGGAGCTGCCAATTTTTAAATCGTTAAGTTGCAAGCTGGCAGCGTTAGTAAAGAGGGCAACTACCTTATTATCTTTAATGCCAATCTGAACGTAATTGGCGTAATCTTGATTGTAAACCCACCAGGTAAAACCTAAATCAATAGCATCCATTCGAGCAGGTTGTCCTAGCTGTCCAATTACATGTACTGCTGAATCCCCCACTTTAATCCCGTAAACAGTGTTCTTCAGAGCCACCTGCTTTTTAGCTTCTTGGGGGCCAAAGCTTACCCCCTGTTCATTGATAAAAACCCACCTGTTGGCTTGGTCGTAATTAACAGTATAGCCTAAGGTTTCTCCCACAAAGCGCAAGAGCACAAAACTCCGCCCTTCAACTATTTGGGGAAAAACATCCAATTCTATTTGTTGCCCATTGATGTATGCTGTTCTGCTGCCAAGAGTCATTTCTAACGTTATCTCATTTTTAATAGCTGTAATTTTTCTTAACTGTTCATCCCAATAGACTCTAGCGCCCACTGCTTCAAAAATAGCTCTAAAAGGAATCAGCAGGCGGTTATTTTCCAAAAAAGCAGTTGGCTGTGTTACTAACTCCTGCCCGTTGATAAAGATTAAATTTTCTCCTGCTTCAGCTTGAACACTTGAAAATAAAACCCAAATTAAGATTATTCCTGTTAATAAAACCCTGAATCGATTCACATATACCCCGTCCTTTGGTCTAATGCATTTATATCTTAAAAGGCCTTACACTGTTTTGGTCGTAAAAAGTACTGCTCATATTATTCTAGCACACAAGCTAACGGCTTTAAACTGAAATAATCGTGGTTAAAGGTATAATAGCAAAAAGACATTCTTTATCCGGTTCTACGGAAAATCAAAATAAATAACTCAAAAGGAGAAAGTGGCATGAAGAAAATCTTTGTTGCAATACTGATCAGCCTACTCCAATCAGACCACCGCTGCCACAAAAAGTGACAATAACGTCAGGGCAACAGGTGATCCAGCTTTGGATTGGGAAACCTATTACAGTTCCCCCCGGGAGAACAATGCTGCCACTGAGATTTATTTCCGAAACCTTGGGCTGCCAGGTGGAGTGGAACCAGACCTTGAGGGAAGCAACAGTTAGATATTAAGGGTGAAGAAAAAATAGCGCAACTAGATGCGCTATTTTTTCTTCTTAAAGTGTGGAGGCTAAAGGGATAAAAAATTTATTTTCTACAAATAGCAAATCAATTCAACTTTGTGATATAATCATTTCAAGTTTGTGATACAATTAACTAGGGAGGGGGGAATTAGCTTGCTGGTGGCGCTTGTAATTGGTCTAATACTGGGATGGGTTTTATACAAAGGAAGGATTTGCTTTGCCAATATGTTTTTACAATCGGTCTACCTCAAGGATAGACGAGGGTTGGCCGGAATATTTTTAATTTTGTTCATTACATCCGCTGCAATTATTTTTGTTCAGATAGTACTGCAACTAATGGGATTGCCTTTACCCCAGGGAAAGTGGCAGGTTGGAATTCCCACCTTGGCAGGAGCTTTTTTGTTCGGAATAGGAATGACTCTTTCCGGTAGCTGCACTGCAACTGCTTTGGTACGGGTTGGAGAGGGAACTAAAACCTATCTCTTGGTAATATTAGGTATTATAGTTGGGTTTTACCTGGGGGATATTCACTATGCCGATTGGTGGAGAAACACCTTCATTTTCACCGATAAGACTATCTGGCGGGTAATGCCCTGGGGTTTGGCAGCTTTCTTGCACTTGTCTCTATTGGCTGCCGGCTATGTGATTTTTAAGGGAGTTAAAAATGAAGAAATATGAACTGGATGTTTGTGGACAATTGTGTCCTGGCCCAGTGCTGGAAGCAGAAACTCTTCTAAAAAAAATATGCCCCGGTGACCAAATAGCTATTTATACGGACCACGATATAGTGGGATATAATTTAATGGACTGGGCTGAAGGAAAGGGCCTAAAAGCTAAAATGGATGAAATAGAATCGGGTATGTGGCGGGTCACAGTCATCAAGAATAAAAAACGGGGGGATTCCTTTTGAAAAAACTGGAAGAGTTCTGTAAAGAAAGATGGTTGTGGAAAGAGGGCTTAATCATTGCAATCTGCGCAGCTCTTTTTTATGTTTATTTTCAGAGGCCCATTGGGATAAGTAGTGGTTATGCCACCTTAAGCTATTTGTTGAGTGAGTCTTCCGTGGACTTTAATCGGGCGAAGATCTTTGCAATAGTAAATATCGGGATTATTTTTGGTGCCATGATAGCCGCCTGGTCTGAGAGGTGCCTTGGGAAATGGAAGTTGTTTGGTAAAAAAATCAGGTGGAAACAGTTAAGCTTGGCTTTGGCCGGTGGCTTGCTCATGGGTTATGGTGCTAAGATTGCCAATACCTGTCTTGTGGGAACAATGTTAAGCGGTATCCCCAATGGCTCCTTTCAAGGCTGGTTCTTTTTGCTCTTTTTGGTTCCAGGTGTTCCCGTGGGAGTTTATCTAATTAAACTTGTCAATGGCTTTACGTTAAACTCTGCTAACAGAAAAAACGCTGGTCAGGGAGGATCACAAACCTGACAAAGGTTTTTGCAATACTGGAGAGAAATTTTTCCGGTTGATAGATTAAATAGTATGGAATGGAAATATCAAAATCTTTTATGGGCAAGGCCAGTAATGAGCCTTGCTTTACTTCTTTTTTTACCGCGATATCTGGGCAGAAGGAAATACCTAAACCGGCCTGAACTGCTGACTTGATGGCACTGATGGAAGTCATTTCGGTAATAATATTTAAGTTCATAAGGTCGATTTGGTTCTGCTTTAAAAACTTTTCAAAGGTCATTCTGGTACCTGATTCTTTTTCCCTGATAATCAATGGTGTTTTTGTGATTTCTTCCAGGGAAACACTGTCCATATCGGTCCAAGGCTCTTGATTGGGAGTGATGATGTTTAAAGGGTACTCATGGATTTTTCGCTTGATTATATTACCTGTATCTGTTTCACCCTCAATTAGCCCTAGGTCATATTCATTGCCAACTAATCCTTGGAATATTTCCGAGGAGTTTTTTATGTCCAGCCGTAGATTCACCTGGGGATTTTTTTGCTTAAAGGCCCATAAGCTGCAGGGAATGGAATAATTGCCGATGGTTGTACTGGCTCCAATAACCAGATTGGAGTTTTCTGCACCCATGAGCTTGTCAAGATTGTGTTCTAAATCACTAAAAAGGGTCATGAATTTTTGGGCATAGTCATAAACCACTTTTCCCGGTACCGTTAGGGTAACTCCTTGGGGAGAGCGGTTGAACAGAGTTACATTATAATAGCCTTCCATTGCTTGAATTTGTTGACTGACAGCAGGCTGGGAGAGGTGCAGGTTTCTTGCAGCCTTAGATATACTTTTAGTCCTGACTACCATGCAAAAAAGTTCAAATTGGTAAAAGTTCATATATAACACCACCTGCATTTGAAATAGTGAAAGTATTCTCTAGTAGAATCATAACTTATTTTTAGATATTCGTCTAGCCTTCTTGGGTCATAACATTAAATTATTAGGTATAAGTTGTGACAATGAGGGTGGATAATAGTGTCAACCAGCTAGATATAATTTAGTGTTATATACTATAAAGAATAGCGATGACCAGCCAGGCAGGAATAGTGTTATGCTGTAGAGAACTAAGGGGCAGAGAACTGAGATGAAGAGAACTAAAGCAACTAAAATTCCACCAAGCTTCTTCTCCTAAATTTATATAGATTTATTGTTTTGCCTTAAGCGATAAAGCTTTAAGGCTTTTTTTTACTGTCTAGGTAAAATTAATATTTCTTATTGTGGATAACATTTCCTAGACAGGGGGGTTGATAAGGGGGATTCCCCCTTATCTGCCAAGGAGGGTCACAAGCGAAGCGTCCTAGGGAACGCATTGGTTCCCTGGGAAA
>Ga0208490_100302_pt1 | contig 37279 bp, 40 predicted proteins | sample SubbioAug_CSWold_FD_184818 | JGI IMG/M metagenome (GOLD analysis project Ga0208490, IMG submission 184818) | Serpentinite rock and fluid subsurface biosphere microbial communities from McLaughlin Reserve, California, USA - CR11Aug_CSWold (SPAdes) | ecosystem: Environmental > Terrestrial > Deep...
GGCCCGCCGGCGGCACATCCGGATGGTCCCCCAGGACGGGTTCCTGTTCGACGACACCATCGCGGCGAACGTGCTGCTCGGCGGGCCGGCCGGCTGCGACGAGCGCGACGTCGAGCGGGCCTTCGACGCCCTCGGCCTGGGCGACTGGTTGCGGCGACTTCCCGCCGGCGTCGCCACGCCGGTCGGCGAGCGGGGCGGGAACCTGTCGGTCGGCGAGCGCCAGCTGGTGGCCCTGGCCCGCGCCCAGCTGGCCGAGCCCGGCATCCTCATCCTCGACGAGGCCACGAGCGCCATCGACCCCGAGACCGAGCAGGCGCTCGCCGTCGCGCTCGCGCGGCTGTCGGCCGGGCGCACGGTCGTCAGCATCGCCCACCGGCTCTCCACCGCGGAGCAGGCCGACCTCGTGCTCGTCCTCGACCGCGGCCGCCTCGTCGAGCAGGGCCACCACGACGAGCTGGTCGCCGCCGGCGGCACCTACGCCCGCATGCACCGGTCGTGGATCGGCGCCACCCGCCAGCCGCCCAGCCTCGGGAGCGAGCCCGTCGCCCAGCCGTAGAGTCGGCGGCCATGCCGGGGCCCACCACCACGCTCGTCACCGCCACCCCGGAGTGGGCCGCGCTCGCCGCCCACCACCGCACCATGGCCGACGTCCACCTGCGCGGCCTGTTCGCCGACGACCCTGACCGGGGCGAGCGGCTGGTGGTCCGCGCCGGCGACCTCCACATCGACCACGCCAAGCACCGCGTCACCGACGAGACGCTGCGGCTCCTCGTCGCCCTCGCCGAGGCGCGCGACGTGCCCGCCCGGTTCGCCGCCATGTTCGCCGGCGAGCCCATCAACGTCACCGAAGGCCGCGCCGTGCTGCACACGGCGCTGCGCCGCCGGCGCGACGAGCAGCTGCTGGTCGGCGGCGTCGACGTCGTGGCCCAGGTGCACGAGGTCCTCGACCGGATGGCGGCGTTCGCGGCTCGGGTGCGGTCGGGCGAGTGGGTGGGATCCACCGGCCGGCCGATCCGCCACGTGGTGAACATCGGCATCGGCGGCTCGGACCTGGGCCCGGCGATGGCGGCCACGGCGCTGCGACGCTGGGTGCGCGACGACCTCGACCTGCGCTTCGTGTCCAACGTCGACGGCGACGACCTGGGCTGGGCGCTGCGCCACGTCGACCCCGAGGTGACCCTGTTCGTCGTCGCCTCGAAGACGTTCACCACGCTCGAGACGCTCACCAACGCCGAGCACGCCAAGGCCTGGCTGGTCGATCGCCTCGGTGCCGCCACCCGCATCGACCAGCACTTCGTGGCGCTGTCCACCAACGCCGAGGCCGTCGCCGCGTTCGGCATCGACCCGTCGAACATGTTCGGCTTCTGGGACTGGGTCGGCGGGCGCTACTCGCTGGACTCCGCCATCGGCCTGTCGCTGATGATCGGCATCGGGCCGCAGGCGTTCGGCGAGCTCCTCGACGGCTTCCGCCGCATCGACGAGCACGTCCGCGACGCTCCGCTCGCCGAGAGCGCGCCGGTGCTCATGGCGCTCCTGAACCTGTGGTACCGCAACTTCTTCGGGGCGTCGACCCAGGCCGTGCTCCCCTACAGCGACGTGCTCGCCCGCTTCCCCGCCTACCTCCAGCAGCTGGAGATGGAGTCGAACGGCAAGCGGGTGGCCCTCGACGGCACGCCCGTCGACCACGACACGGGCGCCATCGTGTGGGGCGAGCCGGGCACGAACGGCCAGCACGCCTTCTACCAGCTGCTCCACCAGGGGACGTCGCTCGTGCCCTGCGACCTCATCGGCTTCGCCCGCCCCACCGAGGACTGGATCGAGTCGGACCACCACGACCTGCTCACCGCCAACCTGCTGGCCCAGGCGGAGGCCCTGGCGTTCGGCCGCACCGCCGAGGAGGTGGCCGCCGCCGGCGTGGCCGCGGCGCTCATCCCCCACCGGACCTTCCCGGGCAACGTCCCCTCGACCACGATCCTCGCCCCCCGGCTCACCCCATCGGTGCTCGGCCAGCTCATCGCCCTCTACGAGCACAAGGTGGCCGCCCAGGGCTTCCTGTGGGGCATCAACAGCTTCGATCAGTGGGGGGTCGAGCTGGGCAAGCAGCTGGCGGCGGCGATCGCGTCCGAGATCGCGTCCGGCTCCGACGGCGACCACGACTCCAGCACCACGGCGCTGCTGCGCCGGTACCGGGAGCTACGCCTCGGCTGAGCTGGGCTCCTCGCCACCGGCGTCGGCCTCGGCCGGCGACGCGGCGAGCGAGTCGAGGAAGCGAACGAGGACCTCGTTGAACTCCACCGGGTTCTCGAGGTTCGGCAGGTGCGAGCTGTCCTTGATCACCACGAGCTCGCCGTCGGCGACCAGGCGGGTGATGAGCGTGGACTCGGCCAGCGGCGTGATGCGGTCGAGCTCGCCGGCGACGACCAGCGTCCGGCGGGGCATGCCGCGCAGGGCACCCATGGCGTCGGGGCGCTTCTTCATGGCCTCGAGCGCGGCGATCCAGCCCTCGGGGAGGTTGTGCTGCATGAGCGCGAGCACGTACTCGACCAGCTCGGGGCGCTGGAGCGACGCCTGCGAGAGCAGGTTCTCGACCATGCCCTTGGCGAGGGTGGCGAGCTCGTCGCCCTCCTCGAGTGCCTGCTGCTGCTGCGTGCGCCTCTCCCACGTGTCGACGTCGTCGGACTTCGCCCGGGTGGCGACGAGCACGAGCGGGCCGAGCGCGTCCAGGTGGCGGCGGACGAGCTCGAAGGTGAGGTAGCCGCCCATCGAGGCCGCCACGATCACCGGCTGCTCCACCCCGAGCTCGTCGAGCACGCCGACGACCAGATCCGCCCAGGCATCCATGGTGGCCGCCCGTGGCTGCGCCGGCGCCGGGCTGCTGCCGAAACCGGGCAGGTCGATGCCGATCACGCGCCGGCTGCCCTCGAGGGCGGCGTACTGGTACTCCCACATCGCCGCGTTGAACGGGAAGGCGTGCAGGAAGACCACCGGATCACCCTGGCCACGGTCGACGACGTGGACCTCCTGGCCGGCGACGGTGACGGTGGTCATGGAGCTCCTCCGGAGGGGACGCGGGCGCTGCTCGCCAGTGTCTCGCCTGATCCCGGCCAGCCGCAAACCCACGTGCAGGGGTGTGCCTGACGACACGCCGGGTGGGGCAGAATCGGTTGGAATGGGTGCCCACCTGCAGATCGACCCCAAGCTGCCGGCGCCCTTCCAGCGCCTGCGGGCCGCGGCGTGGGCCTCCAACTTCGGCGACGGCGTGCGCAACGCAGCGCTGCCCCTCGTCGCGTTCGGGCTCGACGGCTCGGCCACCACGGTCGCCATGGTCGCCGCCGCCGGCACCGTGCCCTTCGCCGTCCTCGGCCTGCCCGCAGGGACGGTGGCCGACCGCCGGCGCCGGGTGCCGCTCATCGTCTCGGCGCACCTGTTCCGGTTCACGGTGATGGCGCTGCTCGCCGCCGTCGTGCTCGCCGACCGCCACAGCGTCGGGCTCCTCGTGGCCGGCGCCTTCCTGCTCGGCTGCGGCGAGGCCGTGGCCGACTCGGCCAGCCCAGCGCTGCTGCCCGACCTCGTCGAGAGCGAGCGGCTCGAGGAGGCGAACAGTGAGCTCGAGACGGCCGAGCTGGTCGCCAACGACCTCGTCGGCCCACCGGTCGGCGGCGGCCTCACCAGCCTGACCGCCGGCGCGCCCTTCGTCGCCGACGCCGTCTCCTTCCTGGTGGCCGCCGGGTTGGTGCGCGCGATCGAGATCGACGAATCCCACACCCGCGAGCCGGCGACGACCCGGTGGTGGGCCGACCTGCGCGAGGGCGCCCACGTCTCGTGGAACAACCCGGTCCTGCGCGCGACCGGCGCCCTGGTCGTGCTCGTCCAGCTGGGCAGCATCGCTGCCGTTGCCCCGATCGTGGCCTACCTCACCGGCGAGCTCGGCCTCTCGGCCACCGGCTACGGCCTGTTCCTGGGCGTGGGGGCGGTCGGCGGGATCGCCGGCGCCCGCTCGGTGAAGGGCCTGGTCCACCGGTACGGCCCGTTCCGGGTCCTGGTCGGCGCGCTGGCCACCACCCTGGCCGCGTACCTGCTCATGGCCGTGCCCGCGATCCCGGTCGTGGCGGCCGGGTTCGCCCTGTCCTTCGCCGCCATCGTGGTCGGTCGCGTCGTCGTCGTCACCGCGCGCCAGCGCAGCGTCCCGAGTCGTCAGCTCGGCCGGGCCCAGGGGGCGATCCGGTCGGTGCTGTGGGCGTCGGCGACGGTCGGCGCCCTGGTCGGGGGCGCGCTCAGCGACGGGCTCGGCGTGCGGTCCCCGTTCCTCTTCGCCGCCGCCACGACGGCCCTGGCGATGGCGGTGACGGTCCCCTCGCTGCGCCGGGTCCTCGCGGCCTGACCGCTTCCCGCCCTGCCGCCGGCGCCGGGACGGGCGGAATCCACCCGCACGGCGCCCTCAAGGTGACTTGAGTGTGTGACGATGCGGGTAGGGACGCGCCACTGCAGCGCGGCGGGCAGGAAACGAGCGCGAAGTGGACGATCCCTCCCTCGACGTGCGATCAGGCGGTTCGATCGACATCGACGCGGTCGGCGCGCGCCTCGTCGAGCTCGCCCGGCGCATGCCGCACCTGGTCGGGGTGACCGACGACTCCGGCCGCCTCGTGTGGCTCAACCGGGCCGGCCACCGGTTCCTCGGCTCCGACGGGGTCACCCCCCTCACCACCGCTGACCTGTTCACCGACGACGTCTTCGAGCAGTACTACGCCGCGATCCGCCCGGCGCTCCAGCAGCGCGGGGTGTGGACCGGCGAGCTGCCCGTCCGGCGCATCGACGGGACGACCGGGGTGGTCGACGCCGTCCTGGTCGGCGACGTCGAGCCCTCGGGCGAGGTGCGGTGGCTGGCCTGCCTGGCCGTGGACGTGACCGAGCAGCACGAGCGCGAGGCGAACCTCTCCCACCAGGCGTCCCACGACCCGCTGACCGGGCTGCCGAACCGCGCCCTGCTGCACGACCGCCTCGCCGTCGCCCTGTCGGTCGCCGACCGCATGGACTCGCCCGTCGCCGTCATCGCGCTCGACCTCGACGGCTTCAAGGACGTGAACGACGAGCTCGGCCACGCCGCCGGCGACGAGCTGCTGCAGCAGGTCACCGCCCGCATCGCCCTCGCGGTCCGCGACGCCGACACCGTCGCCCGGCTCGGAGGGGACGAGTTCGTCATCGTGGTGCACCCGCCCGAGGAGGCGTCGGCCGCCATCGCCGTCGCCGAGCGCGTCCGCGAGCAGATCGGGCTGGTGGACTACGTGGTCGGCGACCGACGGCTGCGCATCACCGCGAGCATCGGGCTCACGCTCTCCGAACCCGGTGTCCAGGTCGCGCCCGAGCTCCTGCTCGCCGCCGCCGACCGGGGGATGTACCGCGCCAAGCGCAGCGGCGGGAACTGCGTGCGCCTCGCCGGCCGGGACGAGCCCGGGGTCATCGACCCGCTCGACCGGGTGGGCGACGAGCTCGCCCGCTCCCTGGCCGAGGGTCGCTTCGTCGCCGCCTTCGACCCGGTGTTCGTCCTGCAGGACCGGGAGCTGTGCGCCGTGCAGTCGCGAGCACGCTGGGAGCACCCCGAGCACGGCCGCCTCCCGGCGCGGGACTTCGCCGAGGAGGCGGCGGTCACCGGCTACGCCGACCTGGTGTGGTGGGCGGCGACCCGACGGGCGCTGCGGCTGGTGTCGGAGAGCGGCTTCGATCTGCCCGTCCACGTGCCGCTTTCCACGTCCCAGCTGCGCGACGACGACCTCCTCGGCCGGCTGCGCGCCCTCCGCCAGCTGGCGCCGACCGCCACCGTGCACCTGCGCATCGACGCCCACAGCCTCCTCGAGCTCGCCACGATGGGCGGCGAGCTGATCGACACGCTCCACGGCGAGGGACTCGAGCTGGTGCTCGCCGGGCACGGCGAGCACAACCTCCCGTCGGCGATCCTGGCCTCGCTGCCCCTGTCGGCGCTGGAGCTGGACAACGGCCTCGTCGCCGCCGCCCGGGACCGGGCCAAGGCCGTGCGCCTGGCCACCCAGGTGGCCAGCGCGCTCGACGTCCCCTGCATCGCCCAGGTCGAGCAGCAGGGCGACCTGGCCATGCTGGCGGACCTCGGGGTGACCGCCGTGCGCGGGCGGGCGCTGGGTCCGGAGTGGGACGGGCGGCGGCTCGCCGCCGTGGCGGCCGACCGCCGGCGGGCTACTCGGCCCAGGCCTTGACCTTCTCGATGGTGCCGAGGGGGTCGTCGCCCACCGGGGTGATCGACAGGTGGGTGACGCCGGCGGCCTTGTAGGCCTCGATGCGCTCCTTCACCCAACCCTCGTCGCCGACCATCGCCGTGGCCTCGAGGAACTCCGCCGGAACCAGTGCTGCCGCCTCGTCCTTCTGTCCCGACAGGTACAGCTCCTGGATCTGCTCGGCCTCGGCCTCGTAGCCGTACCGGCGGAAGATGTTGTTGTAGAAGTTCTTGCCCCTGGCGCCCATGCCGCCGACGTAGAGCGCCGTCATCGGCCGGCCGAAGTCGCGGATCTTCTCGGCCGCGGCCTTGTCGTCGGTGATGGCCACCGTGCCGCCGGCGGCGATCTGCAACGGGCCGAGGTCGCTGCTGCGCTTGGCGAAGCCCTCGTCGAGGTCGTCGCCCCACACGTCGCGCGCCTTGTCGGGGTGGAAGAACACCGGCAGCCAGCCGTCGGCGACCTCGGCGGTCATCGCCACGTTCTTGTGCCCCAGGCTCGCCACCCACACCGGGATGTCCTCGCGCACCGGGCGGTTGATCAGCTTCAGCGGCTTGCCGAGGCCCGTGCCCTGATCAGCCGGCAGCGGGAGCTGGTACGCCTCCCCCTGGTACTCGAGCTTCTCGCGACGCCACACGATGCGGCAGATGTCGATGAGCTCGCGCGTGCGGGTGAGGGGCTTGTCGTAGGGCACGCCGTGCCAGCCCTCGATGACCTGGGGGCCCGAGGCGCCCAGGCCGAGCACGAAGCGGCCGCCGGAGACGGCGTCGAGGCCGGCGGCGGTGGAGGCGAGCAGCGCCGGCGTGCGCGAGTAGATGGGGAAGATGCCCGACGCCAGCTCCATGCGCTCGGTCTTGGCGGCCAGGTAGCCGAGGATGCTGACGGCGTCGAAGCTGTAGAGCTCGGCGACCCAGATCATGTCGACGCCGGCCCGCTCGTAGTCGGCGGCCGTGGCCGCCGCCTGCACGGGATCGCCGCTGTAGTTCAGGGTCATCGAGAGCTTCATGGGCTCTTCCTACCACCCGCCTCCCAGTCGAGCAGTCCGGCCAGGCCGGGCAGGACGAGCGCGGTGTACAGGTCGGCGAGCTCGGCGGCGGTGCGCTCGTGGTGGCCGCTCCACCAGCGGCCCAGGGCCTCGAAGGCGCCGTTCATGGCGGTGGCGACGGCCTCGAGCAGGGCGGGGTCCACCGGCCGTCCGGACGCGGCGGCACCCGCGGCCAGCTGGGCGGCGACGAAGCCGTCCTGGCGGGCGCGGACGGCGTCGATGGCGGCCGACGCCGGCGAGTCGTCGCTGGCCAGGAGCGCGTCCCACAGGGACCGGCGCTCGCCGATGAACTCGAACCAGGCGAGCGCGCCGGCTCGCAGCCGCGCCTCGTCGTCGTCGCCGGCGGCCACCACGGCGGTGGCGACCCGGGCGGCCAGCTCGTCGGCGGCCCGGGCCATGCACGCCTCGAACAGCTGGTCCTTCGAGCCGACGAGGCCGTAGACGATGGGCTTCGTCACGCCGGCGCCGGCGGCGACGTCGTCCATCGAGGTGGCGGCGTAGCCGCGCTCGACGAAGAGCTGCTCGGCGACGGCCAGCACCTGGCGTCGGCGCAGGTCGCGAGGGACCCGCCCGTGGGCGTGGCGGCCGACCTCGGCCTCGATCGCGTGCAGCTCGGCGGTGCTCACGGCTACCCACGGTAACGCCCCAGGCACCCCCGCCCCCGCACCGTTCTCGTCATGGAATCGGGGCCGTAGACCCCCGAATCCATGACAAGAACGGGGTGGCGAGGCGAAACTCGGCGGCGTGGACGGAATCCCGGTGGTGGACGTGGCCGAGGCCCTGGCCGGTGGCGACCCGGCGCCCGCCGCCCGCGCCATCGACGAGGCGTGCCGGCGCCACGGGTTCTTCGTGCTCGTCGGGCACGGCGTGGACCCCGACCTGCTCCCGCGGCTCGACGCCGCGGCCCGGGCGTTCTTCGCCCGCCCGGCGGCCCAGAAGGCGGGGATCGCGATGCCTCTCGCCGGCCGGGCCTGGCGGGGGTGGTTCCCGCCCGGCGGCGAGCTGACCTCCGGTGTCCCGGACGGCAAGGAGGGCATCTACTTCGGGCGCGAGGACCCGCCCCACCATCCCCGCGTGGCGGCCGGGACGCCGCTGCACGGCGCCAACCTGTTCCCCGACGAGCCGCCGGAGCTCCGCCCGCTCGTGCTCGAGGTCCTCGACCGCCTCACCGACCTGGGCCAGCGGGTGCTGGAGCTGGTGGCCGTCGGCCTCGGCCTGCCCCCGACCTGGTTCCGCGACCACCTGACCGCCGAACCCACACCGCTGTTCCGCATCTTCCGGTACCCGCCGCCGGACGAGGTGCCCGAGGCGTCCTGGGGGGTGCAGGAGCACACCGACTACGGCCTGCTCACCCTGCTCCACCAGGACGCCGTCGGCGGCCTCGAGGTGCGAACGCCGAGCGGGTGGCTGGAGGCCCCGCCGCTGCCCGGCTCCTTCGTGTGCAACCTCGGCGACATGCTCGAGCGGATGACCGGTGGCGCCTACCGCTCCACCGCGCACCGGGTGCGCCGCCCGCCGGTCGAGCGGCTGTCGATGCCGTTCTTCCTCGACCCGTCCTGGGACGCCGAGATCGTCCCCGTGCCCGGCCTCGGCGACACGGGCTCCCCGCCCCCGGCGCGCTGGGACGGCCGTTCGGTGTTCGACTTCGAGGGGACCTACGGGGACTACCTGCGGGCGAAGGTGGCAGCCGTCTTCCCCGACCAGGCGACCGCCTCCGGCCTGCCGGAACCGGACATCTCCCCCTGAACGCCGCGGATCGACCGGGCCTTTCGTCCCTGCGCGCTCAATGCGGACCCTGGGAAGACCGAAGAGACCAGGTCACGCCACTGCTGGGAGAGAACACATGCGAACCGGCCACCGGTCCCCCCGCCTGCCCACCGGGCTCCTCACCGCCGTCCTCGTCGCGCTCGCGACGCTGCTCGCCGCACCCGCGTCGGCCGGCGAGGTCGCCCCCGACGCCCAGGAGGTCGTGCGCGAGATCGTGTTCCCCGTGGCGGGGCCGAACACCTACAGCGACACCTTCGGGGCTTGCCGCTCGGGCTGCAGCCGCACGCACGAGGGCACCGACATCATGGCGGCCAAGCTGATCCCGCTGGTCGCCGCCCGGGATGCCACCGTCACCGGGCTCAAGGACACCGCCACCCCCGACGGCTCGCAGGGCAACTACGTGATGCTCCGCGACGCGCAGGGCTGGGAGTACTGGTACATCCACGTCAACAACGACTCCCCCGGCACCGACGACGGCGCCAACCCGAAGGACTGGATGTTCGGGCCGGGGATCACCCGGGGCGCGAAGGTCAAGGCGGGCCAGCTCGTCGGCTTCGTCGGGGACTCGGGCAACGCCGAGCGGACGGCGCCGCACCTGCACTTCGAGATCCACAAGCCCGACCGCACGGTCATCAACCCGTACAAGAGCCTGCGCGCGGCCACGCGGCTCGCCAGCCCGCTCGTGGTGACCGGCACGGTGAGCCCGCAGGAGGCCTTCGTGCGGGCCCTGCACGAGGACTTCCTCGGCCGGCCGGCCACCGACGTCGAGGTCGCCGGTCGCCTCGCCGAGCTCGCCGCGGGGCGGAGCCGGGCCGACATCGTGCGCGGGTTCGCCGGCTCCGACCAGTGGATCCAGGCGCTCATCGACGGCTACTACCGCTCGACCCTCGGTCGCGAGGCCGACGCCGGCGGCCGGGCGCACTGGATCAAGGTGATCCGCGCCGGCACCGCCCCGGCCACCGTGGCCGCCGACTTCTACGCCAGCGACGAATACCACCGCCGGGTGGGCGGCACCGACCCGGCCTGGATCGCCGACCTGTACGAGGAGCTGCTGCACCGCGTGCCCGATGCGGGCGGCGCCTCGTACTGGGTGGGCCAGCTCACGGCCGGCGTCCCCCGGCGCGACGCGGCGCTCGCGTTCTACCAGTCGCTCGAGTCGCGCCAGACCCGGGTCACCGGCCTGTACCAGACCCTGCTCGGCCGCGACCCCGACCGCCCGGGCCGTGACCACTGGGCCGCCCAGCTCGCCGACGGCCACGACCTTCGCCTGTCGGTGAACCTGGCCACCAGCGACGAGTACCACGCCCGGGCCGCCGGCCGCGCGGCGAGGTAGCCCACCGCGGGCGGGCAGGATGGCCGGATGCGCCTCCGGCCCGCCCTCGCCATCGTGTTCGCCTCCTCGGCGGCGATCCTGGTGGTGGAGATCACCGCCGGCCGGCTCCTGGCGCCCTACGTCGGTGTCTCGCTGGAGACGTTCACCGCGATCATCGGCACGATCCTCGCCGGCATCGCCACCGGCGCCGCGGTCGGCGGCCACCTGGCCGACCGCGCCGACCCCCGGCGGCTCCTCGGCCCCTCGCTGGTCGTGGGCGGCGGCCTGGTGTGGCTCTCCGTGCCCATCGTCCGCGCGGTCGGCCCCAGCGCCCAGAGCCGGCCGCTCGACATCGTCCTGCTCGCCGCCGTCGCCTTCTTCCTGCCCGCGGCGGCGCTCAGCGCGGCGACGCCGATCGTGGCCAAGCTGCGCCTGCGCGACCTGGGCGAGACCGGCTCGGTCTTCGGCGGCCTGTCCGCCGCCGGCACCTTCGGCGGCCTCGCCGGCACCTTCCTCACCGGGTTCGTGCTCATCACGCTGCTCGGCACCGGCACGATCATGTTCGTGGTCGGCCTGCTGCTCGTGGTCGGCGGCGCCGGCGTCCACTGGTGGCTCCGCCGGCAGGCGCCGACCCTCGTCGCCGTCGCCGTGCTCGCCGCCGGCGGCCTGTCCGTCTACGGCTTCGCCGCCCCGTGCGACGTCGAGACCCGCTACGCGTGCGCGGAGATCCGGGTCGACGGGCGCGACCCGTCCGTGCGCAGCCTGTACCTCGACTCGGTGCACCACGCCCGCGTCGACGTCGACGACCCCACGGACCTCGACCTGCGCTACATCCGGCTGCTGGCCGATGTCGCCGAGGCCCTGCCGGCGGGACCGCTCGACGTGCTGCACATCGGGGGCGGCGGGTTCACCCTCCCCACCCACCTCGCCGACGTGCGTCCCGGCACGCGCTCGCACGTCGTCGAGATCGACCCCGGCGTGGTCGACATCGCCCGCGACCACCTCGGCCTCGAGACCGGGCCCGACCTCACCGTGGAGGTCCGCGACGCGCGCATCGCCCTCCCCCGCCTGCCCGACGACGGCTTCGACCTCGTGATCGGCGACGCGTTCAGCGGGCTGTCCGTGCCGTGGCACCTCACCACCGTCGAGGTCGCACGCGAGATCGACCGGGTGCTCCGGCCTGGCGGGATCTACGCCATGAACGTGATCGACGGTGGGCGCAGCGCGTTCGCCCGAGCCGAGCTCGCCACGCTGCAGGCCGCGTTCGAGCACGTCGCGGTCGTCCTCCCGTCGTCGCAGCCGCCGAGCGGGAAGCACAACCAGGTCCTCGTCGCCTCCGACCGGTCGCTCCCCGACCTCGACATCGATCCCGCCGACGGCGTGCTGCGCGACGGCGCCTTCCTCGCCGGGTACGTCGGGGGCGCCGAGGTGCTCACCGACGACCACGCCCCCGTCGACCAGCTCGTCCGCGGGTGAGCGGCGCCGTTCAGCGGGGCAGGACGTAGGTGCCCTGGGCGACCGAGCTCGGTCGGTCGCGGGCATCGTCGGCCCACACCCGCACGCTGCCGACGATGCTGCGCCGGCCGGCGGACTCGAGCGACGCCTCGCCCCAGAGCGTGGTGCCCTGGGCCGGCCGCAGGAACCGGATCGACAGCTCGGACGTGAGCGCCATCGGCTCGACCCGGCCGATGACCCCGAACACCAGGTACCACAGCGCGGCGTCGGCGAGCCCGAACTGCACCGGCCCCGACACGTAGCCACCGGGCCGCAGGACCCCGGGCTCCACGTCCCGGCGGGCCAGGGCCCGGTCGGCACCGAGGGAGACGCAGGTGTTGCCGGTGCCCGGGAACGCCTCCTCGAGCATCCGGTTCACGCCCCCGGGTGTCGGCTCCCAGCGGGCCTCGGTCGTCACGGCCGGGCACGGTAGCGACAGGCGTGCTGCACTGGCCCGATGACGCCGACCCGCCCGCTCCGCCCGGCCGACGTGCTCGGCGTCCCCCTGCTCCCGCCGCCGGCGGCCACGGTCGCCACCAACCGGATCCGGGACCGGGCCCGCCGGCTGCTCCGGGCGATGGACCCGCCGCCCGTGCGGATCCTCGAGGACCTGTTCGGCCTGCTCGGCCACCGGGTGCTGGTCGCCCTCTGCGAAGCCGGGGTGCCCGAGGCCCTGGACCGCCCCCAGCGCGTCGCCGAGCTCGCCGGGCGGACGGGCAGCGACCCCGAGCGCCTGGAGCGGCTGCTGCGCTGGGCGGCCACGGTCGGCTGGGTGCGGATCGACCGCCGGGGCCGGGTCCGCCCGACACGTGCGACCGCGTTCCTCCGCCACGACCACCCCGGCGGATGGCGGGCCTGGGTCGACTTCGCCGGCGGCCCGGAGGTCGTCGCCGCCGTGCAGGCCCTCACGGCGACGGGCGACGCCGACCCGTTCGAGGCGGCCAACGGCCGACCGTTCTTCGAGTGGATGGCCGAGCACCCCGACCGCTGGGCGACCTTCGACGCGGCGATGGCCGCCGGCGCCCGCATGCACGCCCTCACCATGGCCGCCGCCCTCGACTGGGAGCCGGACGAGCGCATCTGCGACGTGGGCGGCGGCACGGGGGTGCTGCTCGCCGGCCTCCTCGATCTGGTGCCCGGGACGACCGGCGCCGTGCTGGACCTGCCCGGCGTCGTGGCCCGGGCCGTCGCCCACCCGCGGCTCGAGGCGGTGGGGGGCGACATGTTCGCGGCGGTGCCGGCCGGCTTCGACACCTACCTGCTCGTGAACGTGATCCACGACTGGGGCGACGCCGACGCCACCCGCATCCTCGAGCGCTGCGCGGCGGCCGCTGGCGCCGCCGGCCGCGTCGTCGCCGTCGACAGCGAGCGCCCGGCGAAGCCGGAGGCCGGTTTGGCCACGGGCGCCGACGTGCTGATGGCGGCGCTCACCCCCGGTGGCCAAGAGCGCGACGCCGACGGCTTCCGGGCCCTGGGCGAGCGCGCCGGCCTGCGCCTCGAACGCTCCGTGCGGCTGGCCTCGGGGGACCTCGCCCACGTGCTCCGCCGGCGCTGAGCGCGACGGCGCCGGGCTCAGCGCCGGCGGCGGCGCCGGAGCACGGAGATGCCCGACCACACCAGCGCGCCGGCGGCCGCCGAGGCCAGCACGAGCAGCCAGAGGGCGAGGTCCAGCTCCCAGGCCAGGAACTCGACCCGGACGCGGTCGGGGTTCTGCACCGTGAACACGACGAGGGCGGCGCCGGCGACGGCCAGGGCGACCAGCCCGGCGCTGACCCGCCGCCGCTGCTGGGCTCCGGTCTGGTCGTCCTCGCCGCCGATCATGCCCATGGTGTACCCGCCGGGACGGCGGCTGTGGTGGAACCCGGGCTCGCGGGGAGATCAGAGGTTGTCGTTGTCGCTGTAGTACTCGTCGCTGGCGGTGAGCAGGCCGGCGAGGCGGATGTCGTCGACGTCCACGAGCATCCGGCCCCAGTACTGGCGACCGGCCTCGTCGGCCCGCCGTCCGAGCAGGACGCGGTACAGCGCGTCGACCCGGCGCACGTTGCTCTCCAGGGACAGGTAGAACGCCTTGGCGACCAGCACACGGGGGACGCCCGAGCGGACCTCGTCCACCCAGTAGGCGCGGGCGGCGTCCGGGTCGCGGCGCAGGATCCGGCCATAGAGGGCGTCCACCCAGCCGCCGACCGTGCCACCGCCGCCGGTGGGTGCCGGGCGGGCGAACCACTCGTCGGAGCCGTAGAAGTGCGAGGCCACCTCGGACACCCGCAGGCCCCCGCCGATCAGGCCGGCCCAGTACGCCCGGCCGCCCGGGTCGGCGGCGCGGCCGAAGATGTCGTCGTAGAGGGTGTCGACGACGCGCCCGGTCCACTCGGGCGAGCGCGACAGCGCCAGCGTGAGCTCGCCGCGGGGCGTCCCCTCCCGCAGGCGGCGGCCCCACTCGTACCGCTCGCCGAACCGTGACGGCCGCCCGAGCAGGTCGCGATGCACGGCGTCGGTCCACGCGGCGGCGCCGGTGAGCCTGGACTGGGTGGGGTCGGACGGGTTGGGGAGCGGAGCGTTCGGGTCGATCGTCCCGGTGCGCGCCGCGTCGCGCCGGAACTTCGGCCACGCGAGCTGGCCGGTGGAGGCCGACGAGCCCGACCCGGCCGGGGGCGCCGGCGCCCGCCACACGTAGACGGCCTGGCGGTCGCCGTGGTCCCATCGGCGGTCGCCGTTGTCGATCTGCACGTAGGCGGCGACGTAGGTGGCACCGTCGACCACGGCGACGGCCGGCGCGTTGGCGCCGAGGAAGGCGACGTCGGTCTCGGTGGGCCGCATCGGGAGGCGCTGCTCGATCGCGCCGGTGGCCGCGTCGAGCACCACCACCTCGCGGTTCGCCGTGACGACCACCTCGAGCGTGCCGTCGCCGTCGGCGTCGGCCACGACCGGCGAGGCGATGTAGCTGAGGTCGGTGGTGCAGCCGTCGGCCTCCGGCATCACGCAGGTCTCCCACGTGCGGCGGCCGGTGTGCTCGAACCGGTGGGCCCGGCCCTCGCCGGTGAGCGTGACGATCTCGTAGGCCCCGTCGTCGTCGAGCTGGGCGAGCGCCGGCGACGCCATGGTGTTGCCGGTGAGCGCCCGGGGCCACCCGGAGAGCTGCTGGCGCGTGCGCAGGTCGATCGCCGACAGCAGGCGCTGGTCGCTGTGGCCGAAGTTGCGGCCGGTGCCGACCACGGCGTCGAGATCGCCGTCGCCGTCGATGTCGGCGACCGCGGGCGAGGACCAGATCACCTCGCCGCCGAGCCGGAGCGGGTAGCCGGGCATCGGCTCCCCGGTGCCTCCCACGACCCACAGGTAGCCACCGGACGGGAGCGGCTGGCCGATCTCGTCCATGTCGCCACCGAAGACGATCTCCTTGGCGCCGTCGCGATCGACGTCGGCCAGCGCCGGGGACGACAGCGAGGTGTCGTAGGTGTAGGTGGGGAAGCCGGGGACGACGCGACCGTCGAGGCGCCAGGCGTGGAGGCGGTGGTCGAGCCCGAGGGCCACGACCTCGAGCGCGCCGTTGCCGGTGACGTCACCGACCACTGGGGCGCCGAAGAACCCGGAGAGGTTCGCCAGGCCCGAGTCTCCCTGGTCGAACACCGTGCGGGGCGTGGCGCCCGTGAGGTCGTAGATCTTGACGCGGGAGCTGCCGGGGACGCCCTTGCGGTTGCGCACGGTGCCCACCGCCACGTCGAGGACCCCGTCGTCCGTGACGTCGACGAGGGTGGGCGCGGTCTGCACCATCGACCCCGCCTGCACCAGGAGCTGGCGCAGGACGGTCCCGTCGCGGGGGTCGAGGACGGTGAGCGTGCCGTCCAGGCTGCCCACGACGACGTCGGCCATGCCGTCGCCGGTGACGTCGCCGATGGCCGGCGAGGACATCGGGGCGCCGACCGTGCCCTGCGTGTTGACGTCGCCGACCCGGAGATGCTCGACCACCTGCGTGAACGGGTTCGGGCCGCTCGGGGGCGGCGCCTCCTGAGCGCCGGCCGGCAGGGCGGGCAGGGTCATCGTGGCCACGGCCACGAGCGCAGCCAGCGCCCGCAGCCACCGAGGGGTGGTCGTCGTCATGTCTCTCCGGCGCGCACGGCGCCTCGCTCCGGGTTCCGCCGAGGGCGCCCACTCTACGGTGGGCGCCGGGTCGCGCCGGACCCAGCGGCCACGGAACATGTGCCGGTTCCTGGACCGATGATCCGCCTCGGCGGTGGAGACCGCGCCAACGCCGGCGACGGCGGCACGATCGACCGCTGGCAGGTCGAGGTCGAGGTCGCGTTCGCCGTCGACGACGGCTGACGCGACGCCCGGGCCGCCGCCTCAGGTCGACAGGATCGTGGCGGCGGCCACGCCGGGCGCGCCGTACACCTGGGCGAAGCCCACCTTGGGGTCGCCCGGGACCTGGCGGTCGCCGGCCTCGCCCCGCAGCTGGCGGACCAGCTCGTGCATCTGGCGCAGGCCGGACGCACCGATGGGCTCGCCGTTGGCGATGAGGCCGCCGTCGGTGTTCACCGGCATGGGACCGTCGATCTCGGTGGCGCCGTCGGCCAGCAGCTGCTCCTGGTCGCCGTCCTTGCAGAAGCCGGTCTCGGCCATGTGGATGACCTCGGCGCCGGCGTCGGTGTCCTGGAGCTGGATGACGTCGACGTCCTCCGGGCCGATGCCGGCGTTCTCGAACGCGGCCTTCGACGCGAACACCGTCGGCGACACGTCCTCCTCCACCGGCGCGAAGGTGGCGTGCACCTCGTAGGCGCCGTAGCGGGCGGTGCGGATCTCCGAGGAGCGCACGTAGACCGGCTTGTTGGAGGTGAACCGCTCGGCCAGGTCGGCCCGGCACATCACCACGGCTGCCGCACCCTCGTCGGGGGCGCAGAACATGTAGTGCGTGAGCGGGTAGTTCAACATCTGCGAGCTGAGGATGTCGTCCTCGGAGATGGGCGTGCGGCGGAAGGCGTTCTCGTTCTTCGAGCCGTTGCGGTAGTTCTTCGCCGCCACCTTGGCGAGCGTGCGGTGCGAGATGCCGTTCGCCTCGCAGTAGCGGTTGGCCTTCATGCCGAAGAACTTGGTGGTGAGGAACTGGCCGTTCTCGCCGTACCAGTCGGGCAGGCCCATCATCGACGGCTTGTCGGTGAACGCGCCCCGCGGGTGCTTGTCCATGCCGACGGCGATGCCGATGTCGTAGGTGCCGAGCCGGATGGTGTCGGCCGTGAGCTTGATGGCGCTGGCCGCGGTGGCGCAGGCGTTGAACACCGACGTGAACGGGATGCCGGTCTGGCCCACGAGGCGGTTCACGGCGTCGGGGCTGGCGATCGAGTGGGCGCCGGCGACGCCGAACTGGATGTCGGACCACTGCACGCCGGCGTCCTTCAGCGCGGCCTGGACGGCGTCGGCGCCCAGCTGCATGCACGGCTTGTCGCCGAAGCGCCCGAAGGGGTGCATGCCGACTCCGATGATGGCGACGTCGTTCACGACTCGTGTCCTTCCTGTCGTCTCTCGCTCGGTGGTGTCTGGCTCAGGCGACGGGCGCGAAGGCGAAGGTGTGGACCTCGTTGCCCTCGTCGTCGGTGTAGAAGGGGACGAAGGTGAGCTCCATCGCCATCCCGGTCTCCAGCTTCTCGGGGTCGGACTCGGTGAGCCGGCCCTCGACCTTGATCACGTCGCCGAGCTGCACCAGCCCGACGCCGATGGGCTCCCACGCGTCGGCGGGCTCGGTGCCCTTGTAGCCGAACCCCGGGTAGAAGCCCTGCGTGGTCCACGCGGCGAGCGTGCCCCGGTTCGGCAGCAGCTCCTCGCTGATGTTCGGGCTGCTGCAGCGGGGGCACAGCTGCTGGAGCGGGAACGCGATGGCGTCGCAGTCGCCGCAGCGACCGCCGATCAGCCTCGGGTCGTCGCCGGGGAACGTGGAGATGCCTTGGGCGATGGCTCGCTGCACGACGTTCGTTCTAGCAGAGAAGGACGTTCTCGTCGAAGACTCGTCCCGCGCGCGATCACCGGTCGAGCAGCCCGCCGTCGACCAGGGCCCGGAGGTGGGCGACCAGCGGCTCGCGCAGGCCGGCGAGCGCCTCCTGGTCGCCGAGCGCCAGCGGCAGGGTGACGAGCGCGGAGACCGCGGCGACGAACGCCTGGCACGCGAAGCGGGCCTGCGCGCTGCGGGCCCCCAGGAGGTCGGTGAGCGCGTCGACCACCCGCGCCTGCAGGTCGGCTCGCCGGCGCAGCGCCTCCGGTCCCGCGGCGTGCACCTCGACCACGAAGAGGCGAGCGAAGGCGGGGTGGCGCACGAGCGTGTCGAGGTACCGCTCGACGGCCCGCTCGGCCCGCTCGAGCGGCGACCTGGTCGCGTCTCCCCCACCGGCGACCACGCCGGCGAGCTCACCCACCAGCACGGCGCCGACGAGGTCGAGCGCGTCGAGGAAGCAGGCCAGCTTGTCGTCGTAGAGCTCGTAGAAGGTCTGGCGGGAGACCCCCGCTCCCCGCAGGATCGCCGCGACCGGCGTGCCGACGTAGCCGTCCTCGACCATCACCTCGGCCAGGGCGACGGCGAGGCGCAGGCGCTGCGCGTCGCTCACCTGCTGGCGGGTCAGGGAGTGCCGGCCCCTCGGGAGCGGGGCGAGGCCGGGGTCAGCCACGGCGAGCACGGTCGAGCGGCACGCGCAGCGTGGTGATGGCGGTGGCGAGCATGTCGTAGTGGGCGGCGAGCAGCACCAGCTCGATGGCGCCCCGCTCGTCGAGGTGGGACCGGACGGCCGTCCACGTCTCGTCGGTGAGGTCGCCGGCGTCCTGCAGCTCGTCCACGACCTGGAGGAGCACCTGCTGCCGCGGGCTCCAGCCCGGCGCTCCCGGCCCCTCGGCCACCCGCTCGATCTCGGCCGCGCTCAGGCCCGCCCGGCGCCCGAGCCGGCGGTGCTGCTCGAGCTCGTACCGGCAGTCGCGGCGGTGCGCCACCCGCAGGATCACGAGCTCGCTGTCCGGGCGGGGCAGGGTGCCGCCCGGCATGAGTCGGCCAGCGAAGCGCAGCCACCCCCGGAACAGCTTCCGGTGCCGGCCGAGCACCAGGAAGACGTTGGGCGGGGTCGTCCCGGTGACCAGGCCCGACACCTGCGCCAGCCCCCAGGTGAACAGGCCGACGTCACCCCGTCCGCCCGGTTCGATCCGGGCCGGCGCCGCCGGCTCGACCACCGACCCGGTCACGAGACGGGCTGCGAGACCGGTTGCGGGGTGGTCAGCTCGACCGTCTCGGTGCGGGCGACCTCGAGCGCGGCGCGCACCCGTCGACGGGTGGCGAGCTCGACGACCGGCTGCGCCAGCATCCGGATGGGCAGCACGGGCGCCGCCCACCGCGGCGCCACGATCATCCGGGAGCGTCGGCTGATGCCGCGCTCGAGGGCGTCGATGCCGACGGACAGCGGCGTCACCTTGGTGATGGTGCGACCGCCGAGGAAGCGCCGGGCCGCCTCGGTGCCGAAGCCCCGGCTGGTCATGTCGGTGTCGAGCTCGGCGAAGTACGCCACCCCCACCCGGGCGCCGCTGGGCGCCAGCTCGGCCCGCAGCGTGTTGCCGAGCGCCTCGACCGCCGCCTTGGACGCGCTGTACGCGCCCAGGAGCGGGAGGTGGACCGCCCCGCCCACCGAGGAGACGGCGACGGCGTAGCCCCGCTCGTGGGCGATGTGCTCCCCCGCCGCCCGCAGCGTGTAGTACGAGCCGAGCACGTTGACCTGCATGGTCTGCTCGAAGATCGCCGGGTCACCACCGACGAGGGGGAGCTGGGCGGCGACGCCCGCGTTGGCCACCACGACGTCGAGCCCGCCGAGCGCCTCGGCCGCCTCGTCCACCACCTGCTCGACGCGCAGCCGGTCCGTCACGTCGCACTCCCACCACGGGGCGTCGACGCGGGCTGCCGTCTCGGCGAGCAGCTCGGGTTCGAGGCCGGCGAGGGCGACCCGGGCGCCCCGGGCGTGGAGGCGCTCGGCGAGGGCGGCACCGATGCCGCGAGCGGCGCCCGTGATGAGGACGCGGCGGCCGGCGAGGGACGGGTTCGACGAGGTCATGCCACGACGCTAGCGATCGGCGAACATCTTTGTCTATCATTCGGACGTCCGTCACTGCTGGGGGTGCACCGTGTCCAACCGCTTCCGCCGAGGGGTCGCCCTCGCGCTCGTCGTCGCCCTGCTCGGGGTCGTCCGGCCCCTGCCCGGGGCCGAGGCCGAGGAGGTCCCGGCCGCCGAGCCGGGGCCGATGGTCACGCAGGACCTGCGGGTGCCGATGGACGACGGTGTCGAGCTGCTCGTCCGCCTCGGCGGGCGGGGCCCGCTCGTCGACGGCCACCTGCCCCCTCGCCCCGTGATCGCCGAGTTCTCCCCGTACGGGCCGGGGTGCTGCACCGAGTACGGCGGGCCCGAGGTCAACCACCTCCAGGTCCACATCCGTGGCACCGGCGACAGCGACGGCTCCTTCGACGCCCTCGGTCCCCGCTCGCAGGACGACCTCGTCCAGGTGATGCGGTGGGCGTGCGAGCAGCCGTGGAGCAACGGACGCCTGGGCCTGTGGGGGTTCTCGGCCAGCGCCATCGTCACCTACAACAGCCTCCACCAGCAGATCCCCTGCCTGGAGGCGGCCGTCCTCGGCTCGGGCACGCACGAGCTGTACCGCGACCTGCTGTACCCGGGCGGCATCCCCAACGGCCTGCCGGCCCTCGGCGTGTACGGGCTCATCGGCGCCCCGGCGATGGCGCTGCTCCCCGATCGCCTGGGCCGGGCCCCGCTGTCGCTCGTCGACCTCGCCGAGGGGTTCGCCAACACGTTCGTGGACTACAACCTGCACCCGAGCCTCGACGGGTGGTGGCGCGAGCGGGGCATGCGCGGCGACGCCAACGACGTGCCGGTCCTCGTCGTGAACGGGTTCTTCGACGTCGAGTCCCGCGGCGCGTTCGAGGCGTTCCAGGAGCTGCGCGACGACGGCGCCCACCTGTACGTGGTCGGCGCCCACGACGGCGTGCCGATCGGCTCCGGCGGCGCCGGCGACGTCACGCGGCGGTGGTTCGAGCGGTACCTGCTCGACCGCGACAACGGCGTGGACGCCGAACCCACCGTGCAGCTCTGGATGGCCGACGGCGACCGGGCCGAGATGCTCGCCGGCGACTTCGTGACCCGCACCGCCGACGACTGGCCGGTCCCCGGCACGAGGTGGACCGCCCTGCACCTCGACGCGGCGACGAGCGGCTCGGCATCGTCGACCAACGACGGCAGCCTCGCCCTCCAGCCCTCGGCGCTCCCCTCGCAGCAGCCGTACGTGCCGCTGCCGTCGCTGCCGACGGCGACCGACCCGCACACCACCTCGCTGCTCGGCGTCTTCAACGGCTCCACCGAGCTGACGCACATGGACGATGCCGAGCGCCTCGGCCTGTCGTACACGACGCCGCCCCTGCAGGAGGACGTCTGGACCGCCGGCCCGGCCAGCCTGGAGCTCGCCCTCACCAGCACCGCAGCGGAGACCGACCTCTACGCCGTGATCTCCGACGTGTGGCCCGACGGCAGCGTGCACCCGATGGCCGTCGGACGGCTGCGCACCAGCTACCCCGACATCGTCCCCGAGCGCTCGCGCACCAGCCGGGGCGAGGTCATCCAGCCCTACGGCGATTTCTCCGAGAAGCGCTTCGTCCTCCCCGGTACCGAGCACCGGTACTTCGTCGAGTTCTGGCCGATCGGCAACCGCTTCCAGGCCGGCCATCGCCTGCGCCTGCACGTCATCGGGGCCTCCGGCTACCACCTGCCGGGCACGCCGGCGCCGAACCTCGTGCGCACCGGCGGCGCCGACGGCGGCTCGGTGCTGCGGGTGCCCGTGCTGCCGGGCAGCGACCTGCGCCGGGCGCTCGGCGGCACCCCGGGCCCGCGGTAGCCACCACCGTCGCCGACACCGCTCAGCTGGGACGGGAGCCGATCGAGAGCGGACCCCGCCGGCGGTGCACGGTGACGTACCGCAGACCGGTCGCCGCGGCATCGATGCGCCGGCGGCTCCCCTTCGGGAGGTGGGCGACGACGTGCGCGGCGAGCGGGTGCGCCTCGCCGTCCACGGTGGCGGAGCCCTCACCCGAGAGCACGACCACCACGACGTCGACCTCGTCGTTCACGTGCTCGTCGATGGCGTGTCCGGGCGCGAGGTCGACGACGTTGGCGTTGAGGTCGCTCGCCGCCTCCAGCGTCCACTGCACCCCGTCCCCGCCGCCAGGCAGGGCGCCCGCGTCGACGGTCTCGGGGCCGGTCACGACGCCTGGGACACCGCGCCGCCCTCGAGGCGGATCTGGCGGATGAGCATGGCCCGCAGCTCGGCGACCCGGACGAGGCAGCTGCACGCTCCGAGCTCGTCGTCGGCGTCGGCGAGCAGGCGCTCCACGAAGCGCAGCAGGCGCTCCTGGCCGTGCGACGTGAGGCGGGCCCGCAGGTCGGACGCCGGACGGCGGTGCTGCATCTCGGCGCGCAGGTGCGGCACCAGCAGGTTGCGCAGCTCGCACAGCTCGCTGTGCACGCGGTCGACCTCGCCCGCTGCCGCTGCCCGCTGCACGCGCCGCGCTCGGTGCAGCAGCTCGAGGTGCTCGTCGTGGGGTGCGGGCCGGGCCACGGCTCCTCCTGCGTCGGTGCGCGGCGTCGCCGGTGATCTTCCGCCACCTCGAGGCCCTGGTGGAAGGGTCCATGGTCCCTACGGATCGCCTCGCGTCCGCCGGTAGACCGGTCTGCATGTGCGACCACTGCAGCTGCCGCCAGCACCGGGCCATCGCCGAGCTCTCCACCGAGCACGAGCAGATCCTGGAGGTGGCGTGGGCGCTCAGCGAGCAGCACCGGGAGACCGGCGTCGCCGACGGGCCGCTCCGCGACCGGCTCGCCCGCATGCTCGGCGTCCACGTCGAGGCCGAGGAGACGGCCCTGTACCCCCTGCTCGTCGACACCGGCGACCTCGACCCCACCCGCCGGGACGGGCTGGAGGGCGAGCACACCGACCTGGCGACCGCGCTCATCGGCGGCACCTTCGACCGGAACGCGTACTACGAGCTGGCTGCCCACATCGAGGAGGAGGAGATGGAGCTGTTCCCCCTCGCCATGTTCGGCTTCGACGACGACGACTGGGCGGTGCTCGAGGCGACGCCACGGTTCCTCGCGCCGGACACGGTCCTGGTCCGCTGACGCCCGCGCAGGTCAGCGGTGGCAGCTGACGCAGGAGTCGGTCGTCGGGATGGCCTCGAGCCGCTCGAACGGGATCGGTCGCTCGCACCCGACGCACCATCCGTAGGTCCCGTCCTCGATGGCGCGCAGCGCCCGCCGGGCTTCCTCCTCGATGGTCGCGGCCTCGGCGGCGGCCTGCCGTGCGGACTGGCGCACGCTCGCCTCGATCGACCCGTCGCTGGCCAGGGCGTCGAAGAGGTCCTCGTTCTCCGCGGCGCGGCGGCGGTGCTCGTCGACGATCACGAGGAGGTCGGCTCGGAGCCGATCGACCTGGGCCGGGGTGAGACGCAGGTCGGCGTCGTCGGTGGGATGGTCGGTGACCGGCTGCATGCCCGCTCCTCTCGTCGCGTCGGAGGCTGACTGCCGTCGGGGGGACCGTACGGAGGATCCGAGGGGTCGAGGGGTGGCGGGAACCCACGATCCGGACCGGACGGGACTGTGGGATCTCCCCATCGCCGGGAGACACCGGCGCCGCCAGGGTGGTCGCCGTGCGTGACGGCAGCACACCGGGGTCAGACGGCGGTGCGACGGGCAACGGCGCCCGGCACCATCCCCGCTGACACCCCCACCCTGGTGCCCGACGACGGCGTCGGGCACCAGGGGTCGTCCCTCGTCCCCGGCAGCCGCGACGGCCAGACTTCGACGATGGCCATCGCTCCCGACCTCGCGACCCTGCTCCGGGCCGTCGACGACCCGGCGACGTCCGTCGTCGCCGGGCACCGGCTCGAGCGCCAGGTGGCAACGGTGCGGGTGCTCGGTCCGGACGCCGAACCCGGCCCGGACGCGGCCGGCGCGCTGCTCGTCGGAAACGCCGACGTCGTCGCTGCCGGAGGCGCCGACCTGGTGGTCCGTGCGCACGCCGCCGGCGCATCGGGGCTCGTCGTCGCCGATCCGCGGGAGCTGCCCGTCGACCTGCTGGCCCGCGCGAACGATCTCGCCTTCCCGGTCATCGTCGTGCGATCGAGCGCCACCCCGCACGACGTCGCCCTGGCGGTCATGGACGCCCTCGTCACGCACCAGCGGGCCAGCAACGACGCCCTCGAGGACCGCTTCGCGTCGATCACGCTCGAGGAGCTGGTGTCGGCGGACCCGCACCGCACCCGGGAGGCGATCGAGCGGGGGTCGAACCTCGGATGGGACCTGCACCGGCCCCGCGCCGTGCTGCTCGCCTCCATCGACCCGCCGGTGGATCCCGGCGTCGCCCACCGGGTGCTGCCCACGATCGCGGCCGCGGCGCGCGCCACCCTCGGCGACGACGCCGTCGTGTGGACCAGGGCGACGTCGGTCGCGGCGCTGCTCGCCGCCGACGACGGCACGGCGGCGCGGCGCCGCCAGCTCGCCGATGCGCTCCGCGAGGAGCTCGACCAGCGCGTGCGCTCCGTGACCCTGAGCATCGGCGTCGGGCGCTGCGCCAGCGACCCGACCGAGCTCCCGACCAGCTTCCTCGACGCCAACCGCGCGGTCGACGTCGGGCGCTGGGCGAAGGGCCGCCACGTCACCGAGCTCTACGACGAGCTCGGCCTGGAGCGGCTCTTCGCATCGGTCCCCCAGCAGGACCTGCACGACTTCGTGCTCCACGCCATCGGCCCGCTCTTCGAGCACGACCGCCGCCAGCGCAGCGAGCTGGTCGCCACGCTCTCCACCTGGCTGCAGACCCGCAACATCGCCGAGGCCGCCCGCCAGATGTTCGTGCACTACAACACCTTCAAGAACCGCCTGGAGCGCATCGAGGACATCCTCGGCCCGATCCTCGCCGACCCCGGCCGGTTGCTCGAGTGCGAGGTCGCCATCCACGTCTCCCGCCACTACGACGGGCCGTGGAAGGACCCGGCCGGGTAGGCCTGTCCGGTCGGGCCAGCCGGAGGGGGCCGGAACTGTCCACCCACCACATCCGCATCGCTCGCCGCCCGGCCCAGGCTGGGTGCAGCTCGATGCAGGAGGAGGTGAGGTCGACGTGAAGGCCAAGAAGAAGCCCGCTCGCACCCTGCGTGAGAAGCGCGAAGCGAAGCGGGCCAAGCGCGCCGAGCAGTCCGTGAAGGCCCGGAAGCGGGAGCTGCTCACCCGCGGCGCGTAGGGACCCCCTTCGGCGGCACCGGCGCCGGGTCCGAGCGCCGGCGCCGCCTCGGGTGGCGGATCCCACCGATCCGAGCTCCGGGGAAGTGTGGAGGGACCACACCGGCGTCGGGGCGCCGGTGGCCGACGGTGGGGTTTCCCCTCCCCGAGACCCTGGAGACGAACGATGTCCCGACCCCCCGAGCCCACCTCCCACTTCGACCCCACCGTCGTCCGCTGGGTCCGCAACGGCGTCGTGATCGGCGTCGTCCTGGTGCTGGTCGTGGGTGCAGCGATCATCCTCGCCACCGAGCAGTCCATGAGCCTCCTCGCCGTCGTCGCCCTGACCGCCCTGTTCGGCGGTGCCGGCTTCGGCGCCATGCTCGGCGGCGTGCTGGCCTCCATCCGGGCCCACGAGCTGGAGGTGCAGGACGCCCGGGTCCGGGCCGAGCCCGCCTAGCGCGAACCGGTGAGCAGCTCCTGCAGCCGCGGAACCGTGGGCACCCGACCGGACACGACGACCTCGCCGTCGATCGCCAGCCCGGGGGTGCGCAGGACCCCGCGGCCGGCGATCTCGGCGACGTCGGTGACCTCGCGCACGTCGGCCTCCACACCGAGGGCGCTGAGCGCCTCGCGGGTCCGGGCCTCGAGGGTCTGGCAGTTCTTGCAGCCGGGGCCGAGGATCTCGACGAGCATGGTGACCTCCGCTCAGGTGATCAGGTTGAAGGCGATCCCGATGACCAGGATCCCCACGGTGACGATGGCGGTGAACAGGGCGAGCAGCGGCGGCTTCAGCACCCGGCGCAGCATCACCAGCGACGGCGGCGACAGGGCGACCACGCTCATCATGAACGCCATCACCGTGCCGAGCGCCGCGCCCTTGGCGTGGAGCGCCTCGGCGAGCGGCACGATGCCCGCCGGGTTGGCGTACAGGGGGACGCCCAGCAGCGTGGCGACCAGCACCGAGAGGGGGCCGTCGCCGCCGGCGTGGTCCTCGAAGAACCCGTCGGGCACCCAGCCGTGGATGGCGGCGCCGAGGGCGATGCCCACGACCACGTACGCCCAGACTTTGCCCAGCACGTCGCGGGTCTCGGATCGGGACGCGTCGACCCGGTCCTGGAGCGTGGGCCGGACCTCGGCGCGAGCCAGCTCGACCGTCTTGGTGGTGAACACGAACGGCTCGACCCACCGGTCGAAGTCGAAGCGGGACAGCGCCCAGCCGGCCAGGAGGGCGAGCGCGGAGCCGGCCACGATCCACAGCGCGGCGATGTCCCACCCGAAGGTGCCGCCCATCATCACGATGCCGGTCTCGCTGATCAGCGGCGACGAGATGAGGAACGTCAGCGTGATCGCCAGCGGCACGCCGGCGGCCACGAGCCCGATGAACATCGGGACCGAGCTGCACGAGCAGAACGGGGTCACCGCGCCGAGGACGACCGCGAGCACGAGGCCGGTGGCCAGGCGCTTCCCGGTCAGGAACCTCCGGACCCGTTCGGGCGAGATCGCCGTGTTCAGCATCCCGACCACGAACAGCAGCCCGACCAGGAGCAGGGCGAGCTTCGTCGTGTCGTAGAGGAAGAAGTGGACCGCGGACGGCAACCGCTCGTCGAGGTCCCAGCCGAGGGCGTCGTCGAAGAGCAGGTCCCAGACCCGCTCGTTCAGCGCGTACAGCAGCGCCCACACCGCCGCGGCGAGCGCCAGGCGGGCTCCCAGGTGCGTCGACCGGGGTTCGTGGTCCGAGGCTGACTGATCGATGACAGTCGATGGATCCACGCCCCGATCGTGCCCCGGTCCCGCGCTCGGTGCCAGGGGCGAAGGTCCCCTCGGAGCGGCAGGATTGCAGGGCTTCGCCGAGAAGGCCCGCCAGGAGTGGTGAACCCCCATGTGTGACTACTGCGACTGCCGCACCCGACCGCTGATCGCCGAGCTCGGCGAGCAGCACGCCGGCATCACGGCCGCGATCGCACGGCTCCGCCTCGCCCAGCGCGAGGACCGACCCCTGGGTCCGCCCGCCGCCGCGCTGGTGACGCTGCTCCAGCACCACAGTGCACTGGAGGAGGCGACGCTGTACCCGGAGCTGCCGGCGGTCGACATCCCCGATGCACCGCTCGTGGCCGAGCACGACGCGGTCGACCGGGCACTCGGCCGGGTGGCGGGCGGGCACGACGAGGACGCGCTCGACGACGTGCTCGACGCTCTCGAGCGGCACATCCGCACCGAGGAGTACGACCTGTTCCCCGCCGCCCACCAGCTCCTCGACGATCAGGCCTGGGACCGCATCGACGCCCGTCACGACACCTGAGCCCCGACCCGCCCCGTCAGGACCTCCGACCCTGGGCCGGCTCCGGGTCGGGGCGGGACGATGGTCGGGAGAGGACGGTGCCGATGCCCTCGTTCGAGCACAGCCACGATGGTCGGGTCGACCTCGACGGCCGCCCGAGCATCGTCGAGACCCACCACCCGCTCTCGATGGTCTACGGCGGCGGCGGCATCTTCGGGATCGCCTACGGGATCGGCGTCGCCCACGGCCTCGCCCGCACCGGCATCCCCGTCGCCACCGCACCGTCGCTCGGCACCTCGGCCGGGTCGTGGGTGGCGTCCGCCATGGCGCTCGGCATCCCCTGGGAGGACGTCGCGCTCCTGGAGTCGCCCGACGTGCCGACCCGGCGACCGGTCCTGCACGAGGCGGCGACCGAGCTGTTCGGCGACCGCACCCACCCCCTGGTCTCGGCGTCCGCGGTGCGGCTCCCCACCCGCCGCCTCCCCACCCGCCGGCGCCACATCCTCGACGGGGGCCGGTACCGCCTCGCCGACCTGGCCGCGGCCTCGTCCGCGGTGCCGGGGCTGTTCCCGCCCCACCGCGTCGACGGGCGGCTCTACGTCGATGGCGGGATGTGGTCGGCCACCTCGGTCGACGCGGCGGCGTCCGCCGACCACGTGATCGTGGTGGCCCCGCTCGCCGGGTCGGTCGTGGGACCGGTGGGGCGCGCCGCCGGCTTCCTGCTCACGCGTGAGCTGCGGACCTGGCGTCGGCGCCATCCGGGCGCCGTGGTCTCCCTGATCCATCCCGACCCAGCGATCGGCCGCCTCGCCACCCGGACGCCCCTCGGCCTGTTCGACGCCGAGCGCGCACGCGCCGTGTACCCGCTGGCCCTCGACCAGGGCCTCCGGCTCGGGGAGTCGCTCCAGCTGCGAGCTGCGTGAGGACCTGGGCATCACTGCCCGACAGATCGGGACGTCGTCCTCTGGCTGATCGGCTGCCCCGGCCGTACGGTGCGAGGAGCAGGTGAGGCGAAGACCGCCGAGGCGAGCAACTCTGGCCGCCAGCCCCGGCACGAGCCACTGGCGAACCCGGCACCTACGAGGCACATCGGAGGTGCCGCTCGCCGGACGGCGTCCGGCGCGGCGCCCGTGGCAAGGAGGCGCACGTGTCTTCCACCTCTCGACGCAGGATCGGGGTCGCCATCCTCGCGACAGCGCTCGCTGCACTGGTCGGCGTCGCGCCGACCACCACGGTGGGGGCGGCGAGACCGCTTCCCGCCCAGCTCGGCTTCGACGTCGCCAGCCACGACTTCGGTTCCGTGACCGTCGGGCAGACGGCCTCGGAGACCTTCACGCTGTCCAACGCCGGCGGCAAGGGCGCTACCAGCCTGGCTGTCAGCGTGAGCGGCTCCGGGATGAGCATCACCGCCAACGGGTGCGCCAAGGCCCTGAAGCCCAGCGCCAGCTGCGCCGTCACCGTCACCTTCGCACCCGAGGGAGCCGGAACCGTCACCGCCACCCTGACCGCATCCGCCCGCGGCACGTCGCCGGCGAGCGTGGCGCTGACCGGCACGGGCTCGGGTGCCACGGCCGACCGGTACCTGTACTGGGGCCGCACCGACATCGGTCGAGCGCAGCTCGACGGGAGCGGGGCCGACCCGGCGTACGTGCTCACGGCTGACACCACCACGGCACTGGACGTGGACGCCACGCACCTCTACTGGACCAGCTACGGGGACGTCTGGCGGAAGCCGACGGATGGAAGCGGCGACCCGCTCCTGATCGTCGACGGCGAGCAGGCCGAGACCCCCGGGCTCGCCGTCACCGACGTCCACGTGTACTGGACGGTGTACTCGACCGCCGAGATCTGGCGAGCGAACCTCGACGGGAGCGAGGCCCAAGCCATCCTCACCGGCCTCGACAACCCGTTCGGGCTGGATGTGGCCGATGGCTTCCTCTACTGGGACCAGTACAGCGGAGCGTCGACCTCCAAGGTCCTCCGGCTGGCTCTGACCGACCTCGGCGGGACCCCGGAGCTGCTCTACGAGTACGCGGCTGACGCAACGAAGTCGATCGAGCGCCTCGACGTCGCCGGCGGCCGGGTCTACTGGGCGCACAGCGATTGGAACGACTACGCCGGCTCCGTGCTGTCGGTGCCCGTCGGCGGCGGCGAGGTCCGGATCGACGTGTCGCTGTCGGCACCGAACCGGATCGATGACATCGCCGTCGACACCGAAGGCGGGTGGCTCTACTACACCGTCAACGTCGACGACGACAGCGGCCAGTCCAACAGCTCCATCGCCCGCCGTCTCCTCGACGGCACCGGCGATGCCGGGACCGTCGTGTCCGGCCTGGACATGACGTACGCGCTGGCGGTCGGGTAGCGATCCCCGGGCGACCTACCGGGTCGCAGTTCGACCCAGGCCCCGGGGCTCGTGCTCCGGGGCCTCTCGCGCGTCCGACGGAAGTAGACCGAACGGTCAAGTGGGGACAGACTGGGCTCGCTGCGCACACGCCACCGAGGGAGCCGCTGATGTCGATCGCCACGTTGCAGGCCCGGGTCCGCCACCAGCGGGACGAGCTGCCGGTGCTCTACGGCGACGTCGACTTCGACCTCGTGCCCGAGCGGCTCGCGCTCGGCCGCGACGACGAGTCCGACCTGCCCGACCACGTCAAGGTCTCCCGCGCCGAGCTGCTCGCCGACACCGAGCTCGTCGAGCTGATGACCACCGCGACGATGCTCGGCGACGTCGTCTGCGACGCCTACGTGTGCCTCCTGCCCGAGCTGGGAATGCAGCGGCTCATCGAGATGGTCCGCACCGCGTGCCGGGAGGGGCTCGAGGCGGTCGACGACGCGCCCGACGAGCTGGTGGCGTTCATCGAGGCCATGGAGGCCACGCCGGACTGGATCGACCGCGACCTGGTCGAGCGGGGCGCGCGGGCCGAGCGCGTCGGCGCCGCCCTCGTCGCTCCGTTCGCCATCCGGGGCGCGTTCCTGGCCACGTTCATCAACGAGTACGCGGCGCTGCCCATGGCCATCACGGGGTCGCTCTCGGACAAGCGGGCCGCCCAGCGGGTGAACGAGACCGCCAGCTTCTTCGCCACGACCGTGCTGCCCGGCGGCATGGAGCGGAACGGGCCCGGGTTCGAGGCCGCGGCCATGGTGCGCCTGATGCACTCGATGGTCCGCTACAACGCGCTCCGCCGGTCGACGCGCTGGGACCAGGGCCGTTTCGGCATCCCGATCCCCCAGGTCGACCAGATGCCCGCAGGGCTCATCGGCGCGTTCCTCCTGTCCGCCGAGGTCGTGCGGGCGAACCGGGACTTCACCGAGGAGGAGCGGGCGCAGATCGAGACGTCTCGCTACCGCTGCTTCCTCCTCGGGCTCCCCGAGGAGCTGCTTCCCACCGATCCCGAGGGCCTCGTCCGCGTCTTCCTGGCCCGGGCCGCCACGCTGCGCAAGGGGTTCGACGACGACACCTGCGGCGCGCTCGTCCGGGCCACGATGGCCGCCTACCTCCGCCCCGACCGGTCGCTGCCGAACCGCATCGGCGAGCTGATCGAGCGCAGCTTCAGCACCACCTTCTTCGTGAAGGCGTTCCTGAACGGCGACAAGGATCGAGCCGCCGAGATGGGCGTGGAGCTGACGCCGGCCGACCTGGCCATCGTCGCCCTCGCCGGCCCGTTCATCATCGGGCGGGCGAAGGCCATCCAGCTCCTCCGCCAGGTGGCGCCCCTCCGCCCGCCCGTCGACGCCTACGTCACCTGGCTGCTCCGCCAGCGCCTGCGCAGCTACGGCCACCCCGAGTTCAAGACCGACGCCAGCACCTACCGGCACGCGAAGCCGCCCGCGGAGACCGAACCGGTCGCGGTCTGACGCGCCGAGGTCCTCGTCGACACGATCGGGTCACACGAACCGTACGATCGACGCCGATGCACGACGTGGTGGGCGCGCTGCGGGAACAGCTCGACGAGCTCGCTTCGCTGGTCTCGGGGCTCGACGCCGAGCAGTGGTCGGCGGCGTCGGCGTGCCCGGGGTGGTCCGTTCGCGACGTCCTGCTCCACCTGGCCCAGACCAACGACGTGGCCATCGCCAGCGTCGAGGGCCGGTGGGACGAGGTCACGGCGATGTGGGCTCGGGTCGACGCAGCCGATGTCGACGCCGCCGCCGGCGCTGCGGTGGCCGGGAGCGACCTCTCGGCCGCCGAGGTCCACGCGTGGTGGACCCGGTCCGCCGGCGCCATGCTCGCAGCCTTCGAGACGTGCGACCCGAGCGCTCGGGTGGGGTGGGTGGCGGGCGACCTGGCCGCCCGCACGCTGTGCACCACCCGCCTGTCGGAGCTGTGGATCCACGCCACCGACATCGCCGCCGGCCTCGGCGTGGACCTGGCGCCGACCGATCGCCTCTGGCACGTCGCCCGCCTGGTCCACCGGACCCTGCCCTACGCCTTCGGCCGGGCCGGCAGGGACGCCCCGGGCCCGGTCCGCTTCGAGCTCACCTCCCCCACCGATCCGTCGGCGATGTGGACCTTCGGCGACCACGACGCGCCGACCGTGGTGACCGGGCCGGCCCTCGACCTGTGCCGGGTGGCCGGCCAGCGCGCCGTGGCGACCGACACCGCCCTGCTGGCCACGGGTCCGAACGCCACCGGCGTCCTCGCGCTGATGCGCACGTTCGCGTGACGCGAAGGCCGGCGACGGCGCAGGGTCACAGCGCCGTGACCGGGACTCCGAGCGCCTCGTCGCCGGGCCAACGTCGATCGGTGGTGACGAGTCGATCGGCGTGTCCGACCGTCGCCGTTGCGACGACCAGGGCATCGGGCAGCCGCAAGGTCCGATGCCGAGCCCGCAGGTGGGCAGCGGCGGTGGCGATCACGACGTCCAGGTCGACCAGCTCGAGGGGCAGCCGCTGTCGGAGATCCTGGACGACGTCCACCGCATCGCTCCCCCGACGGGCCGGCCCCACGAGGCACTCGGCGAACGCGGAGGCCGCCATCGCGAGCCGATCGCCGCGATCGAGCGCCTCGGCGATGACCGCCCGGGCGGCCGCGTGATGGGCGTCGCCGGCGTCGAGGAGCCCGATGAGGACCCCGGCATCGATGTGGATCAGCGCCACTCGTCGCGGAGGTCGTCGAGCTCGTCGGCGCCGTAGACGCCGCTGAGCGCACCGGCGAACTCATCGAGGATGGCGGCCTCACGCTCCAGCACGACGCGACCCGGACCGTCGGCGTGTGCGACGACCCGCTCGCCGACCTCCAACCCGGCCGCCCGCAGCGCGTCGGCGGGGATCGTGATCTGGTGCTTCGCGCTGATGCGGGAGGTCCCCCGGCGACGATTCCTTACTTCCTTCACAGAGGTAAAGGTAGCAGCATCCGCCTTTGACTACATGCCGAGGGTGCGCACGGTCGGCGACGTCTCGACCTCGTGCTCGTCGGGCTTCGTGCCGAGCAGCCGGTCGCCGAGGCTGACGGTGACGCCGAACCAGTAGTGCTCGTTCTTGAAGTGGTGCTTGATGTGGTTGCGGCTCAGGTTCCGGAACCACACCGACTTCGCACGGTACGGCGAGTGGATCAGGTAGTGGACCCACTCGTAGTACAGGAGCATCCCGAACGCGGAGGCGACGAACATCGCGGCCCGCGCCGGCTCGAGCAGGACTGCAGCCAGCAGGGCGAGGAACAGGGCGGGGAACAACGCCTGGAACGGCACCATCACGATCCGGAGGTCCTTGGGGTTGCGGTGGTGCTCGCGGTGCTTGCGGGAGGTGATCGGATCGATGGTGAACCGGCCGAGCTGCGTGGGCCGGCGGTGGAGGACGTGGACGTGGATCACCCACTCGGTGATCGGCTCGAGGGCGATGATGGCCGCCGGGATGGCCAGGTCCCACCAGCCCCAGCCGCCGATGACGAACCGCGACACGGTGGCGACGACGAAGGTCGTGGCGATGATCCGCGGCGACGGCTTGGCCGCGAAGAACAGGATCTCCCTGAGGGAGGCTCCGGGTTGGGGCTGGTCCTTCGGGATCGGGCGGAACGCCCGGTCGCCGGCGTCGATCGTGGAGTCGACCCCCCGGAGGCGTGTCTCGGCGCGCGGCATCCTCCCCTCTTCGTCGGGTCGCGCCGGCATTCCTGCCGAAGGCTCAGCCCGGTGCGCCGGGTGCAGAGGCCGGACATCGGCCATGCGTGCACCTGCGGGTACTGGAGTCCCGTGACCTGATCCGAGCTGCCGGGTGAGAGTTCCTGTCGTAGGGCATTCGTACCATTGGTGCCATGGCATCCGTGTCGGTCGACGAGGTGGTCGAGGCGCTCACCGCCGCGGCCGACGGCCTCCAGTCGCTCGATCTCGGTGCCCTCACCGCTCGGGAGGCCATGACGTTGACCCGGGCGGTCGAGGTCGCCCGCCGGCGGATCGACGCCGGGGCCGGCCGGGTCGCCGGCCACCTCGACGAGACGGGCAAGTTCGGCGTCGACGGCCACCGGAACGCCAAGGATGCGCTCACCTACGTCGGGCGCCTGCCATCGGCCGAATCCCACGCCCGGGTCACCACGGCGCGCCGGTTGAAGGCGTTGCCCCGCGTCGCCGAAGCGCACGCACGTGGCGAGATCGCCACTACCACAACCGCCTGAAGGAGACCGGCTTCCGGCCGGTCCGCCGCGCCGACGGGCGCTACGACCTCCTGCGCCCCGACGGGACCCTGGTCACGCCGCCGGCGTGAGCGAGGATGACGGCATGGCCGCCGACGAACGAGAGCCGTCGACGACCCAGCGGCAAGGTCGCGCCCGGCAGCTCGAGCGCGCCGCCGACCGCTGCGACGAGCTCGCCGACATCGCAGACCTCATGGGCGACGACGCCACCGCGCTGGAGCTTCGCGCTCAGGCGAACCGCAACCGGATGGCCGCCCTGCACCTGCTCGATCGCTGACACATGACGAGGCGCAGCCCCATCCGTCTCGCAGTCTTCGGCGGTGCCGCCGTCGCCGCCGCAATGGCCCTGGTTGCAATCGTGAGCTCCGACCGAGACGAGGCGGACACCTCCGATCGGTGGCGCGTGGGACAGGCCAACCTCGCGGGGTGGGCGGCCTACTCCGGTTCGCTCGAGGCCGGTACCCACCTTGCGGACGCTGTCCTCGACCTCGATCTCCACGTGGTGGGCGTGGCCGAGGCCTGCCAGCAACAGCTCGAGCAGGCGAAGCGGCACCTCGCCCAGCGAGGCCCGGTCGAGGTCCTGTTCCACCGGACCGTCCCACCGGACCAACCGCTCCCCTTCGGAGCGGCGAACGACGACGAGTGCGTCTACGGGCTCGGCCTGATCGTTCGGGGGCCGCTGGCCCTCGCCGACGTGTCGAGCTCGGAGCTGCCGACGCTGGACGGGGACCCGGGGGGCTTCGACCGCGAGGAGGATCGCCACGTCGTGTGCGGTCGCGTCGCAGAGCCCGACGAATCCAGCGCCTCCCTGCTCACGTGTACGACGCACTTCACCCGCCTGATGGCCGTCGACGAGCGCCGCCGCATGCAAGCGGAGCACCTGGTGTCATCTGTCGAGGCGCTCGCAGGCAGAGGCGCGCCCGCTCTCGTCCTCGGAGACCTGAACGCCCGCGCCGGGTCCCCCGACCTGGAGCCCGTCTACGCCTCCGGGTTCCGAGACGTCGGTGCCGGAGACAGCCGCGATCACATACTCGTCCGAGACCTCGAAACCTCGGTGCTGCGAACGCGCGCCCTCGGACGCTCCGACCACCAGCTGATCTGGACAGCTGTGGCACCCCCTGGCTGAACCCCTCTTTGGAGCCCGGGACGCGACACGGCCCCGGGCCGGAGCCCGGGGCCATGTGGCAACCACGTGGTGGGTGGCCGGTCTCAGCGCAAGACGATCAGCTGCAGCCGCTGGTGCTCCCGCAGCTGGGGCAGGCGTGGCAGGAGCCGGCCCGGATCATCTGGACGCCGCAGGTCATGCACATCGGGGCGTCGGCGCCGGCGGGGGCCGGCGTGGCTGCCCTCGACGGCGTGTCGGTCACGTCGATGAGCGTGGACGCGGAGGGGATCGACACCGGGTCGGGGGCCACGTCGTGGCCCTGCACGGTCTCGGTCACCGACTCCTCGACGCCGGGCAGCGTGGGCTGCGTGCGCTCGTCGATGGTGAGGATGCCCAGCTCGGCCCGCTCCTCGTAGGACAGGTAGTCGACCGCCAGCCGGCGGAAGATGTAGTCGATCAGGCTCGAGGCGAACCGGATGTCGGGGTCGTCGGTCATGCCCGCCGGCTCGAAGCGCATGTTGGTGAACGCCTCGACGAAGGACCGGACCGGGACGCCCCACTGCAGGCCGTGGCTCACCGAGATGGCGAAGGCGTCCATGATGCCGGCGAGGGTCGAGCCCTGCTTGGAGACCTTCATGAAGATCTCGCCCGGGGTGCCGTCCTCGTACTCGCCGACGGTGACGAAGCCCTTGCAGTCGGCCACCCGGAACTCGAAGGTCCGGCTGGTGCGGTTGCGGGGCAGCTTGATGCGGGTCGGCCGGTTGACGACCTTCTCGACGATCTTCTCGACGACCTCGGTGACCGGCTCGGCCGCCACCTCCTTCTTCACGGCCGAGAGGGGCTGGCCCACCTTGCAGTTGTCGCGGTAGATGGCGATTGCCTTCACGCCCAGCTGCCAGGCGTCGATGTGGAGCTGCTCGACGTCCTCGACGGTGGCGTCCTCGGGCATGTTCACCGTCTTGGAGATGGCGCCCGAGATGAACGGCTGGACCGCCGCCATCATCCGCACGTGACCCGTGTAGTGGATGGTGTTGTCGCCCATCGAGCAGGCGAAGACCGGCAGGTGCTCGACCTTCAGGTCGGGGCAACCGAGCAGCGACTTGTGCTCGTCGATGTAGGCGACGATCGCGTCGATCTGGGGCGCCGTGTAGTCGAGGCGGCGCAGCGCCCGCGGGATCGTCTGGTTGACGATCGACATGGTGCCGCCGCCGACCAGCTTCTTCATCTTCACCAGGCCCAGGTCGGGCTCGATGCCGGTGGTGTCGCAGTCCATCATCAGCCCGATGGTGCCGGTGGGCGCCAGCACCGAGGCCTGCGAGTTGCGCACGCCCGAGGAGGCAGCCAGCTCGCACGCGTTGTCCCAGGCCCGCTGGGCGGCGGACAGGAGCTGGTCGGGGACGAGTGTCTCGTCGATCTCGGCGGCGGCGGCCCGGTGCTGCTCGAGCACCCGCTGCATGGGCTCGGCGTTCTCGGCGTAGCCGGCGAAGGGGCCCATGCGGGCGGCCGTGCGGGCCGAGGTCTCGTAGGCCCGGCCGGTCATCAGCGAGGTGACCGAGGCGGCGAAGGCCCGGCCCTCGTCGGAGTCGTAGGGCAGGCCGAGGGCCATGAGGGTGGCGCCGAGGTTGGCGTAGCCCAGGCCGAGCTGGCGGAACCGGCGGGAGTTCTCGCCGATGGCCTCCGTCGGGTAGTCGGCCCGGCCGACCAGGATCTCCTGGGCGGTGAACACGACGTCGACGGTGTGCTCGAAGGCCTCGACGTCGAACACGCCCGACTCGCCGTCGGAGCCCTCGGGCAGGAACTTCAGCAGGTTGATCGAGGCCAGGTTGCAGGCCGAGTTGTCGATGTGCATGTACTCCGAGCACGGGTTCGACCCGTTGATGCGGTCGGTGTTCGCGCACGTGTGCCACCGGTTGATGGTGGTGTCGAACTGCATGCCGGGGTCGGCGCACTCCCAGGCGGCCTGGGAGATCTGGCGCATCAGCTCGCGGGCCTTGACGGTCTTGAGGACCTCGCCGGTGGTGACCGCGGTGAGGTGCCAGTCGGCGTCGTCGACGACGGCCTGCATGAACTCGTCGGTGACCCGCACCGAGTTGTTGGCGTTCTGGTACTGGACCGAGGCCATGTCGGCGCCGTC
>Ga0208490_100303_pt1 | contig 37099 bp, 31 predicted proteins | sample SubbioAug_CSWold_FD_184818 | JGI IMG/M metagenome (GOLD analysis project Ga0208490, IMG submission 184818) | Serpentinite rock and fluid subsurface biosphere microbial communities from McLaughlin Reserve, California, USA - CR11Aug_CSWold (SPAdes) | ecosystem: Environmental > Terrestrial > Deep...
GCCGGGGCCGACGCCCGCCGCGACCCGCCTCGGCGGGCACGCGGGGCCGCCGGCGCCTCAGCGCTGCGGTGCCCCTCGCTGCGGTGCCCCTCGGCGCGGTGCTGACTCTTTCCCCCACCGCGCGCCGCCCGCTTGCGCTGCGCGTTGGCGCCGGTCGAGCGTCCACCGCCCTGCGGCTGCGGGCGCAGCACGGCCGGCATGTCGGCGGCCGCAACGCGCGGCGCCACCTCGCCGACGAGCGCCGCAACCGCGGGCGAGTCGGCGTTCACCGCAACGGGCTGAACCTGAATTGACGCCTTGCGCAAGAGGGCCGCGGTGTCGCGACGCTGCTCGGGCAAGACGACGGTGACGACGTCGCCCGAGGCTCCGGCGCGGGCGGTGCGGCCCGAACGGTGCAGGTACGCCTTGTGCTCGGTGGGCGGGTCGACGTGCACGACGAGTTCGATGTCGTCGACGTGCACACCGCGGGCGGCGACGTCGGTCGCGACGAGCACGCGCACGCTTCCGTCGCCGAACGCGGCGAGGTTGCGCTCACGCGCGGCCTGCGACAGGTTGCCCTGCAGGTCGACGGCGGGAATCCCCGCCGCGGTCAGCGTGCGGGCGAGCTTCTTCGCCTGGTGCTTGGTGCGCAAGAACAGGATGCGCCGCCCCGCGCCCGACGCGAGTCGCGTCACGAGCACCTTCTTCTCGTCAACGCCGGCCACATCGAACACGTGGTGGGTCATGTCGACCACCGGCGAGTGCGCTTCGTCGACTGAGTGCAAGATCGGATCACTCAGGAAGCGCTTCACCAACTTGTCGACCCCGTTGTCGAGGGTCGCGCTGAACAGCAGGCGCTGACCGTTCGCGGGCGTCGCCGCGAGGATGCGCGTCACACCGGGCAGGAATCCCAGGTCGGCCATGTGGTCGGCCTCATCAAGCACGGTGATCTCGACGTCGGCGAGCGACACGTGGCCCTGCTTCATGAGGTCTTCGAGGCGGCCGGGCGCGGCCACGACGATGTCGACGCCGCGACGCAGGGTTGCCACCTGCGGGTTCTGCGAGACCCCGCCGAAGATCGTCATCGCGGTCAGGCCGTAGGCCTTCGCGAGCGGCTCGATCGTCGCGAGAATCTGGCTGGCGAGCTCACGCGTGGGGGCGAGCACGAGGCCGAGCGGGTGGCCGGCGCGGCGGCGGACCGCCGTGCGCATGCCGATGCGCGCCACCATCGGAATGGCGAACGCGAGCGTCTTGCCCGAGCCGGTCTTGCCGCGGCCGAGCACGTCGCGCCCGGCGAGCGTGTCGGGCAGCGTGTCGACCTGAATCGGGAACGCGCTGGTCTTGCCCTGCTCGGTGAGGGCCTCGACGAGGGGGTACGGCACGCCGAGCGTGCTGAACGTGGTGGTCATGGAGTGGTGCCTTTCAGGCTTGCGGTGACTCCCGGGCGCACGCGGCCACGGCTGATGTCAGCGGGCTGGATGCACGGCGCACGTCTCAAACGGACGGCTCAGTGAGTCGGGTGGCGACGGCGGCGGTGGCCGCAATCATTTCGCCGTCAGAAAGTGTCGAATCGCTGCGCGCGAGTCAGTGCGCGATGTGCGAGAAGAGGAAGCGTTCTACGACGCGGGCGGCGCCACAACGGGGCCGCCAGTTCCTCAACCCTAGCAGGTCAGGTGTTCCACCCCGGGGCGAGGCGCTTCAGCGCCCGCCCGCGCAGCTGCCAGAACACCCAAAACCCGGCCGTCACGAACGGCGTCAGCACTCCTGCTTTGACGGTCAGGGTGTCGCGAAACCGCGTGCGCTCCGCGGCGCTGGAGGCGGCACCCGCGCCCGACCCGGAGACTGGTCGCGCCCCACCCGGCGCCGCCGAGATCGCCATCTGGTGGTGCCACGACCGCACGATGCGCATCGGCCCCGACAGCGGACCGCCGGTGTCGTGCACCGTGCGCACGCCGGGCGCGACCTCGTCGGAGAGTCGGATCAGTTGCGTGCCCATGGGAAGCACCCCGAGCATCCGCAGTTTCACGCGGTGGTCGCCGCCCGGCCAGCGCTCGGGGAAGCCGCCCGGCTCGAGCGACTCGACGGTCGTCCACGGACCCGACACCGCGCGGAACACGGCGGGCGAGTGCACGGCCTCCCACGCCGCGTCGGGCGAACAGTCGAGGATGAGATCCAGCGTCACACGCATGGAACCAGTGTGCGGCCCCTCGCTACCATCGGGCTGTGACCCAGCCGCATGACGAGAACCCCGACGCCCAGGAGCGCTACCAGGTGCGCGTCGACGTCGGCCTCGACGGCGCTCGACGCATCGGCGAGACGGCCCACCTGCTCGTGTGGTGCGACGCGATTGCGACCGAAGACGTGCCGCTGAACGCCCTGCCCCCGCACGTGGAGGTGATCGACGCGCGGCTCGGTGCTGCCGATGCGATCGCACGGCGCCTGCTCGAGCTGCAGGCCGCGCGCGGCGAACGCACGATGGTCGCCGTCGTCGCCGCGGGCAGCCCCGTCGAGACCCCCGACGGCTTCCCCGTCGAAGACGTTCTGTTGGCGGGCGCCATCGTGGATGCTCTCGGCACCGTCGGCATCGACGCGACGAGCCCCGAGGCGGCCGCGTCCGCCGCCGCGTTCAGCGGCCTCCGCGGCGCCGTGGGCCACATGCTCACGGCCTCGGTCGCGGGGCGTCGGCTCGCCGTACACGAGGGCCCGGACGCCGTGCGCGCGGCGCGCGCCCGTCTCGACGAGCAGAGCCTTCACATCCTGCGAGAGTTCAGCATCCCGTCGTAGCGTTCCCCTTATGAAGGCGCACATCAACGGAACCGTTATCGCCGAGGCGTCGAAGGACGACCTCATTCAGATTGAGGGCAACTGGTATTTCCCGCCGTCGAGCGTGAAGAGTGAGCTGCTCGAGAAGTCGCCCACGCCGTACCACTGCCCGTGGAAGGGCGACACCCAGTACTTCACGATTACGGTCAACGGTCAGTCGTACCCCGACCGCGCGTGGAGCTACCCGACGCCGATCCCGTCGTCGTTCGACCGTGTCGGCAAGGACTACAGCAACTACGTGGCGTTCTGGAAAGAGGTCACCGTCTCCGAGTAGACGGCGTCCGAGTAGACCGCGCGGCCCCGGCCAACCCGGCCCGGCCCGAGCTATGCCGCCCGGCGATCCGTCCAGCGGATGACGTTCGCGGGGTGGAACGTGCGTGAGCACTTTCCGCACGCCACCGCGGTGCGCGGCCGCCGGAAGCGCACGAACTCGTGCCCGGCCGGGCAGCGGCCCGTCCAGCGCGCGCGCTCGGCGGCGATCTCGCCCGAGTGCGTCGTGCCCCCGACGTAGCCGAGGTCGGCCGCGATCGCCTTCCATGCCGGGCCGTGGCCCGAGCCCGGACCGGCGAGCGCGTGGGCCACTTCGTGCAGGAGGGTCTGGTGCACCTCGTCGTCGTCCCACCGGGCAGCGAGGTGCCGCGAGACCGAGATGCGCTTCTTGCCGTAGTCGCAGAGGCCTGCGCGCTTGGTGGCGTGGTCGAACGCGAAGCTCCACGAGTCGTCGAGGTGCAGCCGAATCAATGCCTCGGCCCACACCCGCACCCGATCCAGCTCGCTCATGCGCCCGATGGTAGGTCAGAGCGCCGACGCCCGAGGGCCGCGACAGCCACCCTCGGGGAAAGATCGCCCGCTACGACGCTGGGGAGAGCTCGGCGGCCCAGAGCTGCCCGTCGCGGTCGAAGGCGAGCCCCTGAGGGTTGCGGGGTCCGAGCGAGTGCACGGGCGAGCCGTCGAACGGATTGTCGGCCGGCACGGTGCCGTCGAGCTCGAGACGCAAGATCTTGCCCGCGAGCGAGTCGACGTCCTGCGAGGCTTCCAGCACCTGCGCGTCGCCCGTCGTCACGTACAGCTTCTCGTCGGGGCCGATCGCGATGCGCACGCCGTTGTGCGTACGCGCCTTCGGGATGCCCGTGATGACTTCGTGAAGCTCGCCCACCTCCAGCGAGCCCGCCGCTCCGCTGAGCGGTACGACCGACCACGGTGCGTCGAGCCCCGTCATCAGGGTGTCGACGTCGCCGCTCGGCAGCAGGAAGCCCTCGAATTGGCCTCGTGCCAGGCGCGTCCCGGCTGTCTACCAGCCTGCGGGGGCCGCCTGAAAGGGGGGTGGGCGGCGTCGGACGTGAGAGCTACTCTCGCCTGAGCGCAGAAAAAGCGACGCGCTTTCGACACGGAAGGAGCAGGTCATGACCCTCTACGACCGGCTGGGAGGCGCTGCGGGCGTCGACGCCGCCGTTCGTGAGCTGTCGGCCCGCATCCGTGTGCACACCCTGCTCGGACCGTTCTTCGATGACCTCGATTACGACCAGATCGTCGAGCACCGCGCCGACTACCTGGTGGCGATCTTCGGCGGGCCGGAAGCGTACGAGGGGCGCGGCATGCGCGAGTCGCACCGCCACCTCGGCCTGCGCGACGAGCACATGGATGCCTTCTTGCATCTCGTGCGCGAGACCCTCACCGACCTCGACGTGTCGCCGCTCGACATTGAGCAGACCGTCGTCGAGCTCGAACGGCTGCGCCCCGTGCTCGTCGTCCCGCAGTCGAACGCAGACTAGCTGCGCATCCGTCTACCGCGTCGTGAAGACGCTCTTGCTGGGCGGCGGCGATGCCACCGCCGTCTGATCGCTCACGACCGGGGCGCCGGCGACCCACTTCGTCAGGGCGTCGCCCCCGAGCACCGAGGCGGGGTGCGGGCCGCGTGCGAGGAGTCGCGGTAGCCACGCGGTGGGCAGCTCGTCGATCCCGGCGGCCATGACGACGTTGCCGAAGCGGCGCGACTTCAGCACGCCCGACTCGGCGAGCGCGACCACGTCGGAGAACACGTACTGCAGGGTCGCCGCCTGCGAGCGAGCGAACGCGAGCCCCGGACCGTCGGCGACGTTGACGCACACGATTCCGTTAGGGGCGAGCAGTGCGCGCACGCTCTCATAGAACTCGACGCTCGTCACGTGCGCCGGAATGCGGGCGCCGCCGAACACGTCGACGACGACGAGATCGACCGCGCCGGTCAGACCCGCGGGCAGCTGCGCAAGGGTCGCCCGCGCATCGCCGTACCGCACCCGGATGCTCGCCCCGCGCGGCAGCGGCAGGTGCTCGCGCACGAAGTCGACGAGGTCGCGCTCGAGCTCGACGACCTGCTGGCGGGAGCCGGGCCGGGTCGCGTGAATGTAGCGGGGGAGGGTCATCGCGCCCGCCCCCAGGTGCACGGCGGTCATCGGCTGCCCGGGGTCGCCCCACTCATCGATGACGTGCCCGATGCGCTGCACGTACTCGAAGAACAGCCGGCCCGGGTCGTCGAGGTCGACGTGTGACTGCGGGGTGCCGTCGACGACCAGCTGGTACGCGCCCTGCTGCCAGCGGTCCTCATCGATGCGGGCGAGCATCCCGTTCGACAACCGGGTCTCGATGGGCGCGGACATGCGGACAGCGTGCCACAGACCGGGGGATGCACGGGGCCGATCGCGCGGTTATAGCGCAGCGACCGCAATCGGTCAAGAATCAGACTGGACAGGGCGCGTCGTGCGGGCCTAGTATTGAGGTTTGCGCTCCCCGAACGTCCGAGCCCTCAAATGGTGGTCGGCTTGACGTGCCCCGAGAATAGCGGCGGGGTGGAGCCGGTACCCCCGGTTCCTCGAGGCTACGACTGCGCATTCACACCGACCGCACACTGTCGCTGACGACACCGTCACCGACAGCAACGGGCTGTACTGCCCACGGAGGAAGATCCTTGGCTGCTGCGCGCACCACTCGCTCGAACCCCACCCCCAAGAACGGCCGGACCGCATCCCGTCTGTCGTTCGCCAAGATCAGTGACACGCTGACCGTCCCCGACCTGCTGGCTCTGCAGACCGAGAGCTTCGACTGGCTCGTCGGTAACGAGGCCTGGCAGGCCCGCGTCGCGGAGGCGGAAGCCGCCGGCCGCACCGACGTTCCCGGTCGCAGTGGTCTCGAGGAGATCTTCGAAGAGATCTCCCCGATCGAAGACCTCGGCGAGACGATGCAGCTGTCGTTCACGAACCCCTACCTCGAAGAGCAGAAGTACTCGATCGACGAGTGCAAGGAGCGCGGCAAGACCTACGCCGCGCCGCTCTACGTCGAGGCCGAGTTCATGAACCACATGACCGGTGAGATCAAGACCCAGACGGTCTTCATGGGCGATTTCCCGCTCATGACCGAAAAGGGCACGTTCATCATCAACGGCACCGAGCGCGTCGTCGTGTCGCAGCTCGTGCGTTCGCCCGGCGTCTACTTCGAGCGTGCCGCCGACAAGACGAGCGACAAAGACATCTATACGGCCCGCATCATCCCGAGCCGCGGTGCGTGGCTCGAGTTCGAGATCGACAAGCGCGACCAGGTCGGCGTGCGCATCGACCGCAAGCGCAAGCAGTCCGTCACCGTCTTCCTGAAGGCGCTCGGCATGACGACCGACGAGATCCGCGAGGCGTTCGCCGGCGTCGAGTCCATTGAGCAGACCCTCGAGAAGGACACCGTCCTCACCAAGGAAGAGGCGCTGAAGGACATCTACCGCAAGCTCCGTCCGGGCGAGCAGGTTGCCGCCGAGGCCGCGCGTGCGCTGCTCGACAACTTCTACTTCAACCCCAAGCGCTACGACCTGGCGAAGGTGGGTCGCTACAAGATCAACCGCAAGCTCGGTCTCGACGCGCCGCTCAGCGACTCGGTGCTGACCGTTGACGACATCGTCGCGACGATCAAGTACATGGTGTCGCTGCACGAGGGTCGCACCGAGCTGGAGGGTGTGCGCGCCGGCAAGAAGGCGAGCATCCGCCTCGACGTCGACGACATCGACCACTTCGGCAACCGTCGTATCCGCGCCGTGGGCGAGCTGATCCAGAACCAGGTCCGCACGGGCCTGTCGCGCATGGAGCGTGTCGTGCGCGAGCGCATGACGACGCAGGACATCGAGGCGATCACGCCGCAGACCCTGATCAACGTGCGCCCCGTCGTGGCCGCGATCAAAGAGTTCTTCGGCACCTCGCAGCTGTCGCAGTTCATGGACCAGAACAACCCGCTCGCGGGCCTGACCCACAAGCGTCGCCTGTCGGCGCTCGGCCCGGGTGGTCTGTCGCGTGAGCGTGCCGGCGTCGAGGTGCGTGACGTTCACCCGTCGCACTACGGCCGCATGTGCCCGATCGAGACCCCGGAAGGCCCGAACATCGGCCTCATCGGCTCGCTCGCGTCGTTCGCCCGCATCAACGCGTTCGGCTTCATTGAGACCCCGTACCGCCGCGTCATCAAGGGCAAGGTCAGCGACACGATCGACTACCTGACCGCGAGCGAGGAGGACGACTTCATCGTCGCCCAGGCCGGTGCTCCGCTGAAGGCCGACGGTTCGTTCGCCGACGACCGCGTGCTCGTGCGTAAGCCGGGCGGCGAGGTCGAGCTCGTGCCCGCCGACCAGGTCGACTACATGGACGTCTCGCCGCGCCAGATGGTGTCGGTCGCGACCTCGCTCATCCCGTTCCTCGAGCACGACGACGCGAACCGCGCCCTCATGGGTGCGAACATGCAGCGCCAGGCTGTGCCGCTGCTGCGTTCCGAGTCGCCGCTCGTCGGTACCGGCATGGAGAGCTACGCCGCCGTCGACGCCGGTGACGTCATCACCGCCGAGAAGGCCGGTGTCGTCTCCGAGGTGTCGGCCGACCGCGTCGTGCTGCAGCTCGACGAGGGTGGCACGCAGGAGTACTTCCTGCGCAAGTTCGACCGCTCGAACCAGGGCACCAACTACAACCACCGCGTGGTGGTGTCGGCGGGCGACCGCGTCGAGGCCGGCGAGGTCATCGCCGACGGCCCCGCGACCGAGAACGGCGAGCTCGCGCTCGGCAAGAACCTCCTCGTGGCGTTCATGTCGTGGGAGGGCTACAACTTCGAAGACGCGATCATCCTCAGCCAGAACCTGGTAAAGGACGACACCCTCTCCTCGATTCACATCGAGGAGTACGAGGTCGACGCGCGCGACACGAAGCTCGGTAAGGAAGAGATCACTCGCGACCTGCCGAACGTCAGCCCCGAGCTGCTCGCCGACCTCGACGAGCGCGGCATCATCCGCATCGGTGCCGAGGTTCGCCCCGGCGACATCCTCGTCGGCAAGGTCACGCCGAAGGGTGAGACCGAGCTCTCGGCCGAAGAGCGCCTGTTGCGCGCCATCTTCAACGAGAAGAGCCGCGAGGTTCGCGACACGTCGCTGAAGGTTCCGCACGGTGAGCAGGGCACCATCATCGGCGTCAAGGTGTTCGACGCCGAAGACGGTGACGACGAGCTCGGCTCGGGCGTCAACCAGCGCGTTGTCGTCTACATCGCCCAAAAGCGCAAGATCTCGGAGGGTGACAAGCTCTCGGGCCGCCACGGCAACAAGGGCGTCATCTCGAAGATCCTGCCCGTCGAAGACATGCCGTTCCTCGAAGACGGAACCCCGGTCGACATCGTGCTCAACCCGCTCGGTGTTCCCGGCCGCATGAACTTCGGCCAGATCCTCGAGATCCACATGGGCTGGGCGGCATCGCGCGGCTGGAAGATCGAAGGCAACCCCGAGTGGGCGGCCGGAATCCCCGAGGCCGCTCGCGAGGCGGCCCCCGGCACCAAGATCGCCACCCCGGTGTTCGACGGTGCTCGCGAGGACGAGATTGCCGGTCTTCTCGACTCGACCCTGCCGAACCGCGACGGTCAGCGCATGATCGACTCCTCCGGTAAGGCGCGACTGTTCGACGGTCGCTCGGGCGAGCCGTTCCCCGCACCGATCTCGGTCGGCTACATGTACATCCTGAAGCTGCACCACCTCATCGACGACAAGATCCACGCGCGTTCGACGGGTCCGTACTCGATGATCACCCAGCAGCCGCTTGGTGGTAAGGCGCAGTTCGGTGGACAGCGCTTCGGTGAGATGGAGGTCTGGGCCCTCGAGGCGTACGGCGCTGCCTACGCCCTACAAGAGATCCTGACCATCAAGTCCGACGACATCCTCGGCCGCGTCAAGGTGTACGAGTCCATCGTCAAGGGCGAGAACATCCAGGAGCCGGGTATCCCCGAGAGCTTCAAGGTTCTGATTAAAGAGATGCAGTCGCTCTGCCTGAACGTCGAGGTGCTCTCGGCCGACGGCACCGCGCTGAGCCTGAAAGACACGGATGACGAGGTCTACCGTGCCGCCGAAGAGCTCGGCATCAACATCTCCAGCCGCTTCGAGTCGTCGTCGATCGACGAGATCTAAGCGACCCCACGAGTACTCACAGACTGTTACGAGAGAGAAGAACCTGTGCTCGACGCAACTACTTTCGACTACCTGCAGATCGGCTTGGCGACCGCCGACGACATCCGCAAATGGTCGTACGGCGAGGTCAAGAAGCCGGAGACCATCAACTACCGCACCCTGAAGCCCGAGAAGGATGGCCTTTTCGGCGAGCAGATCTTCGGGCCCTCCCGCGACTGGGAGTGCTCGTGCGGTAAGTACAAGCGCGTTCGCTTTAAGGGCATCGTGTGTGAGCGATGCGGCGTGGAGGTCACCAAGTCGGCCGTCCGCCGTGAGCGCATGGGCCACATCGAGCTGGCCGCCCCGGTCACGCACATCTGGTACTTCAAGGGTGTGCCCAGCCGTCTTGGCTACCTGCTCGACATGGCGCCGAAAGACCTCGAGAAGGTCATCTACTTCGCCGCCTACATGGTGATCTCGATCGACGAGGAGGGGCGTCACTCCGACCTGCCCGGCCTCGAGAACGAGATGCGTCTCGAGATTCAGACGCTCGAGAAGCAGCGGGACGCGGGCATCGCCAAGCGCCTCGAGCAGCTCGAGGGCGAACTGGCCACGCTCGAGGCCGAAGGTGCCAAGGCTGACCAGAAGCGCAAGACGAAGGATGCCGGCGAGAAGGAAATGGCGCAGCTGCGCAAGTCCTTCGATGAGCAGATCACTCAGCTCGAGCGCGTGTGGGAAGACTTCCGCACCCTGAAGGTCGGCGACCTGAAGCCCGAAGACGCCGTCTTCCAAGAGCTGCAAGACCGCTACGGCCTGTACTTCGAGGCGCACATGGGCGCCGAGGCGATCAAGCGTCGCCTCGAGACCTTCGACCTCGCGGCCGAAAGCGAGCTGCTCCACGAGCAGATCGCTGGCGGCAAGGGCCAGAAGAAGATCCGCGCCATCAAGCGACTGAAGGTCGTCAATTCGTTCCTGCAGACCGGCACCTCGCCGGCCGCCATGGTGCTGGAAGCCGTTCCGGTCATCCCGCCGGAGTTGCGCCCCATGGTGCAGCTCGACGGTGGCCGCTTCGCGACCAGCGACCTGAACGACCTGTACCGCCGTGTGATCAACCGCAACAACCGTCTGCGTCGTCTGCTCGACCTCGGGGCCCCCGAGATCATCGTGAACAACGAAAAGCGCATGCTGCAGGAGGCCGTTGACGCACTGTTCGACAACGGTCGTCGTGGTCGCCCGGTCACCGGTACCGGCAACCGCGCCCTCAAGTCGCTGAGCGACATGCTGAAGGGTAAGCAGGGTCGATTCCGTCAGAACCTGCTCGGTAAGCGCGTCGACTACTCGGGCCGTTCGGTCATCGTCGTCGGCCCGCAGCTGAAGCTGCACCAGTGTGGTCTGCCGAAGATCATGGCGCTCGAGCTGTTCAAGCCGTTCGTTATCAAGCGTCTGATCGACCTGGGCCACGCCCAGAACATCAAGAGCGCCAAGCGCATGGTCGAGCGGTCGCGGCCGCAGGTGTGGGACGTGCTCGAAGAGATCATCCGCGAGCGCCCCGTCATGCTGAACCGTGCGCCCACGCTGCACCGTCTCGGCATCCAGGCGTTCGAGCCGCAGCTCGTCGAGGGCAAGGCCATCCAGCTTCACCCGCTCGTGTGCGCGGCGTTCAACGCCGACTTCGACGGTGACCAGATGGCTGTGCACCTGCCGCTGTCGGTTGAGGCTCAGGCTGAGGCGCGCATCCTCATGCTCGCGTCGAACAACATCCTGAAGCCGTCCGACGGCCGCCCGGTGACGGTTCCGACGCAGGACATGATCATCGGTCTGCACCACCTCACGACCGTTCGTGAGGGTGCTGTCGGCGAGGGTCGCGCGTTCACGAACACGTCCGAGGCGATCATGGCCATGGATTCGGGCGCGCTCGACCTGAACGCGACCGTGCGCATCCGTCTGACCGGCGAGAAGTACAACGGCCGCGAGCTGAAGGAGACGACCCTCGGTCGTGCCCTCTTCAACGACCTGCTGCCGGAGGACTTCCCGTTCGTCGACCGAGTTGCCGACAAGGGCACGATCTCGCAGATCGTGAACGACCTCGCCGAGCGCTACCCGAAGACGATCGTTGCCGCGACCCTCGACAAGATGAAGGACGCCGGCTTCTACTGGGCCACGCGCTCGGGTGTCACCGTCGCCCTCAGCGACGTCGTGACGCCGCCGAAGAAGAAGGAGATCGTCGCCGAGTACGAGACGAAGGCGGCGAAGATCCAGGCGCAGTTCGACAAGGGTCTGACCACCGACGACGAGCGCCGCCGCGAACTGGTTGCGCTCTGGAGCGAGGGCACCAAGGCCGTCAATGAGGCCATGCGCGAGAACATCCCGACCGACAACACCATCAACCGCATGGTCACCTCTGGTGCCCGCGGTAACTGGCTGCAGGTCGGAAACATCGCCGGTATGCGCGGTCTCGTGTCGAACCCGCGCGGTGAGATCATCGCCCGCCCGATCATCAACTCGTACCGCGAGGGTCTGTCGGTCGCCGAGTACTTCATCGCCACCCACGGTGCGCGTAAGGGTCTCGCCGACACCGCTCTGCGTACGGCCGACTCGGGTTACCTGACCCGTCGTCTGGTCGACGTGGCGCAGGACGTCATCATCCGTGAAGACGACTGTGGCACCTCGAAGGGTCTCGACTTCGAGATCGCGCACGAGGTCGACGGTCAGTGGGTGCGCGACGACAACGTCGAGAACCTCGTGTTCGCTCGCACGCTCGCCGCTGACGCGGTGGATGCGAAGGGCACCGTGATCGCGGAGGCCGGCGTTGACGTCGGCGACGTGCTCATCACCGAGCTTGTCACCGCGGGCGTCGGCTCGATCAAGGTTCGCTCGGTCCTGACCTGTGAGAGCGCCGTCGGCGTGTGCGCGGCTTGCTACGGCCGTTCGCTCGCGACCGGTCAGCGCGTCGACCTCGGTGAGGCCGTCGGCATCATCGCGGCGCAGTCGATCGGTGAGCCCGGAACCCAGCTGACGATGCGTACCTTCCACACCGGTGGTTCGGCGTCGGCCGACGACATCACGCAGGGTCTGCCCCGTGTGACCGAGCTGTTCGAGGCCCGCACCCCGAAGGGTGCGAGCCCGATCGCCGAGAGCGCCGGTCGCATCACGATCGACGACTCGGAGGCGCAGCGCCGCATCATCCTCACGCCCGACAACGGCGACGAGGAAGTGGTGTACCCGGTCACGAAGCGTGCCGCCCTCCTCGTCGAGGACGGTCAGCACGTCGAGCTCGGTCAGCAGCTTCTGGAAGGCCCGGTCGACCCGAAGGAGGTGCTGCGCGTCAAGGGCGTGCGCGCCGTGCAGCAGCACCTCGTCGAGGGCGTGCAGGGCGTCTACCGTTCGCAGGGTGTGCCGATTCACGACAAGCACATCGAGGTCATCGTTCGCCAGATGCTGCGCAAGGTCACCGTGGTCGACCACGGCGAGACCGAGCTGCTGCCGGGTGAGCTCGTCGACCGTTCGCGGTACAACTCGTTGAACCGCGAGGCGCTGTCGGAGGGCAAGAAGACCGCGTCGGCTCGTCAGGAGGTCATGGGTATCACCAAGGCCTCGCTCGCGACCGAGTCGTGGCTGTCGGCCGCATCCTTCCAGGAGACGACCCGCGTGCTCACGCAGGCCGCCATGGAGGGCAAGCGCGACCCGCTGCTCGGCCTGAAGGAGAACGTGATCATCGGAAAGCTGATCCCGGCCGGTACCGGCCTGGCGGCCTACCGCAACGTGTCGGTCGACGCGACGGAGGAGGCGAAGGCGGAGCGCTACCCGAACCGCATCTTCGCCGACGACTCGGCCTTCAGCGAGGCCGACCTGTCGTTCGTCGACTTCGACTCGTTCTCGAGCGACGAGTTCACGGGCGGATCGAACAACACCTCCGGCGGCACCTACAGCTGACCCGACAGCGTGTGACCCCGACGGCCCCGGCCCTGCTTCTGGCAGGCCGGGGCCGTCGGCGTTGTCGCGTGCTTGGCGCCGCGTAGCGTTGGCGACGACCGTTGACGAAAGGCTGCACCATGCTCTCGCTCGAAACCCGCACCACGGCGCCAGAGGTGCGCCGCGATGCCGGCTTCACGCTGATCGAGCTGCTCGTGGTCGTCGTCATCATCGGGATCCTTGCGGCGATCGCGATCCCCGCCTTCCTGGGTCAGCGCGATCAGGCACTGGGTGCATCCGTCGCCTCCGCCGTCGCCAACGCGCGTATCGGGCTGGTCGCCGAGATGGCCGACGGAGCGTGGCCCGACGAGGCCACGCGAAACGCCGTCTTAGCGGCACACGGCGACCCTGACATCGACCTGACCCTTTTCGGCAACGAGAATCGATTCTGTATTCAGGGTGATCACACACAGTTGTCGCGCACCTGGGCCGCGGACGACCGCGAGGGCGTTGTCGTTGAGGCGACGTGCGATCCCGGCGGCACGATCATCCGTAGCTAGCTGCAACGCGTGTGACTAGTGTGACTCATGGGGTTACCCCCTTTTGCGGGGGTATGCCGCTGTAGAGGCGTGTCGTAGCCTCAAGCGGGGGGCGTCATGTGCCATGTCGTCTCGTCGTCCGCGCATGACCAGGGGGGTAACAGTGCCATCGTTGACCGAGGTGCTCATCATCCGCGGCATCATGCCCATCGAGACCATCGATGTGATGGACAGCGATCCCGCTGCGGAAGACCAGGTCATCCAGTCGTTCCTTGAGTCGGGACGACTTACGAAGAGCCAGATCGCGTCGGCCCGCGCGGAGGTCATGGGCCTATCGTTCATCGACCTCTCCGAGTACCCGATCGACCGCTCGGCGGTCGCGCTCGTGCCGGCCGCGATGTGTCGCCGGCACCGCGTGCTTCCCATTCACCAGCAGGGCGAAATGCTGACGCTCGCGATGGTGAACCCCGACGACGTGTTCGCGCTCGACGACGTGCGCGCATCCACGCACATGCGCATCGTGCCCGTGGTTGCGGAGCACGACGACCTGATGCAGGCGATCGAGAAGTTCCACCGGGCGGACAGCGAGATCGGTGAGCTCACCAACGTTCTCGAAGAAGAGAACAAGAGCGAAGATCTCGCCCTCGTCAATTCCCGCGAGGCCGACCCCGACGACGCCCCGATTGTGCGCTTTGTGAACCTCATCATCGGCCAGGCCATTCAGGACAGCGCCTCCGATATTCACATCGAGCCGGGTGAGCGCGAGATGCGCGTGCGCTACCGCATCGACGGGGTGCTGCACGAGATGCAGTCCGCCCCGCGCAACGTCACCAACGGTGTCATCTCGCGCCTGAAGATCATGAGCGACATCGACATCGCCGAGCGGCGCAAGCCGCAAGATGGCCGCATGTCGGTGAGCCACGGCGGCCGCCAGATCGACCTGCGCGTCGCGACACTGCCAACCGTATACGGCGAAAAAGTCGTCATGCGGATTCTCGACAATAACGCCACGCGCATGGGCATGGACCAGCTCGCGCTGCTCGACCACAACCTCGAGATGTTCAAGGCGTCGTACACGAAGCCGTACGGCATGATCCTCGTCACAGGCCCGACGGGTTCGGGTAAGTCAACGACGCTCTACACGACGCTGCACGCGGTCGCCCGCCCCGAGATCAACGTCATCACGGTTGAGGACCCGGTCGAGTACCGCATGGAGGGCATCAACCAGGTGCAGGTTAACGTGAAGGCGGGCCTGACCTTCGCCAGTGCGCTGCGCTCGATCCTGCGGTCCGACCCCGACGTCGTGCTGCTCGGTGAGATCCGAGACAAAGAGACGGCGCAGATCGCCGTCGAAGCGTCGCTCACCGGCCACCTCGTTCTGTCGACACTGCACACGAACGACGCGCCGAGCGCCATCACCCGCCTGACGGAGATGGACATCGAACCGTTCCTCGTCGGCTCGGCGCTCGACTGCGTGGTCGCTCAGCGTCTCGCGCGCCGACTCTGCGATCGCTGCAAAGAGCAGTACCAGGGCGACCCCGGCATGGACATTACTCAGGGGCTCTCGGCTGCGGGAGACGCGGGCGCGCCGGCCGCGGCGTCCGGAGCCCATTCGGCACCGACCGACGCTCCCTCCGCCTTTCCGACGAGCCTCGCCGACGCGCCGCCTCCGGGAATCACGCCGTCTACCTCGACGGAGGTCAGCCTCGGCGGCCCGACGCTGTGGCGTCCGGTGGGGTGTTCGGCTTGTTCGGGTACCGGCTACCGGGGTCGCATCGCGCTGCACGAGGTGATGGTGGTCACGGAGGAGATTGAGCGTTTGGCGGTGGCCCGAGCATCCAGTACCGAGATTGCGCGCGTTGCCCGCTCGCAGGGCATGCGCACCTTGCGCGAAGACGGCTGGCAGAAGGCGCTTCTTGGCCTGACCTCGGTCGAGGAAATCTTGCGGGTGGTGGCATGAGCGCGCTTATGCTGGCCACACGCTGCGGTGAAAAGGGGACCCGATGACCGACCGACCCGTACACGATCTCGGAAACGCGGGCGGCTGGTCGCTGTCCGGCGGTTCCACTCCGCCGCCGCCGAGCGCGAGCCCGCTGTCGGCCCCGCCGCCCGCCTCCGGCGCTCCGCTGTCGGCGCCCCCGCCCGCGACGGGTGCCCCGCTGCAGGCCCCGCCGCCGGCGACGAGTGCGCCGCTGCCCGCGGCTGCGCCCGTGGTGGCGCCTCCGCCTGCAACCGAGGCCCCGTTCCAGGCTCCGCCGCCCGCGGGTGACGCCCCGCTCACTCGCCCCCGCGAGCGCGCGCCGATCATGCCCGACGTCGCGGTCGAGCACATTCCGTCTGCCGCGTCCGCCGTCACGGCGAAGGGTGACCCTGAACTGATTCGTGTGCTGCAGGAGTTGCTCGAGCTGGGCGGTTCTGACGTGCACATCTCAAAGAACGCGCCGCCCATGATCCGCGTCGACGGAAGCCTGCGCAACGCGCAGTCGCACACGGGCGGCATCTGGGACGGCACCCGCGTGACGAAGGCGCTGTACTCGATCATTACGCCGTCGCAGCTGGCGCAGTTCGAAGAGAAGCACGAGCTCGACTTCGCCTACACGCTGAGCGAGGATGCGCGGTTCCGCGTCAACTTCTATCGTCAGCGCGGCTCGGTCGGTGCCGCCTTCCGTATCATCCCGACCGAGATCAAGACGTTGAAGGCGCTCGGTGTGCCCGACACGGTCGGTCGATTCTCGACGCTGCCCCGCGGTCTGGTGCTCGTCACGGGCCCGACGGGTTCGGGTAAGTCGACGACGCTGGCCGCGCTCATCGACATGGTCAATGAGAACCGTGCCGACCACATCATGACCGTCGAAGACCCCATCGAGTTCATTCACAAGAACAAGAGGGCGCTTGTCAACCAGCGCGAGGTGGGCGGCGATACGCATTCGTTCCAGAACGCGCTCAAGCACGTGCTGCGTCAAGACCCCGACGTCATTCTGATCGGTGAGCTTCGTGACCTCGAGACGATCTCGACCGCGCTGACCGCGGCCGAAACCGGTCACCTCGTCTTCGCCACCCTGCACACGCAAGACGCGGGCCAGACGATCGACCGTGTCATCGACGTCTTCCCGCCGCACCAGCAGGGGCAGGTGCGCCAGCAGCTGGCGGCCACCCTGCAGGGCGTCGTCTGTCAGACGCTCGTGAAGAAGGCGAATGGCCGCGGACGTGTCGTCGCGACCGAGGTGCTCGTGGCGACGCCCGCCATCAACAACCTCATTCGCGAGGGCAAGACCTACCAGATTGGTTCGGCCATGCAGGCCGGCCGTGGAATGGGAATGCACACGATGGACCAGCACCTCGCCGAACTCGTCAACGCCGGGCAGATCACGTCGACGGCAGCCCACGAGAAGGCGCACGACCACGAGACGCTCAGTCGCCTCATCACTCGCGAAGACGGTGCCACCTTCGCCGCGGCGATGGACTTCGGCGATGTGCACTCGGTGGCAGGCTGATCGACATGGCGACCGCACTCACTTTCACCTACCGAGGCAAAGACGCGACCGGCAAGAAGGTCACCGGCGTCATGGATGGCCCGTCAGAGGCCATCGTCAGCGCCAAGCTACGCGCGCAGGGCGTGACTCCAGCATCGGTGCGTCAGGCCGGCACAGGCCTGAATGCCGAGATCAACCTCGGCGGGCTCTTCAAGAAGAAGGTTGGCCTCAAGGACCTCGCGGTCATGAGTCGGCAGCTGGCCACGATGATTTCGTCGGGTCTGGCTCTTCTGCGCGCGCTCACCATCCTGTCGGAACAGAGTGAGAACGAGATCTTGCGGGAGACGCTCGACAGCGTGCGCAAGGACGTCGAACAGGGCCTGTCGCTGTCAGAGGCGATTGCCAAACACGACACGATCTTCCCGCCACTGTTCATCAACCTGGTCCGCGCCGGTGAGACCGGTGGCTTCCTCGAGAGTTCTCTCCAATCGGTCGCCGAGAACTACGAAAAGGAGGTCAAGCTGCGCGGCACCATCAAGTCGGCGTTGACCTACCCTGTCGTGGTGCTCATCATGGCGATTCTTGGTGTCATCGGCATGATCGTGTTCATTGTTCCGGTCTTCAAGAACATGTTCGAAGGTCTGGGCGGAACGCTCCCGCTGCCAACCCAATTCTTGGTCACCCTTTCGGAGAGCGCGGTCTATTGGCTTCCTATCCTCGTGATCTCCATAGTTGTATTCAGTGTGTGGTGGGGCCGCAATAAGCACCAGCCAAAAGTTCGCGAAGTTGTTGACCCGCTGAAGCTGAAGATGCCGGTCTTTGGTCAACTGATGACAAAGATCGCGATTGCGCGATTTACGCGCAACTTCGGCACAATGATGAGATCTGGCGTTCCTATTCTTCAGGCTCTTTCGATTGTCGGCGCGACATCGGGCAATTATGTAATAGAGAAAGCGCTTGTCAACGTGCAAGAGTCGGTGCGCCAAGGACGATCAATCGCGGCCCCACTCGCAGATGAGCCCATATTTCCTCAGATGGTGACGCAAATGATCGCGGTAGGTGAAGACTCGGGGTCACTCGAGACAATGCTTGCAAAAGTGAGCGACTTTTATGATGCTGAAGTGGAGTCGACGACCGAGCAACTCACAGCCCTCATTGAACCGTTGATGATCGCCTTCATGGGCGTGTTGCTCGGCGGCATGATCCTCGCTCTCTACTTGCCTGTGTTCAATATCTTCACGTTGATATAGGCAGACCCCCCGTTCTGGGGCGTGACGCCTTCGCTGGGTGTTGACAGAGTTCCTGTAGGGGGCCTGGTTTCACCTTTGGGGGGCCACCTGTCAATCAAGAATCACGAACAGGAATGGAAAACCATCATGCTTAAGCTTCACGACACCCTGGCCGCGGCCCGCGCTCGCCGCGAGGAGGAGAGTGAGAAGGGCTTCACGCTCATCGAGCTCCTCGTCGTCGTCATTATCATCGGCATCCTCGCCGCCATCGCGATCCCGGTTTTCCTGGGGCAGCAGCAGCAGGCTCGCGTCAGTGCTGTGGAATCGGCGTTGACTAATGCCAAGACAGAGATTGTGGCGGAGCTCGTCTCAGCGCCGAACGGCACGCTCGACTCGGCACTGGTCGCGCCGATCCTCACGCGATACAGCCAGGACGGTGTGACGCTCACTGCCGGCAACGTGTCTGGCACGACGTTCTGCATCAATGGCGTTCACGACGGTGCTCCTGGTACGGACAACGCTCGCTTCGTAAGCGACGTCGGCGGTGTGCGCACTGGATCCTGCCCTGCGCCTACTCCGTAACGGACTGCATCATCTCAAGCGGCTGGGCGCTCTTCTACCATCGAATCGGGCGCCCAGCCGCTCATGAGTGCAAGGGGGGAGACACAGTTGACTTCGACGCTCGTCAAGACCAATAGGTCAGACGATGGCTTTGGGCTCGTGGAAATCGTCATTTCCATGTTTCTCCTAACCCTCCTGGCGGTTGCTTTCTTGCCGCTACTAATTGAGTCGCTTCGTATCACCGTAAGGAATGCAACGATTGCGACCGCCACGCAAGTTTTGAGTGACCAACTCGATTCTCTTCAGGTCGTCGATCGAACGTGTGACGCCTACGCCAGCTGGGCAAGCCAGCCGATACCCGCAATCACTGATGACCGCCAATCCAGCTATCAGGCCAGCCGGATGGTATCCGGGTGCACGCCGGCAATGACGTTCCCTGGCACGGTCACTGTGACTGTTTCGGTCGCGGTCTCGCCTGACGCCGCCGTGAGAGTAGAGGCGACAACGCTCGCCATCGTGGAAAGTGCAAACTGATGCACGGCCTGCAGAGTCGGATGGATCGAGCCCGAAGTGATGCTGGGATTACTCTTGCTGAGCTCTTGATCTACAGCTTTTTGGCCATCATCGTTCTGACGCTAGTCGGCCAATTCTTGATCAACTCACTTCGAGTGGACGCGCAGGTTCGCGACGGCGCGGCCGCCGCGAGCAACGCCCAGGTCGCGGCGGCATCGATAGGCCAAGGCATTCGAAACGCCAGTGCGGTGGATCTCATTGAACCCGAGCCAGGACTACTTGTGCTGCGCACTCGTTCTATTGGTGGCGGCGAAGAAAGTGCCTGGTTCTGCCAAGCATGGGCAATTCAGGATGGCAACCTCCGCTGGACAATCAGCCCGGACGCGATTCCGGTTAGCGCGGAAGCGATCGCCAGCTGGACGCTCATCGTAGATAGCGTTCAGCCGGCAACGGCGAAGCCGTTTTTCGTAGTCAACCCCGCAGATCGTGCAGTCGACTTTGCCTTCACCATCGCAAATGGTGACGGTGCACCCATACTTATCGACACCACCGCGGTGTCCCGCCAACCTATCCCTGCTACCGGAAGGGTTTCACTCCCATGCTTCGGTTCGTGAAGAGCAGCAGAAGCGACGACTCGGGGAGCGCCCTGATCGCCGTAATATCCCTCGCCGCGGTCACGGCTGTCATTGCCATTACCGTCGGTGTCGCAACCGTAAACAGCCTGCAATTTACGAACAGCACGGCCGGATCAGTGGAGGCACGGGCCGCAGCTGACGCCGGAGTCGTCGTCGCGGAGCTTGCTCTTCGCGCAGAAGGGTGTGATGCCGAGAACGGTGTGTTCGAGTCATCAGGAAACCCCGCCTACCGGGTGACAACAAGTTATGACGCCGGCGCGGGCTGGGTAGAAGGGTGCCCCCCTGCTGAGGCCACCCAGGTGAGATTCGTGTCCGAAGGGTTCGCCCAACGGCCCATCTTTGGGGCCGGTAGCAGCGTGGCCGACGTCACCGTCGAGGCGGTCTATCAGTACATCCCCGAGTACGTCAGCATCCCGTCGGTCGATCCGGCGATTTACGCGTACTCGATCGAGGGTGAGATCAAGAACTTCGTTCTCGACTCGGCGGAAAACGTGGCGGCTGACATTCAGATCAAGGAGGGCAACCTTCTTTGTCAGAACGCTGCGCGAATCGCCGGCGACGTCATTCTCGCTAATGGCTTTGCCAGCCTCACCAACTGCAATGTTTCGGGAACCGTTTACGCCTCGCAGCACGTTCACGTGAGCGGGAACGGGACGCGCGTTCAGGGTGACGTCATCGCCGCCGGTGGAAACCCCGCCACGGGCACTCGCGACGCCAACACGGCGCGGATCGCATCCGGTGCAATCGTCAACGGGAGCGTATTCGCCGGCGGCAACACCCGCATCCTCGCGTCGAGCGGTGCGCGCGTCGATGGAAACGTCACGGCCGCAAGAAACACGAGTACGGTGCTCGAAGTCGCCAACAACGCGGAGGTACGCGGCAACGTACTCTCTTCTGGCACGCTCGACATCAAGGGCACCGTCAACGGAACTCGCTCTAGTGCCGTCACGTCGCTTCAGCTTCCGCCCGCGCCTGAGGTGCCCAACTGGGTCGACATTCCCTACACGAGCTTTGCCGGCTCGACGTGGCAGTCCGAGGGCTACACCGAGGTCTTGTGGTCAGGTCCATGCGTCGTCGACGGCAGCCACCCGTTCTGGCCCACGCTGTCCACGCGCACCTCGAGGACTGTCGTGAACGCCCTGAGCTGTGGCGCAAGCGGCATCGAGCTGCGCAACAACATCGGTTCACCTTTGTCGCTGCAAACGGACATCGCGATCATCGCGAACCAGTTCAAGCTCGACAAGTTTCGGGCTGAGCCGAACCCCTCCACGGCGCAACGCAAGATCTATATGATCGTTCCCGACAACGTCGTGAGCGCCACCAACCCGAGGCCGGACTGCGGCGCAGGCCAAGGCAACATTCTCCTGACGAGCGAGTCGGACTTCCACCCCGGTATCTCTGGCTTCATCTACACGCCGTGCAAGATCCAGAGCGACCGCGATGGCTTCCGCGGACAGTTCTACGGCGGCCAGGTCGAGTTCAACCAGCAGGCGAAGCTGACATTCGTGCCGACGTCCCCGCCCGGAATCGACCTCTCGGGCGGGACAACGAACGAGCAGGTTCTTGTCGGCGCGTACCTCGGCGACCGGATTAGCATCCGCGAGCTGTCGAGTGGCGGGTGACCTCAGCGTCGCCTTGATCGCCGCCGCCGCGATCGTCGGCGCGCTCATCGGATCGTTCCTGAACGTGGTCATCCACCGCGTTCCAGCAGGGATATCCGTCGTGCATCCGCCGAGCGCATGCCCTGTCTGCGAGACGCGCATCCGACCGGCGGACAATATCCCGATCGTGTCGTGGCTGGTGTTGCGTGGCCGTTGTCGGTCGTGTTCCGCGCCCATCTCGGCACGCTATCCGCTCGTTGAATTCGGCACGGCCGTCGCCTTCGCGGGTGCGGCCGCCTGGATGCTCAGCCCTCTCAGTCCTGTCGCAACTGTCAGCGGGGCGGCGGGTGCGTTCGGAACCCTCGCCACCGTGTTCCTCGTCGTCGCCTACCTGTGGCTGGTCGCCACGAGTATCGCGCTCACCGCAATCGACCTTGAGACGCACCGCCTGCCGAACGTCATCGTCGTGCCGGGCTACGCCGTCGTTGCCCTCGGCCTCGGCGTTCCCGCCGTGCTGGCTGGCGACGTCGAGCGACTCGGCGTGATGGCCGCCGGTGCCGGAATTCTCTTCGGACTGTATTTCGTCCTGTGGTTCGCCTGGCCCGGCGGAATGGGGATGGGCGACGTCAAGCTTTCCGGTGTGCTCGGCGCGTACCTCGGCTTCTCGGGTTGGGCCGCACTCGCAGTCGGCGCCTTCGCACCCTTTCTGCTCGGCGGCGCGCTGAGCCTCATTCTTCTTCTTGCGCGACGCGCGACACGGAAGTCAGGGATTCCCTTCGGCCCCTGGATGATCGTGGGTACGTGGGTGGGGTTGGTCGCGGGTCTTCCGCTCGCCACCGCATACCTGGCACTGTTCGGCATAGCAATCTAATGAGGGGGGCACTCACGTGAGCAGCAGCATTGTCGGCCTCGACATAGGCCAGACCACCGTCCGAGCGGCGGAAGCTCGCCTCGGTCGGGGCGGCGTTGTCGAAATCAAGGCATACCGGGAGGCTCCGCTTCCCGACGGGGCTGTGCGGGGAGGGGAGGTCATTGAGCCGACCACGGTCGCCACAGTCCTAAAGAAGATGTGGGCCGAGGCGAAATTCACCTCCAAGAAGGTGATTCTCGGCATGGGGGACCAGAAGGTCGTTGCTCGTGACCTCGTCATGCCCCATGTCAGTGAAATCGAGATCAAGAATCTCTTGCCCCTGCGGGTTCAAGAGTTGATTCCGATGCCCGTCGCCGAGGCCGTACTTGACTTCTACCCGATAGCCGAGGCGCCCGCCACCGACGAAGGGCCCATGGTGCGCGGACTTCTGGTTGCGGCCTACGCCGATGCGGTCACGAATAATGTGAACGCCGTGAAGCGTGCGGGGCTCGACACGGTCGCGGTCGACTTCGTCCCCTTTGCGTTGCACCGATCGGTGAGTGCTGGCAATGAAGGTGTGCATGCGGTCGTCGACATCGGTGCGGCAACCACAAACGTCATCGTCAGCAACAACGGCGTGCCCGACTTCGTTCGCATCATCCCCGCAGGTGGCGATGACGTCACCCGTGCCCTCGCCAACCAGCTCGAGATTCCTCGCGACGAAGCCGAAAACCTCAAGGTCATTCAGGGCTTGCACCCCGAGATCGTTCCCCCCAACGACGCTCGCAGCGCGGGAATCATCGTCGAGATGACGCGCGAGTTGCTCACCAGCATCATCAACACGCTGCGGTACTACTCGAGCACTCACGACGGAGTGAAGGTTGAGAGCGTCGTGCTCACTGGCAACGGAGCGCGGATGCGCGGGCTGCCAGCGACGCTCGCCCACTCGACGGGCGTCTCGGTCGTCGCGCCCGCGCCGTTCTCGCGAGTGCGCATGCCGAAGTCTCTAGCCGACTTCGACGTGTCGGAAGCGCTGAAGTGCGGAACCGCCTTTGGCTTGGCAATGGGGGTGCAGTCGTGAGCCGCAAAGAAGTCGAAACGGTCGCGGTCGGCGGCGCGCCACGCGCTGACCTGCTGCCGCCGTCCGTCCGGGAGGCCATCAAGCGCCGCCCTCTCGTGCGCCGTCTCGTCGCGCTCGTCCTCCTCGTCGCGCTCGTCACCGCTGCGGGTGTTGCGGGTGCCACGTACCTGGCCCTAAACGCGCAACAGGCGCTCGCCGATGAGCAGCGTCGCTCCGAAGACCTTCTCGCGCAGCAACTGCAATTCGCGGATGCGCGGGCGATCAACAACGCGCTCGATAACGCGGTGATCGCTCGCGAAGCGGCGACCTCCGCGGAAGTTGACTGGGAGGCGCTGCTCGACGAGATCCGCGCATCCCTGCCCCCGGGTCTCGTGCTTGTCTCGGTGGACGGCGCGACGCGGGTGGCCCCTGCCGAGGACGAGCCACTGCGCCAAGACTCGATCGGCAGCTTCCGCATCAACGCGAACAGCCCCACTGTTCCGGACGTCGAGTCGTGGCTGATCGACCTGGAAGGCGTGACCGGCTACGCGGGCATTGCCCCGCCCATTACCGTCTCGGGCAGCGAGGGCGCGTCGTACTCGGTGACGATCGAGGTACTGCTCGACACGAGCGCCTACCTCGGCCGTTTCAGTACTGCACCCGAGACGGATACCAGTGAGGAGGGAGAGGAGTAGGCCATGTCGACACTTCGCATCTGGGTTATCGGCGCAGTTCTGGCGTCACTCGTGATCGCCGGACTCGGCTGGACACTAGGAATCTCTCCCCGTCTGGATGACGCAGCCCGCGCAGACACCGAGCGGCAAAACGTCGAGGTTGTCAACGTCGGCTACGAAGCCACCCTGCAAGAGTTGCGGCAACTATCCGAGAACCTGCCGGCGCTTGAGGCAGAACTTGACGCGATCCGCCAGGAGATTCCTGAGGGTCCCGATCTGTCAGCGCTGCTCGGGCAGCTGAACGCTCTGGCCGAGACGGCCGGAGTGGAAATCAGTGAGATCACCGCTGATCCGCCTCTTCTGTTCCCCGCGGAGATCGTCGAGGAGTTCGGCGTGAGCGGACTCGTCGCCGTTCCGGTCCGCGTGAGCGCGACCGGAGACCCGATCGGCCTGAGCGACTTCCTGCGATCCGTTCAGTTCGGCACACGCCTCTTCCTTGTCGAACAGTTCACGCTCTCAGAGAGCGGAGATTCCGGGGCTGTCAACCTTCAGGGTTTCGTGTTCGTGATTCCGCCCGCGGGCACCGCGCTTCCGACCGACGAACCGCCGGCAAACGAGTTACCAGCCGCACCGTCCGAGGATGGGGCGGAAACCGAAACCGAAGAGTAGAGTCGTCCGTCGACCTCCGGTTGCTAGGGTGAGTCGCCCGATCAACCGGAGGTTCGACGCATGACTACCGACAACAGCACCCCTCGTCCCGACGGCGACGACACGCCCGTCGAGCCGGTGGCCGCCGATTCCGTCACGCCAACCCCCGAGGCGCCCGGCGAGCCCGAGCTCGTCGAGCCAGCGCCCGCGGAGCCCGTGGCGCCCGCGCCCGAGCCGGCCGCAGACCCCGAGCCGGCGGTAGACCCCGAGCCGGTCGCCGACGCGCAGCCGGCCGCCGAGCCTGCCGCTCAGCCCACGACTGCCCTGCCGAGCGCCCCGCCGCCCGCTCACGGCCAGCAGCCCGAGCCCGCCGCCGACGCGACGGCCGCCCCGCAGGTCGTCTACGTCGACGCGCCGCAGCGGCCGAAGAAGCGCGGAACGCGCGGCGTCGGCCTCGCCGTCGTGCTGCTGTCGACCGGCGTCTTCGCTGCGCTCTACGCGCTCGCGACCATCGCGCTCGCGCTGGCGCTGCGCCCTGAGGGTCTCAACGGCTTCGGCAGCTACCTCGCCTCGGCACCCTTCTTCGTACCCGTGCTCGTCTTCGCGGGCGCCCACCTTCTGCTCGTCATCGTGGCGAACCGCGCCGGGTGGTGGATGCACGTGCTCGGCGGCTTCCTCGTCGCCGTTCTCGTCTGGGTCTCCTTCCTCGGCGCCGCGCTGATCGCCGCCGGAGCGATCGGCGCCACCGAGGCCCAGCAGCAGAGCGTGATCCTGCAGCAGCTCGTCAACCCGCTCGGCATCATCGCGGCCGTCCTGGCCCGCGAGATCCCGATTTGGGTGGGCGGCATCGTCGCCCGCCGCGGTCGCACGCAGACCGCCCGCAACGCCGAAGCGCTGGCCGCGTACGAGCGCGACCTGGCGGCGCACCGCGCGTCCGTGCAGCCGGCGGCGCCGGCGAGCTGAGCCGAGCATCCCGTCGTTTGACCGCGAGAGGCACGCCGCGTATCCTTGACCGCGTGTGTGCTTTTGCGCGCGCCTGCGTCGTGCCGTGAAGGCGGTCGGCTAGGGCGAGGGCAGTCGCTCCCACATCGGGTCCCTCGGCTCCGCGTCACGACGCGGTGATCCCAGAAACCCCCACGGCATACCCGCCGCTCAGAGCCGCACAGGTTCTGGCGGGTTTCGCGTGAGGCCGGGTTGTGACACCACAACACGGCGAAACCAAACCGCAACCGCTGTCACCGTGCAGCAGAACCAAGGAGCATTGTGCCCACTATTCAGCAGCTGGTCCGCAAGGGCCGGTCGCCGAAGGTCGTCAAGACCAAGGCGCCGGCGCTGAAGGCCAACCCTCAGCAGCGCGGCGTGTGCACCCGCGTGTACACGACCACCCCGAAGAAGCCGAACTCGGCCCTTCGCAAGGTCGCCCGTGTGAAGCTTTCGAACGGGACCGAGGTCACCGCCTACATTCCGGGCGAGGGCCACAACCTGCAGGAGCACTCGATGGTGCTCGTGCGTGGCGGCCGTGTGAAAGACCTGCCCGGCGTGCGCTACAAGATCGTGCGCGGCGCGCTCGACACCCAGGCTGTCAAGAACCGCAAGCAGGCGCGTAGCCGCTACGGCGCGAAGAAGGAGAAGTAATGCCTCGCAAGGGTCCCGCGCCTAAGCGCCCCGTCGTCGCAGACCCGGTCTACGGCGCCCCGATCGTCAGCCAGCTCGTCAACAAGATCCTCCTCGACGGCAAGAAGGGCCTCGCCGAGCGCATCGTCTACGGTGCCCTCGAAGGCGTCGCCTCGAAGAGCGGCCAGGATGCCGTCGTCGTCTTGAAGAAGGCCCTCGACAACGTGCGCCCCACCCTCGAGGTGCGGTCGCGTCGTGTCGGTGGATCGACCTACCAGGTGCCCGTCGAGGTCAAGCCGCACCGCGCGAACACGCTCGCGCTGCGCTGGCTGACCTCGTACGCCAAGGCTCGTCGCGAGAAGACGATGACCGAGCGTCTGATGAACGAGATCCTCGACGCGTCGAACGGTCTCGGTGCCGCGGTCAAGCGCCGCGAAGACACCCACAAGATGGCCGAGAGCAATAAGGCCTTCGCGCACTACCGCTGGTAACACCTTTTCGGTCGGGCGGGCCGCCATCCGCGTGCCCGCTCGACCACCCGCCTCACAACCCTCCGGAGGAATCCCGTGGCACTTGACGTGCTCACCGACCTGAAGAAGGTCCGCAACATCGGCATCATGGCGCACATCGATGCCGGCAAGACCACCACGACCGAGCGCATCCTGTTCTACACGGGTGTGAACCACAAGATCGGTGAGACCCACGACGGTGCCTCGACGATGGACTGGATGGCGCAAGAGCAGGAACGCGGCATCACCATCACGTCAGCTGCCACCACCTGCTTCTGGAACGGCACCCAGATCAACATCATCGACACCCCCGGCCACGTCGACTTCACGGTCGAGGTCGAGCGTTCGCTGCGCGTGCTCGACGGCGCCGTCGCCGTCTTCGACGGCAAGGAGGGCGTCGAGCCCCAGTCGGAGACCGTCTGGCGTCAGGCCGACAAGTACGACGTGCCCCGCATCTGCTTCGTCAACAAGATGGACAAGCTGGGCGCCGACTTCTACTTCACCGTCGACACGATCGTGAAGCGCCTCGGCGCGAAGCCGCTCGTGATTCAGCTTCCTATCGGCTTCGAGAGCACCTTCGAGGGCGTTGTCGACCTGGTCGAGATGCGCGCCCTGACCTGGCGCGGCGACGCCAAGGGTGACGTCAAGATGGGCGCCGAGTACGCCGTCGAAGAGATCCCCGCCGACCTCAAGGAGAAGGCTGAAGAGTACCGTGCTCAGCTGCTCGAGGCCGTCGCCGAGGCGTCGGACGAGCTGCTCGAGAAGTACCTCGGTGGCGAAGAGCTGACGGTCGCCGAGATCAAGGCCGGCATCCGCAAGCTCACGATCAACAGCGAGGCCTACCCCGTGCTCTGCGGCTCGGCCTTCAAGAACCGTGGCGTGCAGCCGATGCTCGATGCCGTGGTCGACTACCTGCCGAGCCCGCTGGACGTTCCTGACACGGTTGCGCACGACCCGCGCGACGAAGAGAAGGAAATCGTCCGCAAGGCCTCGGCGGAAGACCCGTTTGCGGCCCTCGCGTTCAAGGTTGCGGTGCACCCGTTCTTCGGTCGTCTGACCTACATCCGCGTGTACTCCGGCACCATTGAGTCGGGTTCGGCGATCGCCAACTCGACGAAGGGCAAGAAGGAGCGCATCGGGAAGATCTTCCAGATGCACGCCAACAAGGAGAACCCGGTCGAGTCGGTCACCGCTGGGCACATCTACGCCGTGATCGGTCTCAAGGACACCACCACCGGTGACACACTCTGCGACCTCACCGAGCAGGTTGTCCTCGAGTCGATGACGTTCCCCGAGCCGGTCATCGAGGTCGCCATCGAGCCGAAGACCAAGGCTGACCAAGAGAAGCTGGGCACCGCGATCCAGAAGCTCGCCGAAGAAGACCCGACGTTCCGCACCGAGCTCAACCAGGAGACCGGTCAGACCGTCATCAAGGGCATGGGCGAGCTGCACCTCGACATCCTCGTCGACCGCATGAAGCGCGAGTTCAACGTCGAGGCGAACGTCGGTAAGCCGCAGGTTGCCTACCGCGAGACGATTCGCAAGACGATCGAGAAGTTCGACTACACCCACAAGAAGCAGACGGGTGGGTCGGGTCAGTTCGCCAAGGTGCAGATCACGATCGAGCCGCTCGAGGTGACCCCCGAGACGAGCTACGAGTTCGTGAACGCCGTCACCGGTGGCCGCGTGCCGCGCGAGTACATCCCCTCGGTCGACGCCGGTATCCAGGACGCCATGCAGGTCGGCGTGCTCGCCGGCTTCCCCACCGTGGGTGTCAAGGCCACGCTCGTCGACGGCCAATCGCACGACGTCGACTCGTCGGAAATGGCGTTCAAGATCGCCGGTTCGATGGCGTACAAGGAGGCTGCTCGCAAGGCCAGCCCCGCGCTGCTCGAGCCGCTCATGGCCGTCGAGGTTCGTACGCCCGAGGAGTACATGGGTGACGTGATCGGCGACCTGAACTCGCGCCGTGGCCAGATTCAGGCCATGGAGGACGCGACCGGCGTCAAGGTCGTTCGCGCCCTTGTGCCGCTGTCTGAAATGTTCGGGTACGTCGGTGACCTGCGGTCGAAGACCTCGGGCCGCGCCGTCTACTCGATGTCGTTCGACAGCTACGCGGAGGTCCCGAAGGCTGTTGCCGACGAGATCGTCCAGAAGACCAAGGGCGAGTAACCACTCGACCTGCGAGGGCTCCCGAGCCTGACTACAGTAAGAACACACCAACCAGCGCTTTGTCCGACAACCGGTCGGATGCGCGCGAACGAGTCCTGAGGAGGACCCACAGTGGCTAAGGCCAAGTTCGAGCGGACCAAGCCGCACGTCAACATCGGAACGATCGGTCACGTCGACCACGGCAAGACCACCCTGACCGCCGCCATCTCGAAGGTGCTTGCTGACAAGTACCCCTCGGCGACGAACGTCCAGCGTGACTTCGCGTCGATCGACTCGGCTCCCGAAGAGCGCCAGCGCGGTATCACGATCAACATCTCGCACGTCGAGTACGAGACGCCGAAGCGCCACTACGCGCACGTTGACGCCCCCGGTCACGCTGACTACATCAAGAACATGATCACCGGTGCCGCTCAGATGGACGGCGCGATCCTCGTGGTCGCGGCGACCGACGGCCCGATGGCGCAGACCCGTGAGCACGTTCTGCTCGCCAAGCAGGTCGGTGTTCCCTACCTGCTCGTCGCGCTGAACAAGTCCGACATGGTCGACGACGAGGAGATCCTCGAGCTCGTCGAGATCGAGGTCCGCGAGCTCCTCTCGAGCCAGGGCTTCGATGGCGACAACGCCCCGGTCGTTCAGGTCTCGGGCCTCAAGGCTCTCGAGGGTGACGAGAAGTGGGTCCAGTCGGTCCTCGACCTCATGGAGGCCGTCGACTCGTCGATCCCCGACCCGGTGCGTGACAAGGACAAGCCGTTCCTCATGCCCATCGAGGACGTCTTCACCATCACCGGTCGTGGCACCGTTGTGACGGGCCGCGCCGAGCGTGGAACCCTCGCCATCAACTCCGAGGTCGAGATCGTCGGCATCCGTCCGACGCAGAAGACCACGGTCACCGGTATCGAGATGTTCCACAAGCAGCTCGACGAGGCGTGGGCCGGCGAGAACTGTGGTCTGCTTCTCCGCGGCACCAAGCGCGAAGACGTTGAGCGCGGCCAGGTCGTCGTGAAGCCGGGTTCGGTTACCCCTCACACCAACTTCGAGGGCACCGCGTACATCCTCTCGAAGGACGAGGGTGGCCGTCACAACCCCTTCTACACGAACTACCGCCCGCAGTTCTACTTCCGCACCACCGACGTCACCGGCGTCATCTCGCTGCCCGAGGGCACCGAGATGGTCATGCCCGGCGACACCACCGACATGACGGTTGAGCTGATCCAGCCCATCGCCATGGAGGAGGGCCTCGGCTTCGCCATCCGTGAGGGTGGCCGCACCGTGGGCGCCGGTACGGTGACCAAGATCATCAAGTAGTACCTGCTTCCAACGAGACGGGGTCGAACCTTCGGGTTCGGCCCCGTTTCTTTTTCGCCCGAAAACGGCACGGATGCTCGTGGCCGGGAGTACGCCCGCGCCATGAGCACGCGCCCCGCCGCTCGCAGCCTGCTGCTTGTGGAAATCACGGTTGTGATCGCGGTGATCACGTTCATCCTGATTCAGGCGCCCCAGGCGAGCTATTTCGGCATGCTGGCCATCTACTCCGGGTTCGGGATGCTCGTCGAGTTCCTGATTCTGCGCGACCGCTCTACGCGCGTCCCGTCAGTCGCGATGTGAGTTGAGCGGCCGCCGCGGTGACGGCCGCGGCGACGCGCTCACGCACATCGGAGGCCGCCGTGCCCGAGCGGAACGTCGCACCGATGGCTGCAGCGGGGTAGCCGCCCCGGTCGGTGGCGACCGCCGCGACCGACGCGTAGTCGGCGGTGATCTCGCCGTCTTCGGAGGCGACGCCGCGCTCGCGAGCCGCCGCAAGGATCGCGTCGAGGTCGGCGAGAGTTGCCGGGCCGATCCCTTGCCGGGTGATGAGGGCATCCCGGTGGGGGTAAAGGGCGCGCACCTGCGCGGCGGGCAGCGCGGCTAACATCGCTCGGCCGGTCGCCGTGAGGTGGGCGGGGAGGCGCACGCCGACGCGCACGACCGTGGTCGGCGCGCGGGGGGCGCTCGCCTGACCGACATAGGACACGTCGGAGCCGTGCAGCACGGCGAGCTGCGCCGCCACGGGCAGGCCCGCCTCGGCGACCACCCGGTCGAGCAGCGGCATGGCGAGGCTGCCGAGGCGACTCGCGCGCAGCACGGCAGAACCGATCTCGGCGACGTGACCGCCCAGCCCGTACGCCCGCAGTTCGGGGTAGTGCACGACATAGCCCTCGTCCATGAGCACCCGCAGCAGCTGATAGGTACTGGAGCGGGGGAGGTCGAGGGCGCGGGCGATGAGCGACGCCGGCACCGGGTCGCCGTGCGCGGCCAGGTGGCTGACGATGCGCAGGGCGGCGCGCGCGGCGGGCACCTCGGGCATCGTGCCTCCCATCATTAGCGCGTCTGGTATCTCAGACACATTATGGGTGACGCGCCGCCCGGGCGCCGTTCCGCCGCGGTTCACTCGAGGCATGCCGATCACGATCGGGGCCCGCCCCCTGACGACCGCCGAGGTCACCGCCGTCGCCCGCCACGGCGAGCCCGTCACGCTCGACCCCCAGGCCCTCGCCCGCATGGCCGAGACGCGCGCAATCATCGAGGCGCTCGCCGACGACACGGTGCCGCACTATGGCATCTCCACCGGATTCGGCGCCCTCGCGACCACCTCGATCCCGCCGGAGCGCCGCGTCGACCTGCAGCGCTCCCTCGTGCGCTCGCACGCGGCGTCGTCCGGCGCCGAGGTCGAGACCGAGGTCGTGCGCGCCACGATGCTGCTGCGCCTGCAGACCCTGGCGACCGGCCGCACCGGAGCCCGCCCCGACCTCGCCCAACAGTATGCGGCGCTGCTCAACGCCTCGATCACGCCGATCGTCGGCGAGTACGGCAGCCTCGGCTGCTCGGGCGACCTCGCCCCGCTCGCGCACATCGCGCTCGCCGCCATGGGAGAGGGCGACGTGCGCGACGCCGCCGGTGCGCGCATCCCGGCCGCCGAGGCGCTCGCCGCCGCCGGCCTCGCGCCCATCGTGTTGCGCGAGAAGGAGGGCCTCGCCCTCATCAACGGAACCGACGGCATGCTCGGGATGCTCGCCCTCGCCCTCGAGGATCTGAACGCCCTCATCGACACGGCCGACCTCGCCGCCGCGATGAGCATCGAGGCGCTGCTCGGCACCGACGCCGTGCTCGCCGATGACCTGCAGGTGTTGCGCCCGCACCCCGGTCAGGCCCGGAGCGCGCGTGCGATGCGCGCCTTCCTCCACGACTCGGGCGTCGTGGCGAGCCACAAGACCGACGACTGCACCCGCGTGCAAGACGCCTACTCGCTGCGGTGCGCGCCCCAGGTGCACGGGGCAGCGCGCGACACGCTGACCTTCGCCGCGACCATCGCTGAGCGCGAGCTCGCCAGCGCGATCGACAACCCCGTCGTCACGCTCGACGGGCGGGTCGAGTCGAACGGCAACTTCCACGGGGCGCCGGTCGCCTACGCCCTCGACTTCGTCGCGATCGCGGTCGCCGACCTCGCGAGCATGAGCGAGCGGCGCACCGACCGCTTCCTCGACGTCGCCCGCAACGCCGGGCTGCCGCCCTTTCTCGCCCACGACCCCGGCGTCGACTCGGGCCACATGATCGCCCAGTACACGCAGGCCGGCATCGTCAGCGAACTGAAGAGGCTGGCCGCGCCCGCGAGCGTCGACTCGATCCCGTCGAGCGCGATGCAGGAAGACCACGTGTCGATGGGGTGGGCCGCCGGCCGCAAGCTGCGGCGCGCGGTCGACGGGCTATCCCGCGTCGTCGCCATCGAGCTGCTCACGGCCGCCCGCGCGCTCGACCTGCGGGTCGCCGCGCTCGGGGTGAGTGCTGCGCCCGCGACCGCCGCCGTCGTTGACCGCCTGCGTGCCGTGGTGCCCGGCCCGGGCCCCGACCGCTACCTCGCCCCCGACATCGACGCGGCGCACGCGCTCGTCGTGGGCGGCGAACTGCTCGCCGCCGCGCGGGCAAGCCTCACCGTAACCACACCACCCGCCCTCACGACAGGAGCAGATCGATGACGATCGCCACCTCGCAGACATCGCCCCGTGCATCCGGCGCGGCGCCTTCAGTGCACGGCCCCCGCCCCGTCCGCGCCCACCGCGGAACCGAGCTGCACACCCTCGGCTGGCAGCAGGAGGGTGCGCTGCGCATGCTGCAGAACAACCTCGACCCCGAAGTCGCCGAGCACCCCGACGAGCTCGTCGTCTACGGCGGCACGGGCAAGGCCGCCCGCGACTGGGCGAGCTACGACGCCCTCGTGCGCACGCTTCACACGTTGAAGGGCGACGAGACGATGCTCGTGCAATCCGGCCGCCCGGTCGGCGTCATGCAGACGCACGAGTGGGCGCCGCGGGTACTGCTCGCGAACTCGAATCTCGTGGGCGACTGGGCCAACTGGGACGAATTCCGCCGACTCGAACAGCTCGGCCTCACCATGTACGGCCAGATGACCGCCGGCTCGTGGATCTACATCGGCACGCAGGGAATCCTGCAGGGCACATTCGAGACCTTCGCCGCCGTGGCGTCCCAGAGGTTCGGCGGCACGCTCGCCGGCACCATCACCCTCACCGGCGGCCTCGGCGGCATGGGCGGCGCCCAGCCGCTCGCCGTCACCATGAACGGCGGCGTCGCGATCTGCGTCGACGTCGACCCGTCGCGCATCGCCCGCCGCCTCGAGCACCGCTATCTCGACGTCGAGGCGCGCTCGCTCGAGCACGCGCTCGAGCTCGCCACCGAAGCACGGGATGCTCGGCGCGCGCTCTCGATCGGACTGCTCGGCAACGCCGCGGACATCTTCCCCCGGCTCCTCGCCATGAGCGCCCCGATCGACATCGTCACCGACCAGACGAGCGCCCACGACCCGCTCGCCTACCTGCCGCTCGAGCACACGATGGATGACTGGCACGCCGCGCGCGAGCGCGACCCGCTCGGCTTCGCCGCCGCGGCGCGGCAGTCGATGGCGCGGCAGGTCGAGGCGATGGTCGGCTTCCAGAAGGCCGGGGCCGAGGTGTTCGACTACGGCAACAACATCCGCACGGAGGCACTGGCGGCGGGCTTTGCCGATGCGTTCGCGTTCCCCGGGTTCGTGCCCGCGTACATCCGCCCGCTGTTCGCCCAGGGCAAGGGGCCATTCCGCTGGGCCGCTCTCAGCGGCGACCCGAAAGACATCGCGGCGACCGACCGCGCCGTGCTCGAGCTGTTCCCCGACAACGAGAACCTGCAGCGCTGGATTCCGATGGCCCAGCAGCGCGTGCACTACCAGGGCCTCCCGGCGCGCATCTGCTGGCTCGGCTACGGCGAGCGCGACATTGCCGGCGGGCGATTCAACGACATGGTCGCCGCCGGCGAGCTCAGCGCCCCCGTCGCCATTGGGCGCGACCACCTCGACTCCGGATCGGTCGCGAGCCCCTACCGCGAGACCGAGGCCATGAAGGACGGCAGCGACGCGATCGCCGACTGGCCGCTGCTGAACGCCCTCGTCAACACGGCCTCCGGCGCGACCTGGGTGTCGATCCACCACGGCGGGGGAGTCGGCATCGGCCGCTCCATCCACGCCGGGCAGGTCGTCGTGGCCGACGGCACGGCGCTCGCCGGCCAGAAGGTGCAGCGGGTGCTGACCAACGACCCGGGCATGGGCGTGATCCGTCACATCGACGCCGGCTACGACGAAGGCGAGGGCGTCGTCGCCGAGCACGGGGTGCGCATCCCCATGCGTGAGGGCGGCGCCGAATGACGGCCTCCGCGCTCGCCCACGACGAGCACTGGCCCCGCGCCGGAGACTGGCCGGCGTGGTCGCCGGGCGAGCGCGCCGACGCGATCATCGTCGGCCTGCCCACCTGGCGCACCTCGCTGTCGCCGACGCGCGCGTACGAGACGCCCGCGGCGATCCGCGACGCGCTGCGCCGCTACAGCGCGGATGCCCTGCTCACGCCAGCGGGCATCCCGCTCGTCGTGCGCGACGCCGGCGACATCGCCGAGCCCGACGGCGACGGCGAGCACGCGGCGACGGAACGCATCGCCGAGCTCGCCGCATCGTGCGACCTCGTGATCGTGCTCGGCGGAGACAACGCCGCGACCGTCCCCGCCGCCCTCGGCGTCTGGGGCGAGAGAATCGGATGCGCGGGGCTCGTCACCCTCGACGCCCACCACGACCTCCGCGACGGCACCACCAACGGCAGCCCGGTGCGCCGCCTGCTCGACGCGGGGCTCGACGGCTCGCGCGTGGCGCAGCTCGGCATCGAGCCCCTCGCCAACTCGCGCTTCTACGCCGAGCGCGCGGCGCAGCACCGCATCGCCGTGGTGACCCGCGACGAGCTCGCCCACTCGCAGATCGCCGCCGAAATGGCTGCCGCGCTCGACCGCGCCGGCTCCGCCGGCGGCCCCGTGCACGTCGACCTCGACCTGGATGTCTGCGATCGCGCGGTCGCCCCGGGATGCCCCGCGAGCATCCCTGGGGGAATCAGCGCGCACGAGCTCCGCCGCGCCGCCCACGTGGCCGGCCGCCATCCGGCGGTGCGCAGCATCGACCTGACCGAACTCGACGCGAGCGCCGACGCGCCGGACGGGCGCACGGTCCGGCTCGCGGCACTGTGCGTGCTGGAGGCGTTCGCCGGGCTTGCCGCCCGGCCGGCGCCCCGCGTCGACGAGGTGCCCGCGTGAGCGTGCTCGTCGACCGCATCGGCCAGCTCGTCACCCTCGACCCGGCCGACCCCGACAGGCCCACCCGCAACGACGCGGCACTCGTCATCGACGGCGGGCACGTCGCGTGGGTGGGTGATGCTGCCGACGCCCCCGCCGCTGATGAGCGGCTCGACGCCGACGGCCGGGCGGTGATCCCCGGCTTCGTCGACAGTCACAATCACCTCGTGTTCGCCGGCGACCGCGCCGACGAGTGGGAGGCGCGCATGACCGGCGCGCCGTACACCGCCGGCGGCATTCGACGCACGGTCGAGGCGACGCGCGCCGCCAGCGACGACGAACTGCGCGCGACGCTCGGCCGCCACGTCGCCGAGGCCCACCGCCAGGGCATCACGACGCTCGAGGTTAAAAGCGGCTACGGCCTCACCGTCGCCGACGAGGCCCGCGCCGTGCGGCTCGCCCGCGAGGTGGCCGACGAGGTCACGTTCCTCGGTGCCCACGTCGTGCCCGCCGACCATGCCGACGACCGCCAGGGCTACGTCGACCTCGTCTGCGGCGACATGCTCGCCGCCTGCGCGCCGCACGCCCGATGGGTCGACGTGTTCATCGACTCCGGAGCCTTCACCGTCGACGAGGCCCGCCGCATCCTCACCGCAGGGCGCGAGGCAGGGCTCGGCCTCCGCGTCCACGCCGGCCAGCTCGCCGCCGACGGCGGAGTCGCCCTCGCCGTCGACCTCGGCGCCGCCAGCGTCGACCACGCCACCCACCTGACCGACGCCGACGTCGACGCGCTCGCCCGATCATCCACAGTCGCGACGCTGCTGCCGCTCGTCGAATTCTCGACGCGGCAGCCGTATCCGGATGCTCGCCGCCTCATCGACGCGGGAGTCACCGTCGCGATCGCCACCGACACCAACCCGGGGTCGAACTACTCGAGCTCGATGACCACCGCCATCGCTCTCGCGATCAGAGAGATGGGGATGACCCCCCTCGAGGCGGTGACCGCCGCTACGCGCGGGGGAGCGGCGGCCCTGCGTCGTGACGACGTCGGGCACCTCGGGGTGGGGGCGCGGGGTGACCTCGTGGTGCTCGACGCCCCCGACCACAGGTGGATCGGGTATCGGGTGGGGGTGCCGCTCGTGGCCGAGACGGTTGTCGGCGGAGTGAGGGTGGCGTCCTGAGCTCGGGCGATGTCGCTTGTAACTCTTATGGCCGGGTTGCCACAACTGAGGCCGACCGGCGGCCGGGACGGCCGCCGG
>Ga0208490_100304_pt1 | contig 37027 bp, 43 predicted proteins | sample SubbioAug_CSWold_FD_184818 | JGI IMG/M metagenome (GOLD analysis project Ga0208490, IMG submission 184818) | Serpentinite rock and fluid subsurface biosphere microbial communities from McLaughlin Reserve, California, USA - CR11Aug_CSWold (SPAdes) | ecosystem: Environmental > Terrestrial > Deep...
GATGGCGACATGGTGAACGCCGCCATCCCCACACACCACCGCCGAACCATGTTGACCGAACGCTGCCGCCACATGCGCAAACAGCGAGGCCGCCAACAGGCGGCTGCTGAGGCGGCGGACGAACTTCCTCGCCCGGCGGCCGGGGGTGGGGACGGTGGGTACGTGGAGGGTGGAGCGCAGGAGGCCGTCGATGATGGCGTCCCACTCGGCGGCGAAGGAGTCGGGGTGCTCGAACAGCTCGAGCACGGCCGGGTGGCCGCCGACGCCGACGAGCACGCCGGTCTGGCCGGGCAGGGGTGCGGGGATCGCCGCCCGGACGGAATCGGGGACGTTGGCCTGGTCGAGGACCTCGACGATCGACGACGTGGGCGACGCGCCGTAGGCCTGCTCGTAGGTGGCGACCCGGGACCAGACGTCGCCCTGGTCGACCCGCTGCGTGGTGGGGCGGTCCTCCTTGCGCAGGCCGCGGCTGGCGCCTTGGACGCCGAGCGGTGCCTTGCGCTCGTGGACCCGCTGGGTGCCGTCGCCGCCCCAGCGGCCCTGCTCGACGCAGCGGACGGGGAGCTGGACCGAGGCGCCGGCGCCGACGAGCACGCTCTGGATCAGAACCCGGTGCTGCCAGCCGCCGTCGACGACCGTGCCCTCGAGCAGTGCGAACAGCCCGCCGGTGGGGTTGGTGGCGGCGAGGAGCTCGACCGTCGGGGTGTCGAGCTCGCCGACGGTGGCGCCGGCCGACGGGCCGAGCGGGATCGGGTTCGCCGGCAGCGGGGCGTCGGCCCAGACCGGGAACAGGGCGAGCGGGCCGACCTGGGTCGGTGATCCGAGGTGGAGGGTGGGGAGTGTCACGCACATTTGATCGTTCATGATCTAACGGTACGGATGCGGTGTGACAGGAACCGGGGGATCTCTCGGACTGGGACCGGGCCATCGGGTTGACTGTCGGCGATGGCGGCAGACCTGACCCGAGCGCAGAGCTGGACCAAGGCCGGTCGCCTGGTCGAGCAGCTCGACGTTGCGATGGCGGACCTCCGTGCCGTCGTCCGCATGCATGGCGAGACGAACCTGCCCCCGGGAGTCGACGACGCCGTCCGTCGACTCGGAGAGCGAGTCGCAGGACTGCGGGTGCGGCTGGTCACGGCAGCGTCGATGTCCGGTCCCGCCCAGCGGGAGGTGGCCAGGTCGCTGAAGTCGGACGTTCGACAGGCGGAGTCGATGGCCAGGGACCTCGCCGTCCACCTCGCCTCGGATTCGGACTCGCTCGACGCCGATGTGGAGCACCTGCACCTGCTCATCGAGGCGCGGCGTGAGCTGGACACTCCCGAGCTCGACCTCTCGGTACGAGAACGAGCGCATCTCCTCCGACGTCGCTTCAGTCGATCCGTGCGTCGGGATCGGTAGTCGTCGTCGACCGCCCCCGGCGCCCGCATCCTGAGCTCGCCGGCGGCCTCGGAGCGTGGTTCGTCTGCGTGCTGCTCGTCCTCAACCACCAGCGGAAGCGCCGTCGCAACCGCTGACCGGCGGGGAAGTGTGCACGGCCGGGCCGGCGTAGGCGTCGAGCCACGTGGTGACGGTGTCGATGCGTTGGGACCGACTGCTGACGACCTCGATCCAGGGAGTGCCCTGCGCGGCGAGCGCCTCCCGGAACCATCCCGTCATGTCGTGGCGGACGTGCTCGCCGTCGCGCAGGCCGTCCTGCTCGAACGGCACGCCATCGGGTGAGGTGAGGACGTAGAGCAGCGGTGGCCGGTCCCGAGCCCGGTCCTCCAGGTGGGGTGCCGGTTCCCCCACGTACCGCCGGTGCCAGACGGCGGTGGCGAGCACGTCGGTGTCGCAGATGAGGACCGGGTCCCAGGGCCGGCGGGGTCGCGAGGCTTCGGCGTCCTGGATCCAGCGCTCGATGGTGGCGTCCTCGAGCTGCTCCTGGGCGCCGGCGATGTGGTCGAAGTCGGCGGTGCGCCACTCGACGTCGAAGATCGAGCCGGCCGCGGCAGCTCGCTCCTCGGAGTACGTGCGCCCGTACTCGGGGACCCACGGGACGCCGAGGTGGCCGGCGAGGTCGCGAGCGAGGGTGGTGGTGCCGGTCGACTCGGCGCCCACGACGACCACGCGCCGGACCAGCCCGGCCCGCACGACCGGATCGAGCCCGTCCCAGTGCCGGCCGAGGTCGTCGCGGATGGCGCGGCCGCTCACCGGGTGCCGGTGTCGGTCCGCGTCGACCAGCACGGGCTGCGCGTCGAGGGCGTCGGCGAAGGGGCGGACGTAGGACTCGGAGCCGCGGACGTGCGTCCACGGACCCAGACCGTGGGCGGCGAGGTGGGCGGCCCACGCCGGCGAGCAGGCGGGCGGGCAGTCGTCGTCGCCGTGCCAGGCGCAGATGTCGTCGATGACGTGGATCGTCACGTCGGGAAAGAGGGTGCGGATCCAGCCGGCCCGTCGGGTGGCGTCGGGTCGTTCGCCGGGCCGGTCGCACACCACGACGTCCGTGGTCCCGCCAGCGTCGACGGCCGTGGCGATGACGTGCTGGTGCCCGGCGTGCAGCGGGAGGAACTTGTCGATGACGAGGGTGCGCGTCGGCGGGTCAGGCGGCATGACGGGCCTGGAAGGCGGTGCAGCCCCGGCGCTGGGCGCGGTGGGCCTTCATCCAGTCGACGAGCCCAGCGGTGGCGATGACGAGGTAGAGGGCGTAGAGCGCGGCGAACATCGTCGCATCGGTGCGCAGGTACAGGCCGATGGCGGCGACGTCGATGGGGAGCAGCCACACGAACCACGACTCGACGCGCTTCGTGATGAGGAGCAGCTGGGCGGCGACGGACGCGGCCACGATCTCGGCATCCCACAGCGGGTACGGCGTGGGGCCGTGGAGCTCGCCGAAGAGCCAGGCCAGGACGACCGTCCCCAGCGCGATGCCGAGGACGGTGAGCCCCCGGGCCCGCCAAGACATCCACGACACCGGGAGGTCGGTGCGCCCGGCGCCGCCCCGGATCCACAGCCACCAGCCGACGAACTGGACAGGGATGTAGAATCCGAGGTGGAGCCAGCCCTGCCCGACCAGCTCGATGTCGAAGAAGAACAGCCCCATGAGCACCACCGACACGATCCCGTACGGCATCGACCAGATGTTCTGCCGCCGGGTCAGCCAGACGCAGGCGAGCGACGACCAGGTGCCGAACAGCTCGAGGCCGGTCGGCGCGAACTGCGGCGCGTACCGGTGGGCGGCGGCGGTGTAGGCGGCAACCGCGATGGCGGCGAGCCCGCCGGCCCGGACGGCTCCGACCTGGTCGGCCGAGGTGCCCCAGGCGGGCGTCCGTGGGGCGCTACGTGCCAGCTGCTCGGCCAGCAACGTCGTGGTACGGTTTAGATCATCCACGATCTAACACTACCCATGAACCGTGACGCGCGTACGAGCGGATTGCGATGAGCAGCGATCTCAAGTCCTTCCCCCGACCCTCGGTGGCGGTGGACGTCGCCGTGCTCTCGGTGGTCCCGTCCGGTGACGAGCTGCGGCTGAGCGTGCTGTGCATCCCATCCTCACAGTCGGACCGCCGCCACATCCGTCGGGGGACGGGCACGTACGAGGGGGAGTGGAGCCTGCCCGGGTCGTTCGTGCGCGAGCGCGAACGGCTGGACGACGCCGTGCAGCGGACGCTGCGGGACAAGTGCGGGGTGGAGGGGCTGCGGCCGACGCAGCTGGTGGTGCTCGACGACCCGTCGCGGGACGACCGCGGGTGGGTCCTGTCGGTGGCGCACCTCGACACCGTCCCGGTCGGCCGGGCGGTCGAGCTGCTGCAGCGGACCGACGTGCGGTGGGTGCCGGTGCGGGAGGGTGCGTCCGCTCGCCAGTCGGTCCTCGAGCTGCCCGATCGCCAGCGGCGCCTGCCGTTCGACCACGAGGAGATCGTCCGCCACGCCGTCGACCGGTTGCGGTCGGTCTACGAGGAGCGACCCGACCCGCACGGGCTGCTCGACGAGCCGTTCACCGTGCTCGAGCTGCGCCGCCTGCACGAGGCGGTGCTGGGGGAGCCGCTGCAGAAGGACACGTTCCGCCGGACGATGCTGCCGGGGCTGGTGCGGACGGCGTCAGTGGAGACGGGGTCGGTCGGCCGGCCGGCCCGGCGGTACCGCCGGCGCTGACGTCGCCGGCGCTCGCTGCGGAGCGATCACTGTCAGGACCTCTGGTTACCGTTATCGCACTTCCCCTCCTGGTTGCTGATCCGGAGGATCTCCGTCACCATGGCTCTCGACGCCCGTCACCGTTCGTCGCTCTACCTGAAGTTCGTCCCGCTGGTCGCGAGGACGACGCCAATGCCCTCATGTCCGAGCTTCCCTCCGCCGAAGCCGACGAGCTGGTCACCAAGCAGTTCCTCCGCGCCGAGCTGGCCGAGCTCGAGAACCGCTTGACCTTGCGGCTCGGCGGGGCGCTCGCGGCGATGACTGCGATCCTGGCGACCCTGATCACCGTCCGGTAGCCGGCGATCCGTCACGGCGAGGCCGTACCGATGATCGTGGAGGACAGGACGTCGAACGTCTCCGCCGAGTTTCGGGACCTGGTCGCCGGCGCCCTGGACGGAGCCGCGGACTGCATCGAGTACGCGGGCGTGGACGGGTTGGCGGGGATCGTTCCGCCGTGGTTGCTCGAGCGGATCGACGAGCCGACGGCGGCGCGCTTCGCTCGGGCGGCACGAGAGCTGGCGGAGCAGATCGAGTCCGGGCGCTGGGACTGGTCCCTGCCTCGATGCACCGCCGACGAGCTCTTGCTGCAGCGCTGCATCGAAGAGGCCGGGTGGTCGGCGGAGCTCGAGGTCTCCTCGAGTAGCGGGCGTTCTTCGAGGCGCCGATCGGATGTCAGAGCCCGTTCGTCGCCTCGGTCGTGCGGCTCCCGTGCTGCGACTCGGCGTCAGCGCCCTTCCGCCTCGGCATCGGAGATGCGACCATGTACGTCAGCGAGTTCCAGCGCCACGAGGTGTTCAAGTGGCGGGAAGAACAGATGGGACCGGAGAGGGCCGCGATCATGATGGACCTGCTGCCGCCAGCCGGATGGCGCGAGATCGCGACGAAGCGGGACCTGGCAGCGGAGGTCGGCGGGCTCCGCACGGAGCTGCACGCTGGCTTCGCTGAACTGCGCGCGGAGATGCACGCTGCGAACTCCGAGCTCCTGCTCAAGCTGTTCTTCGGGATGGTGGCCAGCAACGCCACCCTCGTCGGATTGGTGCTGGCAGCCGTCCGCCTGGGCTGAGGCTTCTCGAGGCGCCCGCCGTCATCCGAACGGCTCGAGGGTGACCTGAAGCGGGTCGTCCTCGGTGAACCCGTAGACGGTCGCGAGCGTGCGCAGCGTGTGGTGGCACGCCTCGGGCAGCTGCTGGATCGGCCACGACCGGGTGTGGTTCCGGGGCTGGATGTCGTCGTCACCCGACAGGTCGGGCACGGGGTCGCCCCCACCCGAGCTCGCGGAGCGCGGCGCGCTGGTCGGGGTCGAGGCGCCAGTCGACGGGCAGGTAGTAGTCGCCGGCGACCTCGGTGAACAGGGCGCCACCCTCGTCCGGGCCGAGGTGGGCGAAGCCCGGGTTCGGGTGGGGGAGCGCCAGGTCGATGGTCGCCCACCACAGCCCCTCGTCCATGGCTCGGGCGAGGAGGCGGGTCAGGGCGGCGGCGCACGCCTCGAAGCCGCCCGCCGCCGACGGTCGCACCACGAACCGCCGGGGTTCGGACAGCACCGGTCCGTCCCAGTCGAACGGCTGCAACGCACCCACGTCGACCATGTCCCGCCTCCTCGCTCCGGGCTCCGCCACCCGGTCACAGGGTTCGGTACGCCCCCGCCGTGACGCCGGCCGAGCGGGCAGCGGCGCCTGCGACTGTCAGTGGGGTGCGTCTACGGTCGTCGCACCTTCCCCCTTCGTGCTTGCTGCCCCGGAGGATGTCCGTCACCATGGCCCTCGACGCCCGAACCCGCTCCTCGATCTACGAGAAGCTGATCCCCGTGCTCGGCGAGCACGACGCCAACGCCTTCATGTCCGAGTTCCCCTCCTCCGAAGCCGACGAGCTGGTGACCAAGCAGTTCCTGCGGGCCGAGCTGGTGACGGAGGTCGGATCGCTCCGGACGGAGATGGCGAGCCTCGAGAACCGGCTGACGCTCCGCCTGGGCGGTGCGATCGCCGCGTCGACGGCGCTGCTCGCGGCCGTCGTCTCACTGCAGTAGTCGATCAGCGCTGGCCGCTCGCGGTCACCCCGGTGCCGAGAGCTGCAGCCACTCGTAGAAGGCGGCCCGGTCGCCGTCGAAGGAGTAGAGGACCTCGTCGATCACGACGTCACCTTCCGGCCTGACCCCGGCGACGTCCGGCCGTCGTGACATCTCCCTGCTCGGGTGGGAATGCGGGCCGCACGTCGAACGTCGAGGATCGCTCCACGGGCCCGGCCGGTCGAGGGGGTGTCACGGCCGGCGGGTACCCGTGTCCCTTGCAGTCCAGCCACAGGAGGCAGCCCTGATCCCGCAGACGATCATCGAGCACGACGACATGCACCACCTGGTGAACGGCCTCAGCCTCGAGGTCACCCGCCAGGCCGAACGCATCCGGCGCCGGTCGCACGGCCAGGACTGGCCGGGGGCGGCGAGGGCCATGGCCGAGCTGGAGGAGGCGGTCGAGATCCTCGGCCGCATGGTGGACCTGACGCTGCGGGCGTCGGTCGCCCGGCCCGAGCCGGCGCCCGTCGAGGAGCCCGCAGACGAGGCGCCGGTGCCGGAGCTGCCGGTGGGCCAGTACCTGTAGGAGGCGAGCCGGCTACTGCTGGATGAGGCAGAACGGCAGGCTCGTTGGCACCTGGGCCTCGCCGCGCGCCTCGGCCGCCGACCGCTCGCGGGCCCGCTCGCGCTCCTGGGGGCCGACGCCGGGGTGGCGGGGCGGCTCGGTCCCGAGCCCCTCCTGGGTCTGCGGGTTCAGGTGCGTGAACCGGAGCGCCTTCGTCTTCAGCCGCTCGTCGTCGACCGCGAACACGTCGAAGCCCCGGCTGCTCGGCACCGACGGGACGTAGCTCTCGTCGAAGTTGTTGGTGAAGATCGAGCCGTTGTACCAGTACGACGACCAGGCGGCGCCCCGCTTGCCCTCGCGGGGCTTGTACCAGGCGACCTGCTGGGGGTCGGTGGGATCGTCGAAGTCGATGACGTGGGTGCCGCCGTTGTACCAGGCGCTCACCAGCACGCGGCCGCCGTCCTGCAGCGGCACGGGGTTGAAGTTGTGCGCCGTGCACAGGGCCGACGCCTCGTCCTGGGGGATCGTGTAGGAGCTGAGCTGCTGGGGGCTGGCGGGGTCGGACACGTCGTAGAACCACAGGGCGCCGGTGGGGGCGCCGCCGCTGGTCATGCAGCCGAACGCGGCCGCCGCCCCGCCCATCTCGTCGCCGAGGACGAGCACGTCGCCGTCCCACGACAGCGCCGAGGAGTGGTGGATCTGCATCGCCGGGTTGTGGATGCGGGACACGATCACCGGGTCGGCCGGGTCGGAGATGTCCCAGACCTGCGACTCGGTGATGCACGCGGCGGCGGCCAGCTGGCGGGGGAGGAAGACGGTGATGTCGTGGCAGCCCATGGCCGGCGACACGTCGGGCGTGGCGATGACCGAGGCCTCGCTCGGCCGCCGCAGCGGGATCTCGACGATGGAGACCTTCCGGTGGCTCACGTAGCTGCACGTCGTGCCCTGCCCGCCGAGGGGGTAGGACGACACGTAGATCAGCACCCGGGGGTCGGGTCGCCCGTCGGCGCCCCGGTGCTCGAGGTCGGGGATCTGGGTGTGCGTGTGCGCGCCGCAGTCGGTCTTGACCGTGGCGATCTGCTCGGGGGCCGCCGGGTCGGAGACGTCGACGATGCGCAGCCCCTCCCAGTGCGTGTTGGTGGCGTACTGCACCGGGCTCGCCGCCGGCGCGTCGCAGCTGTCGTCAGCCATCGGCGAGTCGACGCTGAGGACCACGAGGTCCTTCCAGATCGTGACGTCGCTCTGGTTCCCGTTGCAGTCGAACGTGCCCAGGTGCCGCGGGGTCCTCGGGTCGCCGATGTCCATGAGCGTCATGCCGTCGTACTTCCCGAGGACGGCGAGGTCCTGCCAGAAGGCGAGGTCGCTGCCCATGCGGTACGTGCCGTCGTCGTCCCAGTTGGCGACGTGCGACATGTTCTCCGAGTGCTCGTCGCGATCGTGGCCGGCCAGCGCGGTGGGCGCGCCGACCGCGCCGAGGAGCACGGCGAGAGACGCGATGGCGAGACGGTGCATGTCGACCCCCAGTTGTCGGCACCCGCCCCCGCTGCCGACCGGAGATGGCCGGCGCACGACACTTCGACGGATGGCGCCGGGAGTCCTCCCCCTGCGGCTGGCGGCCGATGAACCCCAGGAACCGGTCCTGGGGTGAGGCGTCGGCGGGCACGGGCACCTCCTGGAGGTCGGCGCGGCGTGGTCGATCCGGGACGTCAGGCGTCGCCAGACCGGTCGACGACCCGGGTCAGGTTGTCGAGCGTCGTCTCCATGTTCCGGCGGTTGTGGGCGCGGATGTCGTCGATGCCCATGGTCGCTCCGGCGACCCGGGCGAACCACGCCGGGCGACGGTCGGTCCAGCGCTCGGTGACGACGGTGGCGTCGCCGTCGGGTTCAAGGTCGTAGGCCCAGCGGGCGGCGGGGACGGGGCCGACGGCGACGTCGAAGGCGAAGCGGCGGCCAGGGACGGCGTCGACCACGGTGCAGGTGGTCGACCAGCGTCGCCAGCCCCGCCGGTTCGAGCCGCAGAACCGGGCGCCGGGCGCGGGTCCGGTCGCCCCGCCGAGCCAGCGCCCGCCGGTGTTCTCCGGGCTCCACTCGCCTGTGCGGGTGACGTCGCTCACCAGCGCGTAGACGGTGTCGGGATGGGCGGCGATCCGGGCCGACACCTCCAGGTCCTCCTCGGGCACGGGGCGAAGGTAGCCCAGGTGGTGGCGGGAGCGACCGTCCCGGACATGTCCGCTTCGACCGTTCTCGGGGCGGTCAAGAGAAGCGGGTGATCCAGCCCTGCTCGCGGAAGCGACGCAGCTGGCGCCGGACGAACCACATGCCGAGGGCGACGCACACCAGCGAGCCGGCGGCGCCGAGGCCGAGGTCGGCCCACCGGATGCTGCCGTCCACGAGGCTCTGCCGGGTCGCCTCGAAGATGCGGGTGAGCGGGATGACCTGCGCCACCGGCTGCAGGACCCCGGGCAGCGCCTCGGGCGGGTAGAAGATGCCGGACAGGGGCATCAGCAGCACGAGCGTGCCCCACGAGAAGACCTCGGCCGTCTCACCGAACTGCAGGACCAGGCCGACCACGAGCAGGGCGACGGCCCAGCCGAACACCATGAGCGTGGCGGCGCCGACGGCGAGCACCCAGCCGGCGCCGGTGGGGTCGACGGAGTAGAGGCCGGCGGCGACCAGGCCGACCAGGGCCATGGAGATGAGGGCCCGGACGAAGCCGGTGATCAGCAGCGCCAGCCCGTACTCCGACTCGGTGAGCGGGGTGGTCCACAGGTTGAGGACGTTCCGGGACCACACCTCCTCGAGGAAGCCGAGGGAGCCGGCGAGGGTGAGCTGCCAGATCACGTGGAAGAGGAGGATGCCGACCACGAGGATCTCGACGGCCCGGTCGGTCTCCCCGAACGCCACGCCGATCGACGAGAACAGCAGCGCGTCCACCACGGGCAGGACGAGCAGCAGGAACCAGTGCCCGGGGTTGCGAGACTGCGCCAGCACATGGCGGCGCACCACGGCGCTGATGCGGTGCCAGCGGACGGGGGGCCTCGGCTCGGCCGTCTCCATCGCAGCGGCGGTCACAGCCGGGCTCCTCGCATGCGGATGGCCTCGGCGAGGAACATCTCCTCGAGGGTGGTGTGGCCGGCGTCGGCGACGACCTCGGCCGGCACGCCGTCGGCCAGCACCCGGCCGTCGCGCAGGAACACGACCCGCTCGGTCAGCGCCTCGACCTCGCGCATGTCGTGGCTGGTCAGCAGCAGCGCGGTGCGGTGCTCGTCGTTCAACCGGGCGAGGGCGTCGCGCACCCGCAGGGCGATGTCGGGGTCGAGCGAGGCGGTGGGCTCGTCGAGCACCACGAGGCGGGGCTGGTGCATGACCGCCTTGGCGATCCCGACGAGCGTGGCCTGCCCCGACGACAGGCTCATGCAGCTCTTGTCGCGCAGGTGGCCGATGTCGAGCTCGTCGATGACCTGTTCGACCACGCCGGCGGGATCGGGGCGGTCGTGGAGGTCGGCGAAGAACCGCAGCGCCTCGTGCACCTTCAGGCGGTCGGGGAGCGGCAGGTAGCCGGCGGCGAAGCCCACGTCCTCCATCGCGGCGCTGCGGCCGTCGGGCAGGTGCCGGCCCATCAGCTCGACGCGACCCTCGTCCGGGTCGATGGCACCGAGCAGCATGAGCAGCAGCGTGGTCTTGCCCGCACCGTTGGGACCGACGATGCCGACCCGCTCGCCAGGGGCGACGGCGAGGTCGATCCCGTCGACGGCCTGGACATCGCCGAAGCGCTTGCGCACCCCCGTGGCCGCGACGACCGACGCACCCGGCTGCTCCCCGTGCATGACCAGAGGCTGCCATGGCCGCCGGTGTCCGGCGAGCGAGTTCGGTCCGCCCTCCGGCGACGTGTCAGGCGGCGCCGTGCTGATCGGCCAGCAGGCTGCGCACGAGCTCGGCTGCGTGCGCGACCTGGGCCCGGTAGAGCGAGCCACCGACGCTGATGCGTCGCACCCCGATCTCGGCCAGGTCGGCGAGGCCGTACGGCAGCGGCCCGGCCGGCGCGATGCCCGACGCCGGGAACAGGACGTTCACCGGACCGCCGGCCTCCTCGGTGATCGTCCGGATCACCGGCAGCTCCCAGGTGCCCGGGGCGTACAGGCAGTCGGCACCGACCTCGGCGAACGCCTGGAGCCGGGCGAGCGCCTCGTCGATGCCTCCGTCGAGCCCGTACAGCAGCACCTCGGTGCGGCCGGTGATGACGAAGGGCCGGTCGAGCGCGCGAGCTGCCTCGACCGCGGCCTCGATCCGGGCGACCGCGAGCGCTCGGTCGTACAGACCCCGGCTGGGATCGCCGGACCAGTCCTCGATGCCCATGCCGCCCGCGCCGGTCGCAGCGAAGCGCTGCACCGCCGCGGCCATGACCTCGGGTTCGTGGCCGTAGCCGTTCTCCGCGTCGACGTTGCAGGGCACCGACGCCGCACGGACGATGAGCTCGGTGTGCCGGGCGTGCTCCTCCATCGTCACGTCGCCCGCCGCGTCCTGCCGGTCGATGGTGGCGGCGTGGCCCCCGCTGGTCGTGGCCACGGCCGGCGCACCTGCCTCGCACACGGCCCGCGCCGTGCCGGCGTCGGCGACGTTCACCATCAGGAACGTGCCCGTCCGATGGAGCTCCACGAACTCGGCGCCGGCGTCCATGATCGGACGCTAACCCGGCGCTCGAACCGCCGGCCTCTGACTTCGGGGCGTCATCCCCAGGTGTCATCCTCGAAGTGCTCGTCCCACATGTCGCCCAGCCGCCCGACGGTCCGGCCGCACCGAAGGCAGCGAAACATCGGCATGTCGTCGGACACACAGCAGCCGCCGAGCTCCACCTCGCCCCGCTGCCACTGGTACGCGTGCCGCGTGACATCGCCCCGCTCGGCGGAGCGAGAGGACCGATCCGCCGTCGGTCCCTCGGCCAGGACTGGCCGAGGGACCGGTCGGCGCTCACGGCGAACGGCGCCGGTGCGGTCAGCTCCCCGGTGGCCGGTAGCTGACCGCTCGCTCGAGCGCCCCGTCGGCTTCCTCGAGGGTGAGCAGCTTGGTGGTCCGCACCTTCGTCATCGGGCTGGCGCCGACGGTGAACGCCGCGGCCGCGGCGGCTTCGTCGTCGGGGAGGTCGACCACGACGTAGGCGTCGACGTCGCCGAACGCGAAGTGGAACGACTCGAGGCTGCCGCCGAGGGCGGTCGCCATGTCGTTCACGGCCTTGGCGCGGCTCGACGCACCGGCCTCCTTCAGGCCGCGCACGCCCTCGGGGGTGTAGCTCGCCTCGAACAGGTACTTGGGCATCGCTGGATCCTCTCCTCAGGCCGACGGCACGAGGCCGTCGACGTGCATCTCGAAGTACTCGTTCCTGGCGTGGTCGCCGACGACGCTCTCGACCAGGTCGCGGACGGCATCGACCGATTCGCCCTCCCAGACGCACACGCCGAAGCGGTGGTCGAGCGTGGCGGCGTGCATGGGCAGGGTGACGCCCGGGGGCAGGCCGGCCTCCAACGCCTTCTCCTCGGCGGCGACGAACCCCTCGGGATCGTGGATGTGGTGGAGCACGGTGACGAACATGTGGTGGACCTCGCGTGTCGATGGGCGTGAACCCCGATGAAGCCACGGAGTTCGCGTCACCTGCGCATCACCGGATGCGCAACACTCGAAGCCGTGCCACAGGGGGAGGCCTCGGTGCGGGTGCTCGGACCGGTGCACCTGCGCGGCACGGATGGCGAGGAGATCGAGCTGCCGAGCGTCGCCCAGCGCCGCCTCCTCGGCGTCCTCGCGATCCACGCCCCGACGCCGGTGCGCGCCGAGTACCTCTGCGGCGTCCTGGGCGTCACGAGCGGCGCCCTGCGCACGTCGGTCTCCCGCCTGCGACGCCTCGTCGGCGACGACGCGCTGCGGACGACCGTCGGCGGCTACCGCCTGGACGCCGTCGTCGACGCCCGGCTCGCGTGCGCGGAGCTGGACGCGGCCCACGGCGACCCGGTGGCGATCGCCAGCGCGCTCGGTCGGTGGGCCGGGGACGCGCTCGAGGAGTTCGCCGACGAGGCGTGGGCGGTCGGCGAGGCCGTCCGGTTGGCGAGCATCCGGGCGGCCGCGGTCGAGGACCTCGGCGAGGCCCTGCTCCTCGAGCACCGGCCCGACGACGCGCTCGCCGTCCTCGGACCGCACATCGTCGAGCACCCCCACCGCGACCGTCCCCGCGGCCTCGCCATCCGGGCACTCGCCGCCAGCGGCCGCCAGACCGAAGCCCTGCGGGCCTTCCAGCGCTACCGGGACGAGCTCGCCGAGACGGTGGGCACCGAGCCCTCCGCCGAGCTGCGCGAGATCGACCGGCGGGTCGCGACGGGATGGGACGGCCTGGTCGACCCGAGCTCCGTCGGCGGCCCACGGTCGGTCGAGCGCGCACCCCCGCACGTCGCCCCGCCCCTGCACGAGGTGCTGGCCGCGGTCCCCGCTGCGGTGGGGCGGCGCCGCGAGCTGGACGTGCTCGCCGGCGCCGCGAGGCGGACGCGCCGCGGTGGCGCGGGCACCGTCCTGGTGACGGGCGGGGCGGGCATCGGCAAGACCACGCTCCTGGCCGCGTTCGCCCGCGAGGTGTCGGGATGGGACGTGTTCTACGGACGCTGCGACGAGCACGTCACCGTGCCGTTCCACCCCTTCCAGAGCGTGGTCGGCCGGGTGGTCGACACGCTGCCGACCCCGGTCCTCGTGGCCCACACCGCAGCGCGCGGAGGTGACCTGCTGCGCCTGCTCCCCCACGTGGCCGCACGCATGGCCGTCGAGGTGTCGCCGGTCGGGGACGACGACACCGCGAGGCACCGCATGTTCGATGCCGTCCTCGACGTGGTCGAGCGGGCCGCCGCGATCGCACCGCTCGTCCTGGTGCTCGACGACCTGCACTGGGCGGAGACCGCGGCGATCGACCTGCTCCGGCACCTGGTCGAGCACCTCGGGTCGGCGCCCGTGCTGTTCGTGCTCGGGTGCCGGGCACCGGCCGAGCCCCTCTCAGCACTCGCCACCCGAGGAACCCCCATCGAGCTGGCGGGCCTCGACCTCGACGAGCTCGGCGCCCTGGTCCACGGGCGGCTCCCCGATGGCGAGGGCCGGGACGTCGGCCCGGTCGTCGCCCGCCTGCACGCGGAGACCGCGGGCAACCCGCTCTTCGCCGAGCACCTGCTCCGGCACTGGATCGACACCGGCCAGCTCACGTTCGACGCCGAGGCCGTCTCCCCGCCGCCGGCGTCCGACCAGGACCTGCCGACGGCGCTGCGGGACCTGGTCTGGCACCGCGTCGCCGCCCTCGGCCCGCAGGCCCAGCCGGTGCTCACCGCCGCCGCCGTGTTCGGCGTGCAGTTCAACCAGCGGGTGCTCGCGGAGATGACCGGCCTCGCCGAGCACGAGGTCGGGGCACTGCTGGACCGTGCCGTGGCCGCGGGGATCCTGGCCGACCAACCCTCGCTGTCCGGCAACGTCCGCTTCACCCACGCGCTCGTGGCACGCGCCCTCGAGGCCGAGCTCGGCAGCCGCACCGCCAGGGCGCTCCACGCCCAGGCGTTCGAAGCGATGGTGCTGGTCGACCGGGAGGGGCCGCCGGTCGAGCTGGCCGCACAGCTGGCCCGCCACGCCGAGCTCGGCGGGCTGCTCGACGAGGCCCAGCGGTGGGCGACGTCCGCGGGCGAGCTCGCCCTGGCCGAGCTGGCGCCCGCCGAGGCGGTCCGCTGGTTCGCCACGGCCCTCGAGCACGCCACCGCGCTCGGACGTCCCGATGCCGAGCGTGCCGACCTGCTCGTGCGCCTCGGCGAGGCCGCCACGCGGGCCGGGGACCCGAGGGCCCTCGATGCGATCCGGCGAGGGGCGGAGCTCGCCGAGGCGTGCGGCGCGGACGCCACGCTGACCCGAGCGGCGCTCGCCACGACGCGCGGCTCGCTCCGCAGCCGCTGGTCCGGCGAGCAGCTGGCCATCGTCGACGCCGCGCTCGCTCGGGCCGGGGATGCCGACCCCGCGACCAGAGTGCGCCTCACGGCCCTGCTCGCGCAGAGCCTCGGGCACACCGGCCAGACCGACCGCCGGCGGGCGGCGGCGCACGAGGCGCTCGAGCTCGCCCGGTCGAGCCTCGACCCCACGCTGCTGCCCCGGGTGGCGCCGGACGTCCTCTACGCCCTCTGGACGCCAGGAGCCGCGGCCACGCGCGCCGAGCTGGCGGCCGAGGCGACCGCGATCGCCGACGAGGGGCACGACCCGCACCTGGCCTTCGTGGTGCACCACGCCGCCTACGGCGCCGCCGTCTGCGCCGGCGATGCCCCCACCGCCTCCCGGTACCTGCGGCGACTGCACGACATCGCCGGCGAGATCGGCGAGCCGTCCATGCGCTGGCACGTCGGCATGCTCGATGCCTTCGTCGCCACCATGGAAGCCCGGTTCGCGGATGCCGAGCGCATCGCCGAAGCCACGCTGGCGCTGGGGACGGACATCGGCGATCCGGATGCGTTCGGCGTCTACGCCGCGCAGCTCTTCTTCTTCGGCACCTTCGCCGGACGCCACGCCGAGCTCCTCCCGGTGATCCAGCACGTGATCGACACCGACCCGCACGTCGAGCCGCTGTTCCGGGCCGGGCACGCGCTCGTCTGCTGCGAGGTGGGCCGTCCCGAGGTGGGCCGAGCGCTGCTCCGCGATGCCATGGCCGCAGGGCTCGACGCGATCTCCCAGGACTCGCTGGGCTCCACCACGCTCGTGGCGCACGCCGTCCTCGCCAACGAGCTCGACGACGTGGCGGCCGCGGCGTGGCTGCTCCCGGCGATCGAGCCGATGGCCGGCGAGGTGTCGTTCAACGGGGTCACCAGCCAGGGCCCGATCTCGGCCTACGTCGGCAAGCTCGCCTCGCTGCTGGGCCGCGCCGTGGAGGCCGAACGGCACCTCCTCGACGCGCTCGCCACCACCGAGGCGTTCGGCTGGGAGTACCACCGGGCGACCACCCTCATCGCCCTGGCGCAGAACCGCCTCCGGGCGACCGGCGGGCTCGACGCCGAGGGCGAGCGCTGGCTCGTCGCCGCCGAGGAGCGCTGCGAGGCGCTGGGTCTCGCCAGCTGGGCGACACGGACCGTCGCGCTGCGGGGCCGCATCTCCGCCGGCTGACGCGCTCGTGACGCGGCCGGCCCGCCACGATGCGAGCCATGGCCGAGGAGCTGCCGCCGCACCGCGCGCACGTCGCCCATCGCGTCGCCGACGCCGACCGGTGGAAGGCGGGCTTCGACGACCTCGAACCGGCGCGTCGCGCCGCCGGCATCCTCGGTCACCACATCAACCGGGCGCTGGACGACCCGCACCTCATCACGGTCTTCCTGGCGGTCACGGACCTCGACCTGGCGCGGGCATTCACGTCGTCGTACGAGCAGGAGGAGGCGATGCAGCGCATCGGGGTCCTGTCCCGCCCGCGGATCGAGTGGCTGCGGCCGCTGCGGGCATCGATCGCGTCGCAGCGCCAGCTGCCGGCGTTCCTGCTCCACCGTCGGGTCCTCGACCTCGGCTCCTGGCTCGCCGGCTACGACGCCGCCGCCGGTCGGCGGGAGGCGGACGGGATCGTCGGTCACTCGGCGGACCGCTCGCTCGACGACCCGTCGTCGGTCAGCGTGTACCACCAGGCCGAGAGCTTCGACACCCTGCGCCGCCACCTCGCCACCGGCGCCGAGCGCGAGGCGACCTTCCACACCGGTGGGTGGGCCAAGACCTACGACGCACCGGTGATGCGGAGGTGATGCGCCTGGGGTCGCACGATCCGTCGATCGACGACGCAGAGAAGGACGGAGCAGCCATGACCTACCTCATCACGCACTTCTTCGAGGGCGGGACGCAGGAGCAGTACGACGCCATCGTGGCCCGAGCCCATCCCGCCGACGGCTCGCTGCCGGCGGGTCAGCTCCACCACTTCGCCGGTCCGACCGCCGGCGGCTTCCTCGTGACCGCCCTCTGGGAGTCGCAGGCGCAGAACGACGCCTTCATGGAGACGCTCTTCCCCATCATCGAAGCGATGGACGATCCGCCGTCGCCGCCCGAGGAGCGTGGCGCAGAGGTGACCAACCAGGTGAGCGCCTGAGGCACCGGCGGGTCACCGACGACGACCGCCACCCGGACGGGCCGCTCGCCGTGGACGGCCGACCGGGTGGAGATCGTCAAGGTTCGCTTCAGCAAGCGGTCACGCGAGCGACCTGACTGCGAGACGAACGAGCAACGACGCCTCCTTACGTTCCGTCGCGACCCCGTGAACCGCGGGCAGACGACAGATCACCGGGAGACACCACGTTGAAGCACACCAGATCACGGCTGGCAGCCGCGCTCCTGCCGCTCGCCCTCCTCGCGGCGGCGTGCGGGGACGACGACGACGAGAGCGCAGCGAGCGCGGCGGGCGACGTCCCGGAGGTCGAGGAGGCGGCGGTGAGCGGGGACACCTGCGTCGACGGCGACATCGTCACCCTCGGGTTCCTGAACTCGACGTCGGGCGCGATGGCCATCAGCGAGCAGACGGTCCGCGACTCGCTGCTGCTCGCTGCCAAGGAGATCAACGCCGACGGCGGCATCCTCGGCAAGCAGATCGAGGTCATCGAGGAGGACGGCCAGAGCGAACCGACCGTGTTCGCCGAGAAGATCAACAAGCTCCTCACCGAGGACGAGGTCGCCGCCGTGTTCGGCGGGTGGACCTCGGCGTCCCGCAAGGCGATGCTGCCGGTGGTCGAGGGCGCCAACGGGCTGCTCTTCTACCCGGTGCAGTACGAGGGCCTCGAGGCGTCGGAGAACATCTACTACACCGGCGCGACCACCAACCAGCAGATCATCCCGGCCATGGACTTCCTCGCCGACGAGGGCGTCGAGACCCTGTTCCTCGCCGGCTCCGACTACGTGTTCCCCCGCACGGCCAACAAGATCATCAAGCAGTACGCGGCGGAGCTCGGGATCGAGATCGTCGGTGAGGAGTACGTGCCGCTCGACAGCGACGACTGGACGACCCAGGTCGCCAAGATCGCCGCGGCGGAGCCGGACTTCGTGTTCAACACGATCAACGGCTCGTCGAACGTGGGCTTCATCAAGGCCTACGACGAGGCCGGACTCGGCGCCGACAACTCGCCGATCATCTCGGTGTCGATCGCCGAGGAGGAGGCCCCCGCCATGGGCGTCGACCTCACCGGCCAGTACGCGGCGTGGAACTACTTCCAGAGCGTCGAGAGCGACGTCAACCGCGCGTTCATCGAGGCGTTCCAGGCGGAGTACGGATCGGACCGGCCCACGTCGGACCCGATGGAGGCGGCGTACACCTCGCTGTACCTCTACAAGGGCATGGTGGAGGCGGCCGAGTCGTTCTGCGTCGACGCCGTGAACGCAGCGTCCGACGGGGTGACCTTCGAGGCTCCCGAGGGCACGGTCACGGTCAACGGCGAGAACCACCACATCGCCAAGACCGGCCTGATCGGCCAGATCAACGCCGAGAACCAGTTCGACATCGTCTGGGACTCGGGCGAGCCGATCGAACCGGACCCGTTCCTCGAGGGCTACGACTGGTGGGACCCCAGCGAGGAGTGACGCCGAGCCCCCACCCGTAGCAGCCCGGGGGTGCCGCGCCGCACGGCGCGGCACCCCCGCACCACTCCTGAAAGCGTGGCGATGGACGTACTCACCACCCCCTTCCTCACCGGCACCGCGACCGGGGCCATCCTCTTCCTCGCCGCCCTCGGCCTGACCCTCACGTTCGGGCAGATGGGCGTGATCAACATGGCGAACGGCGAGTTCCTGATGGCCGGCGCCTACGCGACCTACGTCACCCAGCAGGTGGTCACCAGCTCCGGCCTCTCGATCGTGGTGGCCATCGTGGCGGCGTTCCTTGTGGCCGGTCTCCTCGGCCTGCTGCTCGAGGTCTCCATCATCCAGTGGATGTACCGGCGCCCGCTCGACACGCTGCTCGTCACCGTCGGCGTCGCCATGGTCCTGCAGCAGCTCGCCAAGGACATCTTCGGCGCCCAGGGAGACGCCGTGCGGCCGCCGACCTGGATGCGCGGCAGCATCGACGTGTTCGGGTACGCCTGGCCGCACCGCCAGCTCTTCACGATCATCCTGGCGCTCGCCGCGCTGGGCGGGCTCGGTGCGCTGCTGAAGCACAGCTCCTTCGGCCGGCGCATCCGGGCCACCGTGCAGAACCGCGAGCTCGCGGAGACGATGGGGGTCGCCACCCGCAACGTGGACCGCCTGACGTTCTTCCTGGGCTCGGGCCTCGCCGGGGTCGGTGGGGTCGCCATCGCCCTGATCTCGGGCACGAACCCGACGCTCGGCACCACCTACATCATCCCGGCGTTCCTCGTGGTCGTCGCCGGCGGCGTCGGCCAGCTCCGGGGCACCGTGATCGCGGCGTGGGCCATCGGCGTCCTCACCGCGTTCGTGACCGACTGGTCGAGCGGGAGCATGGCCCAGGTCGTCACGTTCGCCGCCGTCGTGATCTTCCTCCAGATCCGCCCGCAAGGGCTCTTCACCGTCCGCACGAGGGGGTTGGCGTGACGACGACCACCACCGAGGCACTCGGGGTCCGCGACGCGGAGCCGACGGTCGCCATGCCGACCGACGGCTCGCGGAGGCGTTCCTCCGCTGCCGCCCTCCTCCGGACCTCCGCCCCGCTGCTGGGCATCGCCCTGCTGGCGCTGCTGCTGCTCGTGTGGGCGCCCGCCTCGCTCACGCCGTTCCGGCTCGGGAACCTGGGCAAGTACTGCTGCTGGGCGCTCGCCGGCGTCGGCATCGGCCTCGCCTGGGGACGCGGAGGCATGCTCGTGATGGGCCAAGGCGTCTTCTTCGGGCTCGGCGGCTACGCGATGGCCATGCACATGAAGCTCGAGGCCGCCGGCCCCGGCAACGTGCCCGACTTCATGCAGCTGTACGGCGACGGGACCATGCCCGGGTGGTGGGAGCCGTTCCGCAGCGGCGCGTTCACCCTGTTCGCCATCGTCGCGCTGCCGGCCGTCGTGTCGTTCGTGCTCGGCTACGCCATCCTCAAGCGCCGGGTGAAGGGGGCGTACTTCGCCATCCTCACGCAGGCGCTGGCGGTGGCGTTCGCGACGCTGTTGATCGCGACGATCAAGCAGACCGGCGGGTTCAACGGGCTGAACACGTTCACCACGTTCTTCGGTCACAACCTCTACGACCCGCAGGTGAAGGAGAACCTGTACCTCGTCGTCGCCGGCCTCCTGATCGTGAGCCTGCTGGTCGTGTGGCAGCTCTACCGGAGTCGCTACGGCGAGCTGCTCGTCGCCACCCGCGACGCCGAGGAGCGCGTCCGCTTCCTCGGCTACGACCCCGCCAACATCAAGCTGGTGACGTTCGTGGTCGCCGCCGTGATGGCGAGCATCGGAGGCGCGATGTTCGTGCCGATCGCCGGGATCATCTCGCCGTCGAACGTCGACGCGACGGCCTCGATCATGATGGTCGCCGGCGTCGCCCTGGGCGGACGGGCCTCGCTGCTCGGCCCGGCGCTGGGCGCGATCGCCGTCGGCTACGGGCAGACCACGCTGTCGGAGCAGTTCCCGACCCAGTGGACGTACTTCCAGGGCGGGCTGTTCATCGTGGTCCTGCTGTTCCTCCCGCTCGGCATCGCCTCGGTGGAGCCGAAGCTGCGGTCACTGGTGACGCGCCGGGAGGGGGTGGCATGACCGCCTCGTTCCTCGGCGACGACTACCTGGAGATCCGCGACCTGACCGTCGACTTCGACGGCTTCAAGGCGATCCAGGGCGTCGACCTGACCTTCATGGAGGGCCGGCTGCACTTCCTCATCGGTCCGAACGGCGCCGGCAAGACCACCCTCGTCGACGCCCTCACCGGCCTGTCGCCCGGGACCGGCTCCGCGGAGTTCCGCGGCCACGACCTGCTCACCATGAAGTCGCACCAGATCGTGCGGCTGGGCGTCGGCCGCACCTTCCAGACGGCGAGCGTCTTCGAGCAGAGCAGCGTCCTGCAGAACCTCGACATCGCGGCCGGGATGCACCGCCGGGCGTGGGGGCTGCTCCTCCCGCGACGCCGGGTGCCCGAGCGGGTCGAGGAGGTGCTCGAGACCGTCGGACTGTCGGGGGTGGCCCACCGCCCCGCCGGGATCCTCGCTCACGGGCAGAAGCAGTGGTTGGAGATCGGCATGCTGCTGGTGCAGGACGCGAAGGTGATGTTCCTCGACGAGACGGTCGCCGGCATGAGCACCGACGAGCGCGACGAGACCGGCGAGCTCCTGCAGCGGATCATGGGCGACCGCACCATCGTCGTCATCGAGCACGACATGGACTTCATGCGCACCTACGCCGACGTCGTGACGGTCATGCACGCCGGCAAGGTGCTGGCAGAGGGGACGGTGTCCGAGATCCAGGCGGACCCCCGGGTGCAGTCGGTCTACCTGGGGACCGTGGCGGAGGTGGTGAGCGGTGGCTGAACCGATGCTCGAGATCGTCGGCGTGACCGCCGGCTACGGGCGCACGATGATCCTCTTCGACGTCGACCTGTCGATCCCTGCCGGCGGGGCGGCGGCCGTGATGGGCCACAACGGCGCGGGCAAGACCACGCTGCTGCGGGTCGCGGTCGGACAGCTCCCCGTGCGGTCGGGCACGGTCCGCCTCGACGGCGAGGACGTCACGCGGCTCGCCCCCAACCGGCGGGTGAAGCGCGGCCTCGGCTACGTGCCCCAGGGCCAGCTGTGCTTCCCGCAGATGACGACGATGGAGAACCTCCAGCTCGTCTCCAGCAGCAGATCCGAGATCGACGAGGTCCTCGACACGTTCCCGGTGCTGACCGACCTGCTGGGTCGCCCCGCCGGGCTGCTGTCGGGTGGCCAGCGCCAGCAGCTCGCCATCGCCCGGACGCTGCTCACCCACCCCCGGTTGCTGATCCTCGACGAGCCGACCGAGGGCATCCAGCCCAACGTGGTCGCCGAGATCGAGGAGGTCATCGCGGCGCTGACGCGACGGGGCGACCTCACCGTGCTGCTCGTGGAGCAGCACGTCGGGTTCGCGCTGCGGTCGACCGACCGCTACCACGTGCTGGAGTCGGGGCGGATCACCAGCAGCGGCGAGGGCGGTGCCGGCGCGCTCGACGACGTCCGCGCCGCGCTGGCGGTGTAGCCGTGCACCTGTCCATGCACGAGCAGGAGCGGCTGCTGGTCAGCGTGGCCGGCATGGTCGCCCGCGACCGGCTGGACCGCGGCCTCGCCCTCAACCACCCGGAGGCGGTGGCGATCCTCACGTGCTTCGTGCTCGAGGGCGCCCGCGACGGCCGCACCGTCGCCGAGCTGATGGACGCGGGCCGGCGGGTGCTGACCCGCGCCGACGTCATGGACGGCGTGCCCGAGATGATCCCCGAGGTGCAGGTCGAGGCCACGTTCCCCGACGGCACCAAGCTGGTCACGATCCACGAGCCGATCGGATGATCGTGCCCGGTGAGGTCCTCGTCGGCGAGGGCGACGTCGAGCTGTTCGACGATGCCGTGACGATCTCCGTGGAGGTCGCGAACACGGGCGACCGGCCCATCCAGGTCGGCAGCCACTACCACTTCGCCGAGGCCAACCACGCCCTGTCCTTCGACCGAGCCGCCGTGCACGGCCACCGGCTCGCCATCCCGGCGGGCACGTCGGTGCGGTTCGAGCCGGGCATCGCGCGCACCGTCTCGCTGGTGCCGCTCGGCGGGCGGCGCATCGTGGCCGGCCTGCGCGGCGAGGTCAGAGGAGCGCTCGACGCATGAGGATCGGACGGGAGCGGTACGCCCGCCTCTACGGCCCCACGGCGGGCGACCGCATCCGCCTCGCCGACACGGACCTGCTGATCGAGGTCGAGCGCGACCTCAGCGCCGGCGGCGGCGACGAAGCGGTCTTCGGCGGCGGCAAGGTCATCCGGGAGTCCATGGGCCAGTCGGTCGCCCCCCGCGCCGAGGGCACCCCGGACGTCGTGATCACGGGCGCGGTCGTCCTCGACCACTGGGGCATCGTCAAGGCCGACATCGGCATCCGCGACGGGCGCATCGTCGGCATCGGCAAGGCGGGCAACCCCGACACCATGGACGGCGTCGACCCGGCGCTGGTGATCGGGCCGTCGACGGACGTGATCGCCGGCAACGGGAAGATCCTCACCGCCGGCGCGGTCGACAGCCACGTGCACCTGACCACGCCGACCGTGCTCGAGGTGGCGCTGGCCACCGGCACCACCACGATCGTCGGCGGCGGCACCGGCCCGACCGAGGGGACCAAGGCCACGACCGTCACGCCCGGCTCGTGGAACACCGCCTTCATGCTCCAGGCCCTCGACGGCGTGCCGCTCAACGTGTCGCTGCTCGGCAAGGGCAACACGGTGTCGGATGCAGCCCTCGACGAGCAGGTGCTCGGTGGGGTCTCCGGCTTCAAGCTGCACGAGGACTGGGGGACCACGCCGGCCGCGATCGACGCCTGCCTGCGCGCGTCGGACCGCTGGGGCGTGCAGACCGCGATCCACACCGACACGTTGAACGAGGCCGGCTACGTGCAGTCGACGCTCGCCGCCATCGCCGGGCGGACGATCCACACGTTCCACACCGAGGGCGCCGGCGGCGGCCACGCCCCGGACATCATCACCGTCGTCTCCGAGCCGAACGTGCTGCCCTCGTCGACGAACCCGACCCGCCCGCACACCGTGAACACCGTCGACGAGCACCTCGACATGCTCATGGTGTGCCACCACCTGAAGCCCTCGATCCCCGAGGACCTGGCGTTCGCCGAGTCGCGCATCCGGCCCTCGACGATCGCCGCCGAGGACGTGCTCCACGACCTCGGTGCGATCTCGATCATCGGCTCGGACAGCCAGGCGATGGGTCGCATCGGCGAGGTGGTGCTGCGCACGTGGCAGACCGCGCACGCGATGAAGCGCCGGCGCGGCCCGCTGCCGGGTGACGGCGCCGCCGACAACCACCGGGCCCGCCGCTACGTGGCCAAGTACACGATCTGCCCGGCGGTCGCGCACGGCCTCGACGCCGACGTCGGTTCGGTGGTCGTCGGCAAGCTGGCCGACCTCGTGCTCTGGGACCCGGCGTTCTTCGCCGTCCGGCCGGCGCTGGTGCTGAAGGGCGGCGTCATCGCCCTGGCGCAGATCGGTGATGCCAACGCGTCGATCCCCACCCCGCAGCCGGTGCTGCCCCGTCCCATGTTCGGTGCCGTGCCGAGGGTGGCAGCAGGTGCGAGCATCACCTACGTCGCCCCCGGCGCCCTCGAGCAGACCGACCTCGCCGACCGGCTGGCGCTCGACTCGACGCTCGTCGCGGTGCGCGACTGCCGGTCGCTCACCAAGGACGACCTCCCCGAGAACACGGCGCGGCCCGACGTGCGCGTCGACGCCGACACCTTCGCCGTGACCATCGACGACGAGCTCGTCGAGGCCGCACCCGCCACCGAGCTGCCCATGGCGCAGCGCTACTTCCTGTTCTGATGCAGCTGGCCGCCCTCCTCCTCGCCGACGGCCGCCTGCCGACCGGTGGCCACGTCCACTCGGCGGGCGTGGAGTCGGCGGTGGCCGACGGTCGCATCGTCGACGTCGACTCCCTCGCCGCGTACCTCCTCGGCCGGCTGCACACCGTGGGCCTCACGGAGGCGGCCGTCGCCGCGGCCGTGGTGCTGCAGCCCGGGTCGATCGGGGGGCTCGACGTCGAGGCCGATGCCCGCATCGCCGTGCCCGAGCTGCGGGTCGTGTCCCGGCGGCTGGGCCGCCAGCTCCTGCGGGTCGGCGGGCGCTGCTGGCCCGACCCGGTGCTGGCCACGCTGCCCGAGGACCCCCACCTGCCCGTCGCGCTCGGCGCCGTCGGCGTCGCTGCCGGCCTCGACGTGCGGACCGTCGCCGGCATCGCCGTCCACCACGCGACGACCACGCCGGCCCAGAGCGCGCTGCGCCTGCTCGGCCTCGATCCCTTCGCCGTCGCCGCGCTCACCGCGTCGCTCGCCACCGAGGGCGAGGAGGTGGCGGCACAGGCCGTGTCCGCCGCCGGCGGCCCGATCGGGGACCTCCCGGCTCGCACCGGGCCGGTCGTCGAGATCGCCGCCGCCCGCCACGCGTCGCTCACCACCCGACTGTTCGCATCCTGAGGAGAACCCATGGGCGCTGTCCACGACGACCACCACCCCCACCGGCCCCGGAGCGGCGCGCTGCGCGTCGGCATCGGCGGACCGGTCGGCAGCGGCAAGACCGAGCTCGTCGCCTGCCTGTGCCGGGCGTTCGAGCAGCGCGGCATCAGCGTCGCCGTCGTCACCAACGACATCTTCACGAAGGAGGACGCCGCGATCCTCGAACGGCGAGCGGTCCTCCCGGTGGAGCGGATCGTCGGCGTGCAGACCGGCTGCTGCCCGCACACCGCCGTCCGTGACGACATCAGCGAGAACCTCGACGCGCTCGACGACCTCGAGGCCCGCTTCGCGCCGGACGTCCTGCTGCTCGAGAGCGGAGGCGACAACCTCACGGCGACGTTCTCCCGGGCGCTGGTCGACGTGCAGATCTTCGTGATCGACGTGGCCGGCGGCGACAAGGTGCCCCGCAAGGGCGGCCCCGGCATCACGTCGTCCGACCTGCTCGTCGTCAACAAGATCGACCTCGCGCCGATGGTCGGCGCCGACCTGGAGGTGATGCGGCGGGACGCCCTGGCGCAGCGCGGCGAGCGAGCGACGGCGTTCGTGTCGCTGCGCGACGACCCCCTGGCGACGGAGGTGGCCGCCTGGCTCGAGCACGAGCTGGCGCACTCGCCCGTGCGGGCGTGAGCGCCGCCGTCGTCGCCGAGCTCGCCGGCGACCGGACGCGCTGCACCACGCTGCGGTCCGCTCCGCCGATCTCGCTTCGCGACACGCCGGACGGGCTGTACCTCGTGGCGAGCGGGGCCGGTCCGGTCGGGGGCGACGACCTGGCGCTCGACGTCGACGTGCGACGCGGTGCGTCGCTCGTGGTCCGATCCGCGGCCGCATCGGTGGTGCTGCCCGGACCGTCGGGCCAGCCGTCGTCGCTTCGCGTGCGGGCACGGGTCGACGGCGCGCTCCGCTGGGAGCCGGAGCCCACGATCCTCGTGGCCGGCTGCGACCACCGGGCCACGACGACGATCGAGCTGGCGGCCGGCGCCTCCCTGGTGTGGCGGGAGGTGGTGGTGCTCGGCCGCCACGACGAGCCGACGGGGTCGCTCCTCCAGCGGCTGCACGTCGACCGGGCCGGCGCGCCGCTCCTTCGCACCGAGCTGCCCGTCGGTCCGCGCTGGCCGGGGGCCGACGGGCCCGCCGGCACCGACGGTGCCCTCGTGGTCACGTCGGTGCTCGTCGTCGGCCTCGACCAGTCGGCGGCCCCCGATGGCGCCGACGGTGCGGTGCTGCAGCTGGCCGAGGACGCCTGGCTGGTCACGGCGCTGGAGCGGCCTGCCGTCGCGCCCGCCACGACGGCGATCGGGCGCCGGTAGGGCGACCGGCCCCGCCGTCGCCGCCCGGCGCGCCTTGACGCCCGCCGGGCCCGGGACGACCATGCACGCCGAGCATCCGGAGGGATCAACGATGTCCGTTCGGGTCGGGCAGACCTCGACGGCGCGCCACGCCATATCCACCTCCTCGGGCGTCTCGGGCTGGCGGACGAAGTACGACACGCCGTCGCCGGGGTTGCGGGCGACGAGCCCGGGCGCGACCTGGCGGGCGGCGTCGCAATCGATGCAGGGTCGTCCACGAACCACGGTCCCGGCGCGCCCGCCGGGTGCCGGTCCTGGATCCGGACCACGGTCTCCACGCTACGGCTGTCCGCCGATTCGTTCGACGGGGAGAAATCGGGCAAACGGGTTGCAACTCGAACGTACGTTCGCTATGGTGGCCGGCATGTCCGGGGGACCAGCGACGGCGACGGAGGTGCTCGAGCTGCTGGCTCGGGCGCGCGACGTGTGCGCCCGGTTGGAGCCATCGACGGTGGGGCTGGCCGAGGTGCCCGCCGTGTTCGACGCGCTCACCGAGCTCGACCGCCTCGCCGGGGGTGCGGTGCTGCGCCTGGCGGCGCGGTACGAAGAGGCCGGGGCGTGGAAGCGCAACGGGGCCCGTTCGCCCGAGGACGACATCGCCCGCAAGACGGGCACCGGCACGGGGCGGGCGCGTCGGGCGCTGTCCACGTCGAAGCGGCTGCGGTCCCAGCCCAAGACCGACACGGCCGTGCGGTCGGGCACGGTGTCGCCCGAGCAGGCCGACGAGGTCTCCGAGGGTGCCGGCGCGGCGCCCGAGGCCGAGGACGAGCTGCTCGACACGGCCCGGCGGGCACCGATGCACGACCTGCGCCGCCGGGTCGCCGAGGAGCGGGCCAGGGCCGACCGCGACCGCGAGGCCCGGGCCGCCCGCCTGCACCGGAACCGAGGCGTGCGCCGCTGGGACGACGGCGACGGGATGGCGAACCTGCTGCTGCGCCTGCCCGGCGAGTCGATGGCCACCGTCGACGCCCGCCTGAAGCCGCTGATCGACCGGGCCTTCGCCGATGCCAAGGACGCCGGGCGCTTCGAGCCGGTCGAGGCCTACGCCGCCGACGTGGTCCGCGACCTGCTGCTGTCCGAGCCGGCCGAGGGTGAGTCCGGGACGGGATCGTCCGGGCCGTCCGGGGTGGCGGGGCGGCAGGCGGTGCGGCCCGAGAAGAAGGTGGTCGCGTTCATCGACGCCGAGGCCCTGAACCGGGGCTGGGTCGAGGGCGACGAGACCTGCGAGATCGCCGGCGTCGGCCCCGTGGCCGTGTCCGCCGTGCGCCGCCTGCTCTCCGACGCGTTCCTCACCGTGGTGTTCCGCAAGGGCACCGATGTCCTCAACGTCACCCACCTCGGCCGCCAGGTCACCGCCACCCAGCGCACCGCCCTCGAAGCCCGCGGCTGCCGCTGCGAACGGTGCGGCTCCCGCCACCTGCTCGACATCGACCACAACGAGGGCTGGACCCTCACCCACGACACCCGCATCGAGGACCTGTCCTGGCTGTGCTGGCACTGCCACGAGCTCAAGACCCGCCACCACCTCCGCCTCGTCGGCCCCATCGGAAACAAGCGCCTCGTCCGCCGCGATGGCACCGACTGGGACCCGCCCCCCGACGACGGTGAACCCCCGCCGGGCGCTGATCCGCCGGCGCCGGCCCGAGCCGGACCCGAGCAGGGCGACCTGTTCACCCTCGCCCGCTGAGCACACCTCCGCCCCGGGCGATCGCACGCAGTCCCCGCCGGCGTGCCCGGAGACCGTCGCGGTCCCGGGCGCGCTGCGGCGCGCCCGCCGCCGGCCGCGAGCCCTCTCCAGCGTGCGGATCGCCGGTCGGTCATCGCGCTCGACGCTCCTACGCTCGGCCGGGATGACCACGATCCGCACCGTCGGCCACGGCACGGCGGAAGCCAGCGACCTGGGCGAGCTGCTCCGCGGCGCCGGCGTCACCGAGGTGGTCGACGTGCGCCGGTTCCCGGGCAGCCGGCGGCACCCGCAGTTCTCGGCCGAGACGATGGCGGCGTGGCTGCCCGAGCACGGAGGTCGGCTACCGGCACCTGTGCTCGTCCACGACGTGGTGGTCGAGCACCTCTTCCACGACGGCTGCCTCACCCGGCACGAACCCACGCCCGAGGCGCGCCGATCCGGCGACCACGTGGTCTACGACGTGGGCCTGGCGCCGCCGCGGTTCGGCGACGAGGTCTGAGCCGGAGCCTCAGCGGGCAGGGCGGATGTTCTGGTTGCCCTGCAGGACGTTGTCGGGGTCCCACTCGGCCTTGACGTGTTGCAGGCGCCGGTACTTCTCCTCGCCGAACGCCGCCCGGATGCGGTCCTCGCCCTCCTGGCCGATGAAGTTGAGGTAGACGCCACCGTTCGTGTGGGCGGCGATGTCGCGGCGGAAGCCCTTCGCCCACTCGATGTTGGCCTCGGTGTCGTCCTCGGCCAGGTCCCACACGGCGAAGGGGTGGCTGATCCAGCGGACGTCGCGGTGGGTCATCGGGGTGGCGTCCTCCGGCACGCGAGCGACGGCACCGCCCCAGGGGACGAGGATCTGCTGGCTCAGCGCCGACCGCCGCTCGAAGCCGTACTTCACGAAGGTGTCGAGCGCCTCGTCGGGCATGGTGTCGTGGTAGTCGGCGCTCCAGTAGTTCCCGTGGCCGGGCGGATCGTCGATCATGCACTGGAAGTCGGCGTAGGGCATCGGTCCGACGAGGTCGACCTCGGGCCCGAGCGCTCGCAGGTCGGCGATGGCGTCCTCGCCGTCGGCCACGTCGCCCGCCCACAGCAGCGCGAGCGCGGCCACGGTCTGGCCCTGCAGGTGGGCCGGGACGAACTCCTCGGGCGGGCCGGTGAGGAACACGAGGGCCGAGCCGAGCTCGTCGGGGGCGTCGAAGGCCATGTCGCGGTAGGCCCGCCCGATCTCGTACCCGGCGTCGCCCGGCCACACGAGCAGCCCGGCGAGGACCTCGGGGCCGACAGGGTGCAGGTCGAACTCGAAGGTGGTCGCGATGCCGAAGTTGCCGCCGCCGCCGTGGAGCGCCCAGAACAAGTCGGGGTTCTCGTCCGCGCTGGCGGTGACGGTGCGGCCGTCGACCGTGACCATGTCGACGGAGCGCAGGTTGTCGCAGGCGAGCCCGTAGCGGCGCTCGAGCCAGCCGGACCCACCACCGAGGGTCAGCCCGGCGACGCCGGTGGTCGAGACCCGCCCGCCGGTGGTCGCGAGGCCGTGCTCCTGGGTGGCGCGGTCGAGCTCGCCCCACGTGGTGCCGGCGCCGACGCGCACGGTCCTGCGGTCGGGGTCGACCTCGACGGCGTTCATCGACCGGACGTCGATGACGAGGCCGCCGTCGTTCAGGCAGAAGCCGGCGACCGAGTGCCCGCCGGCGCGCACGGCCACCGCCAGGCCCTGGCCACGGGCGAGCGCGAGCGCGTCCTGCACGTCGCGCACCGAGGTGCACCTGGCGATGCTCGCCGGGCGCTTGTCGATCATCGCGTTGAAGATCGCGCGCTCCTCGTCGTAGCGCGCGTGGTCGCTCCCGATGAGCTCCATGGAATGCCCCCCGAATCCCGGCACGGCCGGGGTGGCCGTGCCACCTGGAGCGACGGTACGCCTGTGCCCGGAATGTGCAACCGGTTCCTGCGGCGCCGCGGTCGCCCAACCACTCCCGGCGCGCGCGGGGGAGTCAGTGCTGGTGCGAGGCCGGGATGCCGAGGCGCGCGATGGTGTCGGGTCCGAAGTCGAACTCGATGAGCACGGCCGGCTGGTCGCCGGGGACCCAGCTGTCGTGGCCGGGGTCGATGTGGACGCCGGTGGGCGCGACGAAGTCGAAGGTGCAGCCGTCGGGGTACTCGCCGGCGAGCCGACCCCGCACCAGGAAGCCGACGTGGGCGTGCTCGCACAGCTCGGTGTCCACGTGGGGCTTCACGTGCTCGGACCACCGCCCGCCGGCCTGGTAGACGAGCCGCTTCACGCGGGCGTCGCCGGCCTGGAACAGGTCGATGCGGATGCCGGCGAACTCCTGGTGCTCGCCGGCGTCGATGGGCTCGCTCAACGGGTCGATCGCCACGGCGGCACCATAGGCCCACCGCCGGCGGCCCGGCGCCCGCAGCGCGACACTCCCGGCATGGAGCTGGACGCGGCGTTCATCACGGTGGTGGTCGACAACGAGACCGACACCCTGTCATCGCCCGACCCGGGCACGCCCCGGCTGCCCGAGGTCGCCGGGCTCCTCGGCCGGGAGGACCTCGCCCACCACCGGGCCGGCCACGACGGCGTCGAGGCGTTCGGCCACCTCTGCGTCGCCTGCCACGGGTTCTCGGCGCTGGTCACCGCCCACGCCGGCGACGCGTCCGCCAACGTGCTGTTCGACGTCGGCCCGTACGGCGACGTGTGGCTCGCCAACGCCGATCGGCTCTCGATCGACCTGGCCACCATCGAGACCGTCTTCCTGTCGCACTGGCACTGGGACCACAGCGGCGGCTTCCCGGTGGTGGTCGCGGCGATCAGCGAGGCCAGGGCTGCGGCCGGGCTCGCGCCGCCGGTCGTCGACGTGCACCCCGACCGGCCCGACCAGCGGGGCACCCGCCTTCCCGAGGGCCGGGTCGTCTTCCTGCCCGGCGAGCCCACCTTCGCCGACCTCGAGGCCGCGGGCGGCGACGTCGTCACGCACGCCGAGCGCCACCCGGTGGGCGGGCTGCTCGCCGGCAGCGGCGCCATCGAGCGCCAGACCGGCTACGAGACCGGCCTGCCCGGCCACCTCACCTTCACCGGCGACGACGTGGTCGAGGACCCGCTGATCATGGACGAGCGCTGCCTGTCGTTCCGCGTGCGGGGACGGGGCGTCACCGTCCTGTCGGCCTGCTCGCACGCCGGCGTGGTGAACGCGTGCCTCGAGGCGGCCGACACCCACGCGGGCGCACCGGTCGACCTCGTGCTCGGCGGGTTCCACCTCGCCGGTGCGTCGGTCGAGGACCGGATCGAGCCCACGGTGCGCGACCTCGACGAGCGCATCGGCGCCGCCGTGCTCGCGCCGGGTCACTGCACCGGGTGGCGAGCCAAGGCGGCGCTGGCCGGCCGCTTCGCCGGCGGCCGCTACGCCCCCAGCGCGGTGGGCGTCCGCTACGTGCTCGCGCCGACCTGATCGCCGGCCGCAGCGTTAGGTTCCGCCCGGATCCGCCCCCCACGATCCCGAGGAGCTCGCGTGAGCCACCCCCGTCCCTTCGCTTCGGCGTCCAGCTGGCCCGCGCCGCGTCGGCCTCGGAGTGGGCGTCGCTCGCTCGCCGGGCGGAGGAGCTCGGCTACGACAGCGTGATGATGCCGGACCACTTCGGTGATCAGCTCGCCCCGATGCCGGCCCTCATGGCGGCGGCCGACGCCACCACCGACCTCAAGGTCGGTGCGCTCGTCTTCGCCAACGACTACAAGCACCCGGTGGTGCTGGCGAAGGAGGTCGCCACCCTCGACGTGCTCTCCGGGGGCCGGGTCGAGCTCGGCATCGGCGCGGGCCGGATGAACACCGACTACGAGCAGTCGGGGATCGCCCACGACCGCGCCGGCGTGCGCATCGACCGGCTGGCCGAGAGCGTCGAGGTCATGAAAGCCATCTTCGCCGGCGGCACCGTCGACTTCACCGGCGAGCACTACGACGTGACCGGCTACCAGGGCTTCCCGACGCCGGTGCAGTCGCCGCACCCCCCGTTCCTCATCGGCGGTGGCGGCAGGCGCATCCTCACCCTCGCCGCCGAGCACGCCGACATCGTGGGCATCAACCCGAAGATCGCCTCGGGTCGGGTCGACACGCCGACCGCCCAGAACGGCGCCGCCGACCGCACCGACGAGAAGCTGCGCTGGGTCCGTGAGGCGGCCGGTGACCGCTACGGCGACATCGAGATCAACATGCTCGTCTTCGCCGTCGTGGTCACCGACGACCCCGCCGGCACGATCGAGATGATGGCCCCGATGTTCGGCCTCGACCCCGCCGAGGTCGACGACTATCCGCTGGCCTGGATCGGCAGCGAGGACCAGATCGTCGAGTCGCTCCAGGCGCGCCGCGAGCGCTGGGACGCCAGCTACCTCGTCGTCCAGCAGGACGCGATGGAGACCGCCGCGCCCATCGTCGCCCGCCTGCGGGGCACGTGATCAGCCCAGGCGATCGAGGACGTTGGCGGTGATCCGCTCGATGTCGCGGTCGTGGGCGGCGAGGCCGTGGGCCCAGTCGGTGGACCCGGACGTCACCACCGTGCCGCCGCCCGGTGACGTGTAGGTGCCGAGCACGGCGTGGCCGTGGCGGATGCGGTCCTCGTGGCCCCGCTCGCCGAACACCCGCGACGACAGGTACTCGAGCTCTGACGGGAACCCCCGAGCGGGCGGACGCGGGGCGTTGTCGTGGGTGAAGTGGGTGACCGGCGTGGTGCCGAGGATGAGGAAGCCCTCGGGCGTGCCATCCTCACCCGTCGGGTGGGGGAGCCCGTCCCGGTAGGTGAACGCGCAGCCGTCGCACTCGTAGCCCACGACCTTCGCACCAGCGCCGAGCAGGTCGCCGTACTGCACGTCGGTGCCCTCGAACAGCCAGTGGTCGGCCCGGTGGATGGTGTAGCCGCCGGCGCCGTTGGTCACCGCCTTGCCGATGCGGTGGTAGCCGCCCCGGGTGAAGCTGACGCCGGTCATGTGGTTCTCGGGCCGGCCGAGCAGGTGGTCACTCCACAGCGTCGTGACCTCGGACCGCCGGTCGGTGTCGAAGAGCGGGTCGTCGTGGAAGCGGCCCTTGTACCCCACCATCTGCGTGGCCCGGCCGTGCTCGTCCTGGCCCTCCAGGCGCACCTGCCACAGCGACGTGTTGCCGGAGAAGAAGGCGACGTTGCCGCCCCGGGCGATGAAGGCCTCGACCGTGTCGCGCATCGGGCCCGACCAGTACTCGTCGTGCCCGACGGACAGGACGAGGCGGTAGCGATCGACGATCTCGGGGAACTCCTCCAGGTCACTGTTGAGGACGACGTCGATCCCGTGGCCCTGGCGCTCGGCCCACTCGAGGAACGGCTGCTCCCAGTCGGGCCACCCGGCCGAGCCGGCGTAGGGGGAGAGGTGGTTGAGGCGCACGTATCCCACGTGCGCGGTCATCTGGCGGTCGTCCGCGCTCACGTTCGTCACCCGGCGACCCGGACCGGGTGGCTTGTGCAGGTAGCCCGGCGACATGGGCCGCTGCATCGAGACGGTGGTGCCGCCCGTGTAGAGGTTGTGGCCGCCGAAGTCGTTGTAGGCGTGCAGGGTGTTGGTGGCCAGCTGCAGCAGGATCGTGTTCGTCGAGCGCTCGGTCGGGCGCACCACGAAGAAGGCGTGGCTCGTCCGCTGGCGCCCGTCGACGTCGACGGTCAGCACGACCTCGTGGTAGCCGGAACGCCAGCCATCGCCGACGCCGATGGATGCGGCCACCGGCCAGTCGCAGCCGTTGGCATCCGCACCCCGCGGGGTGGGGTGGTGGTCGGCGCCGACGGTCTCGGTCCACAGCACGTCCCGCGTGCCCCCCACCCGGGCGACCTCCACCTGCACGGGCCGACCCCCGGGGGATGACAGGTGCAGGCCGACGGCCTCGCCCGGCGCGACGCTCTGGGGCCAGCAGTACCCGGTGACGGTCTCGAACGCCATCGGACGGACGCTACGCCGCCCGCAGGGGTCAGGGCCGTCGGCCGAGCACGGCGAGCAGCCTCGTGGCGTCGTCCGCGTCGTCGCCCACCGGGACGGCCTCCGCGAACATGCCCGACGACCGCAGCAGCTCCTCCTGCGCCACCACGCCGGGGAGCAGGTACGACGCCGTCTCCGGCTCGAGCTCGGCGTCCTCGCCGAGCGCCCTCGCCAGGTCCCAGCCGTGGACCTCGGCGTCGGTGAGCATCTGGTCGAGGTAGACGCGGCACGGCACGTCGCCGAAGGACAGGTGGACGAGCGCGTCCAGGTCGGCACGGGAGAACGCCGCCGTCGACGACTCCACCGCCCGGCGGAAGGTCGCCTTCGGGTCGTCGCCCAGCACGTCGCCGTCGTAGCGGTCGCCGACCTGTCCGATGGTCTCGCCGTCGACCAGGTGCGGCGCCCACAGCTGCTCGCCGCACACGTGGTTCACGAGCGCGCGCACCTCCCACTCGGCGCACGGCGTCGGTCGCGCCCACTGCTCGTCACCGATCCCGTCGACCCGGTCGGCGAAGCGGTTGATCGACTCCACGAACAGCTCCACGGCGCGATCGTCCATGGACGCATCATGCACCCGCCGGCGATCCGCTGCACCGGGGATCAGCGGGGCGTGATCCGGCGCGGCGGCGGATCACCGCGAGCTGGGCCTCGTTCTCCGGGCAGAGCCGGTGGGCCTTGCCCGTCCCGGCGCGCAGCTCGCCGAGCTGCCGCTCGATCGACGCGTGGTCGTGGCCGGCCGCCGCGAGGACGCAGCCGACGACGGTGCCGGTGCGCCCGACGTCGCCCCAGCAGTGCACGTACACACCGCCCCGGGGCGGTGCTGGTCGAGGCCCCCGGCGGGGATGGGGAGGCCGATCCGACGCAGGTCGTCGATGGGCGCGAACGTCCCGGGCCGCTCGATGCTCGTCATCCCCACCTCCGCTCTCCGCCTGACGGGAGAAGATGCGACGTGAGCGTGACCTGCCGCTCGGCTCAGCCCTCGGCGAGGATCCCGTCGATCTGGCCCATCGCCTCGCGCATGCCCTCGTCCATGCCCATGTCGACGAGCTGCTGCATCGCCTCGACGGACGGGAAGGTCGAGACGACGGTCATGGTGGTGCCGCCGCCGGCCCGCCCGGCCAGGCGGAGGTCCATGCGCGTGGTGGGCATGTCGGGGTTGGGCTGCCCGCTGTCGTCGGCGAAGCCGTCCTCGACCACGAAGCGGTGCGGCGCGTCGACCTCGAGGACGTCCCAGTAGCCGGCCGCCTTCTCCCCGTCGGGTCCGGTCATGAAGTAGGTGACCCGGCCGCCGGGGGAGAGGTCGTGGTCGACCACCGTGGCGGGCCAGCTCGGCGGTCCCCAGAAGCGCTCGAGCTGGCTTGGGTCGGCGTAGAGCTGCCAGACCCGCTCGACCGGTGCGTCGTACTCGGCGACGACGGTCAGGGTGTGGGCGTCGAGGTCCTTGTCGACCTGGGTGATGGGCATGTGGGTGGTGCTCCTCGTTCAGGGATCCTCGGCGAGGATCCGTTCCATCTGCGCGACGCGGTCGCGCCACAGCTGCTCGAAGGCGTCGAGCGCGCTCCGGGCGTCACGCACCCGGTCGATGTCGCCCGACACGAGCGACTCCCGTCCCTGGCGGCGCTTGGCCACGAGCCCGGCCTCCTCCAGCACGGCCACGTGCTTCTGCACGGCGGCGACGCTCATCGGGTACCGCCGAGCGAGCGCGGAGACCGAGTGGGCCTCCACCAGCACCGTGCGGACGATGTCGCGCCGGGTGCCGTCGGCGAGGGCGTGGAAGACCCGGTCGGTCTCCGGCGAGCTGAGCAGATCTACAACCATCTGGTTGTACGTTTACGCCACCACGGGTGGAGATGCAAGAAGCTCGCCGGGAAAGGTCCTCCGTCCCTGTCGCCAGGACCGCTGCGTCCCTACGGTCGATCCATGTTGCGTCCTGGAAGCTGGACGGTCCCAGCGGGTGTGAGTCCCGTCCCGGTAGGCGTCGGAGCGCCGGGTAGCAGGCCCCGGTCCGTGATCGAGAGGTCGCGGGCTGAGCGGGGCGTCAAGAGCCTCTTTGGAGGGAGCAAGTGTGCGGGCCGTAGTGCCACTCGGCACGAGTCCTGCAGCCTCGTCAGACTGACAACGGGGGAGCCGAGCCGCTCATGTCACGGCGAAGGCCACGTCCGACGGTATTGGTGTTCCGACCAGTCCGCCGTTGGGTCCCTCCGGGGTACGGGGAGCGGCACGTACACAAGGGAGCGTTCGGAACAGGAGAGGCCCGTCTGCGCAGCCTCGTCAGCAAAGACCGACTGGATAAGCCGATGGTGAAACTGGTCGGAGCGCAGCGGGAGTCCGACGGGGTCGTAGTACCGCTGATCGCCGGGAGGAACCCGGCGGGAGGGAAGGACCCCGACTTCGGTGATGCCGAGAGGCGAGGAACGCGCAAGGGCATGACGGGGACCGCCCCGTCCAACTACCCCCGGGGCCGTCAGGCTCCGGTCAACGTGCGACGCCTCCAGAATCGGCTATGGGCTGCGGCCAAGCAGTCTCCGGGTCGCCGTTTCCATGCCCTGTATGACCGCATCTACAGGAGTGACGTCCTGTGGGAGGCGTGGGAACGGGTGCGAGCCAATCGTGGTGCCGCCGGGGTCGATGGTGTGACCTTGGCGGTGGTGGAGGACTACGGCGTGACTCGGATGTTGTCCGAGATCGCCGCGGATCTTCGTGCAGGCAACTATCACCCGGCGCCGGTGCGTCGGGTGGAGATCCCCAAGCCCGATGGCCGCTTGCGGCCGTTGGGGATCCCGACGGTGCGTGATCGGGTCGTCCAGCAGGCGACCAAGTTGGTTCTCGAACCGATCTTCGAGGCCGACTTTCTGCCCTGCAGCTTCGGGTTCCGTCCGAAGCGGTCGGCCACTGATGCCCTAGAAGCGATCCGGGTGGCGTTTCCTCGAGGACGACAGTTCGTCTTCGAGGCTGACATCCGGGACTTCTTCGGCACCATCGACCATGACCGGCTCCTGGGTCTCGTTGAGGCGCGGGTGTCGGATCGGAGGATGTCCCGTTCGCTGTTGAAGTCGCTGCGGGTGGTGGTCCCGGTGTTCATGCTGCAGCGTGCGAGTGGTGGTCAGTATCGCAGGTGGGTGTGAC
>Ga0208490_100306_pt1 | contig 36744 bp, 38 predicted proteins | sample SubbioAug_CSWold_FD_184818 | JGI IMG/M metagenome (GOLD analysis project Ga0208490, IMG submission 184818) | Serpentinite rock and fluid subsurface biosphere microbial communities from McLaughlin Reserve, California, USA - CR11Aug_CSWold (SPAdes) | ecosystem: Environmental > Terrestrial > Deep...
GTCACGCCGGTGGGGTGATGGGGGTGCCGTCGGGGCGGAGGTAGGTGATGGTGCCGTCGGGCGCGAGCGCGTTGCGGTAGCCGGTCTCCTTGAGGCGGTTGTGGTGGCCGCATGCGGGTTGGCTGTTCCCGGGGGTGGTGGGGCCGTGGCGGTGCCACTCGTGGTGGTGGTCGACCTGGCCCGGCGGCGAGAGGCAGCTGGCCCAGAAGCAGCGGGTGCCGCTGCGGTTGCGGATGGCGTCTTGCAGGAGGGCGGCGTGCCGGCTGGAGCCGGTGAAGCAGCGTCGTCGGCGGCCGAGGTCGATGACCGTGCCGTGGGCGTCGAGGACGACGCGGCGGACGTGGCCGACGAGCAGGGCGGCGACGGCGTCGGCGGGGTGGAGGGCGGCGCCGGTGGTGGTGCGGCAGATCCGCTCGCCCGAGAGCACGCGGGCGGGGTCGTCGGTCACGTCCTCGCCGGCGGTGCGGGCGAGCTCGGTGGCGAGGGTCTGCTCGTCGATGACGACGTTGACGACCGGCTCGGGTGGCTGGCCGTCGGCCGGGGCGGAGGCGGCGGCTCGGAAGACGGCGAGGAGCGCGTCGGCTCGACGTTGGGCGGGGGTGCGGGGCATCTGCTCGGGGCGGTAGCCGGGGCCGTGCTCGGCGAGGGCGGCCTCGTGGTCGGCGAGCCATTCGCCGTGCTCGAAGCGACGGAAGATCGAGTCGACCACTGCGCCTTCGAGCGACGCGTGGTGGGCGGTGAGGGTCCAGGACCCGTCGGCTTCGTTCTGCACGTGGCTGGCGGTGCGTCGTTGGAAGGTGCGGGCGGGGTCGACCCCGGGTCCGTCGCTGTCGGCCACGCGCTCCCACTCGCGGACGAACGCGACGAGGTCGTCGTGTCGGCTGGTGCGGGCCTGCTCGGCGAACACGGTGTCGACGACGTCGTCGAGGAAGCCCTGCACCCGCGGGTTGGCGGCCACCCGGCCGATGGCCCGAATCGATGCGACGGGCGCCTCGCCCGCAGCGAACACCGCTTCGACGCCGGGCAGCGAGCGCAGCGCCCGCGCCGTCTGCACCCGGGCGTGGGCCTCGGCGCCGGGCAGGCGAGCGACGTGCACCAACGCGGCCTTGGCGCTGCGGTGCCCGTCGACCCCGTAGGCGCCGGTGGAGTCGAGGTGGTCGGCCAGGCGCGTGGCAGCGTGCTCCAGCCGCCGTTGCGCGACCTCCACGGCCCGCACCAGGGCCAGCGACTCCTTGGCCGTCAACCGGCTGAGGTCGTGCGCCTGGAGCCCGGCGACCGCGCCGACGAGCTGATCGACCAGCTCCGTCGCGTCGAGCACCGACTCCATGCACCGATCGTACGAAGGGGGTACGACAGGAACTCCTCGTCGCGGACCGTGGTTCGGCGGTCAGCGACCTGGCGCCGGCTGAGCGAGGGCCCGACGTCAGGCGGCGGCGCGCGCCGGGTGGTGCTGCAGCGAGGTGATCTCGTCGAGGGCGACGACCACGTCGTCGTCGCCGGCGATCAACCACACCGACAGCCGCGTGCACGACAGCACGACGCCGGTCACCTCGCCCTGCACGGTGGTGACGGTCACGAGCTGGTCGACCAGGGTCTTGAGCTGCGCGACCGGCGCACCGGGGGACCCTGGGGTCGTTGCGGTGTCAGCCATGGCCATCGGTGTACCCCATCGGTCGGGATCGTTGGTGGTTGATACCCGCCCCTGCACGTCCCCGGAACACGCCGGAGACCTCGGGGAACGATCCAGGAACGCGAGATCGGGATGCTCCTCCTCGACGACGAGAAGGAGGAGCGAGATGGCACCGAGCACCCTGACCCGCCCGCAGGACCGCACCGACGTGGAGGCGCCCGCCCGGCCCGCCGTGGCCGAGTGGCTGCTGGCGATGGGCCCGGTCGTGCACCGGCTCGACTACGGCGGGCGGGTCGCGGTGCTCGGCTGCGCGGACCCCCTTGCCACCGCGCTCGTGGCGGCGGCCTACCCGCTGGCGGCGGTCGACGCCGTCGACGCCGATGCCGCGGCGCTGGCGGCCACCCGCGCCGCGGTGGGCCGGATCGGGGCGAGCGCCCGCGTGGAGCTCGAAGCCGGCGGGCCCGACGTCCTCGCGCCGGGCACCTACGACCTCGTCTGCACGCTCCACGGCCTGGCGGAGCGGGCCGACCCCATCGGCTGGGCGCGCGCCGCGCTGCGCGCCGTCCGGCCGGCGGGTGCGGTCATGGTCGTCGAGCACAGCCGGGCCGACACGTTCTTCGACGGCCCCGTGACCGTGGGCGGGTGGCTGCTGCGCGCCGGTGCCGCCCGGGTCCGCCTGGCTGTGGCCACCCCCCGCGGCTTCGTCCTCGACGCCCGACCCACCCACTGACGACGCGACACCGACCACGAACACCCGAGCGAAGGAGACACCCATGGAGCAGATCCCCCTCTTCGAGCGGCTCGGCGGCCGCGACGGCATCCGGACGATGGCCGAGCGACTCGTCGACAACCACCTCCAGAACCCGGTCATCGCCACCCGGTACGCCAACGCGTCGAAGGACCGCGACAGCCTCGTCGCCGGTGCCACCGAGTTCTTCTGCACCGGCCTGACCGGGGTCCCCACCTACGAGGGTGCGGAGCTCACGGAGGTGCACCGGGGCATGAACATCAGCGAGGCCGAGCTCGTCGCCGTCCTCGACGATGCCGTGGACGCCATGCAGTCCCTCGGCGTCGGCGAGCTCGAGCAGGCCGAGGTCCTGGCGATCCTCTACGGCATGAAGGGCGAGGTCGTCCACCTGTGACGGAGAGGGCGTAGGGTCGGCGGCGGTGGCTGCCGGGAACGGCGTCGTGACCGGCGGGGGCGTGCGGGTCGAGGTGCTCGGGGGCTTCCGCGTGCTCGTCGACGGCCGGGGCGTCGACGAGTGGGACTGGCCGGGTCGGCGTTCGTCCGAGCTGGTGCAGCTCCTGGCGCTCGCCCCCCGCCACCGCCTCCATCGGGACCAGGTGCTCGAGGCCCTGTGGCCCCACCTCGCGCCGGAGGCCGCGGCGGCGAACCTCCGGAAGGCCGCCCACCACGCCCGCCAGGCGCTCGGCGACCCCGACGCCGTCGTGCTGGGCGGCGGCGCCGTCGCCCTCCACCCCGACCGGCCGGTCGTCACCGACCTGGAGGAGCTCGAGCAGGTGGCGGGCGACGCGCTGGCCACGGGCGACGCGGCGGCGTGCGGCGCCGCCGCCGAGCGGTACGGGGGCGAGCTGCTGCCCGGGTCTCGGTACGAGGACTGGTCCGACGGCGCACGGCGCCGGGCCCGAGCACTCCTCCTCCAGCTCCTGCGCGCGGCCGGCCGCTGGGCCGACGTGGTGGCCCTCGAGCCCACCGACGAGGGTGCGCACCAGCATCTGATCGAGGACGCCCTCGCACGCGGGTCGCGCGCCGAGGCCCTGCGCTGGTACGCCCAGCTCCGGTCCTCGCTCGTCTCGGAGCTCGGCGTGGTGCCCGACGAGCGCTCGCAGGCGCTGCACGAGCGCTGCCTCGAGGGCCTCGCTCGCGCACCCGAGGAGCTCGTGGGCCGGACCGCCGAACGGGTCGCCCTCGAGGTCGCGCTGCGCCACGCGTTCGAGCGGGAGGGCGGCGCCATCGCGATCCGGGGCGCGGCCGGCGCCGGCAAGACGGCCCTGTGCCGGGAGGCGACCCGGCTGGCCGAGGCTGCAGGGTGGAGCTGGCGGTGGGCCACCGCCGACGAGCCGGACCGCCCCTACGGCCCGCTCGTCACCCTCCTGGCCGAGCTCCTGGCCGAGCAGCCCACGGCGGTCGAGCGCCTGCGCGGCAACGCCCGGGCGGTCGTGGGTGCGCTGGTGCCCGGGATCCATGACCCCGTGGAGCCGGAGGGCCCGCTCTCGCGGCACCAGGTGGTGGGCGCCCTCCAGCAGGTGCTCCGCACGGCCGGAGGCGGCCCGACCGTGCTGGTGGTCGACGACGCCCACCTCGCCGACGCGGCGACGGCCGGCGCCCTGGGCCACCTGGCGGCATCCGTGCGCGACGTCGTGGTGGTGCTGGCGCGCCGCGACGCGCCCGCGAACGCCGCCCTGGCCCGCGTGATCGGCCGGCTGCAGCGGGCGGGCCGGTTCGAGGAGGTGGAGCTCGGACCCATGGGGGAACAGGACGCCGACGCCCTCCTGCGCGCCTCCGGGGCTGGTGCGCTCGACGACGACGCCCGGGCGCGGCTGCGTGACGAGGCGGGGGGCAACCCGTTCGTCCTCGTCGAGCTGGCCCGCCTCGCGGCGCACCGCGGCGATCCTGCGCCCAGCGTCGGCGAGGCCATGACCGCCCGCCTCGTCGACCTGCCGGGCGACGACGTCGAGGGGTTGCGCCGCCTGGCACTCGGGGGTGCGGACCTCGATGCCACCACCGCCGAGGCGCTCCTCGGCGCGTCCGACCAGGCGCTGCACGGGCTGCTCGACCGGGCGCTCGACGCCGGCGTGCTCGTCGTGGTCGGCGACCGCTACCGCTTCTGCCACGACCTGGTCCGCCAGGCCCTGGCCGCCCAGCTCCCCCCGCACCGCCGCCTCGCGGTCCACCGGGAGGCGGCGACGCGGCTCTCCGCTGCCGGCGCGCACCCGGCGACGGTGGCCCGGCACTGGCTGGCGGGCGAGCGGCCGGCCGAGGCGGCGGCGCCCCTGCTCGCCGCGGCGGAGGCGGCGATGGCCCTCGGCGCCTTCGCCGACGCCCGGGGCCACGTCGCGCCGGTGCTCGCCCACGACCCCGCCGATCCGCGCGCCCTCCGGCTCGAGGCCGAGGCCCTCGACATGCTCGGCGACCCGCGAGCCCTGCGGGCCTACGACGCCGCCATCGCCGCCGCCGACCCCGTGAGCGCGCAGGACCTGCTGGCGATGCGGGCGCTGGCGCAGATCAAGCAGGGTGATCCGGCGGGAGCGCTGGAGGCCATCGCGGGTGCCAGCCCGACCTCGGTGATGGGGCGGCTGAGCGAGGCGCTCACCTACGCCGGCGCCGCGGCGCTGGGGTTCGCCGATCCCGCCTTCGGGACGGCGAAGGCGGCCGAGAGCCGGCGGCTGGCGCTGCAGACCGGCGACACGGCCTCCATCGTCATCGCGTCGTGGGCGCACGCCGCCGCCGCCCACGCCCGTGGCGAGCTCCACGACTCCGTGCTCGCCGACCTGCGCGACACGGCCGCCGTGCCGCACCTGGCCGTGCGCGTCTTCGACGGGCACCTGTGCATGACCCAGCGATTCCTCTACGGGGCCCGCCCGTACGAGGAGGTGATCGCGTTCGCCGACGCCCTCGCCGACGAGGCCGCCCGGCTCGGGGCCGCCCGGGGCCAGGCCTTCGCGATGAACCTGCGGGGGGAGGCCGAGCTGCACGCCGGTCGGATCGACGAGGCCGAGGTCGACCTCGACGTGGGGGCCCGCCTCCACCGGGCGATCGGCGGCGCCGTCGGCGAGGCCCACGCGCTGCAGCGGCTCGCCGAGGTGGCGCACCACCGCGACCGACCGGCGGAGGCGGCCCGGCTCCTCGACGAGGCGCTCGAGCTGGCCCGCGTCACCGACATCGGCTTCCACCTGCTCGACCGCATCTACGGGACGCGGATCACGCTGGCCGGACACGACGCCGACGCCGCGCTCGCCGCCGTGGACGAGGCCGAGGACGCCGTGCAGGGGCAGCTCGAGACGTGCCCGGGCTGCCGGATCACGTTCGCCGTGCCCGCCGCCATCGCCTGCGCGCGCGCCGGCGCCCTCGACCGTGCCGCCCGCTACGAGGACGCCACCGAGTGGCTGGCCCACGTCGTGATGCGGCTGCCGGCCTGGGATGCCGCGCACGAGGAGGTCCGGGGCCACGTGCGGCTCGCTGCCGGCGATCGCGGCGGCGCCCGGGAGCGGTTCGAGGTCGCGGCGCGCGGGTTCGACGGTGCCGGTCACCCCCTCGACCGGGACCGCTGCCTCGGCCTCGCTGCCGCCTGCTGAGGGCCGCGGCCGGCCACGGCGGCCGCGAGGCGCGGCGGTACGCTCGGCCCGTGGCTGACCCGCAGACCCCGGACCTCGTCGGGCCCAACGCCTGGATGGTCGACGAGATGTACGAGCAGTTCCGCGCCGACCCGTCGTCGGTCAGCGACGCCTGGCGGGACTTCTTCGCCGACTACACGCCCGAGAAGGGTGCGACGACCGCGAACGGCGGCCGGAAGCCGGCGGAACCGGCCCCCGAGCCCCAGCCGGCGCCGGCCGCGGCGAGCCCGGCGGCGCCGAAGGCCGACACCGAGATGCCCGAGCCCGGTGAGCCCATCCGCGGGGTGGGGGCGCGGATCGTCGAGAACATGGAGAAGAGCCTCGGCGTCCCGACGGCCACCAGCTTCCGCAACGTGCCGGCGAAGCTGCTCGAGGTCAACCGGGCCGTGATCAACGGCTACCTCGGACGCACGCGCGGGGGGAAGGTCAGCTTCACCCACCTCATCGGCTACGCCGTGGTGCGCGCCATCGCCGACACCGTCCCGGCGATGAACAACACCTACGTCGAGGGCGCCGACGGCAAGCCCCGCATCGTGCGCAACGACCACGTCGGGCTCGGCATCGCCGTCGACCTCGAGAAGCCCGATGGCAGCCGCACCCTGCTCGTGCCCGTCGTCAAGGAGGCCGACACGCTCGACTTCCGCGCCTTCTGGGGCTCCTACGAGGAGCTGATCCGCAAGGTCCGCAGCAACAAGATCACCCCCGACGACTTCTCCGGCATCACGGTCAGCCTGACCAACCCGGGCACGATCGGCACGGTCCAGTCGGTGCCCCGCCTCATGCCGGGGCAGGGCCTCATCGTCGGCGTCGGCACCATCGACTGGCCGGCCGAGATGCAGGCCGCCGACCCCGAGACGCTCGCCGACCTCGGCCTGTCGAAGGTCGTCACCATCACCTCGACCTACGACCACCGCATCATCCAGGGCGCGGAGTCGGGCCTGTTCCTCAAGCGGGTGCACGAGCTGCTGCTCGGCGAGGACGGCTTCTACGACGAGATCTTCCGCGCCCTCGACGTGCCGTACGAGGCCGTGCAGTGGCGCCAGGACAGCCGCCCGGTCGACCAGGAGTCGCACCGGCTCGAGAAGCAGATGGCCGTGCAGCGGCTCATCAACATGTACCGGGTCCGGGGCCACCTGATCGCCGACCTCGACCCGCTCCGCTGGCGCGAGCCCAGCATGCACACCGAGCTCGACCCGCTCACCTACGGGCTCACGATCTGGGACCTCGAGCGCGAGTACCTCACCGGCGGCCTCGCCGGCCAGGACCGGATGACGCTGCGCCAGATCCTCAAGGTGCTGCGCGACGCGTACTGCCGCACCATCGGCATCGAGTACATGCACATCCAGGACCCCGAGCAGAAGGCCTGGATCCAGGACCAGGTCGAGGGCGTCTCCGTCGAGCTCGAGCCGGACGAGCAGAAGCACGTGCTCGGCCGCCTCAACGCCGCCGAGGCGTTCGAGAAGTTCCTCGCCACGAAGTACGTGGGCCAGAAGCGCTTCGGGCTCGAGGGCGGGGAGTCGGCCATCGTCATCCTCGACGCCGTGCTCGAGCGGGCGGCCGCCCAGGGCATCGAGAAGGCGATCATGGGCATGGCCCACCGGGGGCGCCTGAACGTGCTCGTGAACATCGCCGGCAAGCAGCCCGACCAGCTGTTCAGCGAGTTCGAGGGCTACGTGCCCGAGGGCTCGGTGCAGGGCAGCGGCGACGTCAAGTACCACCTCGGCCAGGAGGGCGTCTACTGCTCGCGCCACGAGCAGGAGATCGCGGTCGAGCTGGCGGCCAACCCCAGCCACCTCGAGGCCGTCGACCCGGTCGTCGTCGGCATGGTCCGGGCGCTGCAGGACCAGATCGACCGGCCCGAGGCGTTCAGCGTCCTCCCGGTCCTCATCCACGGCGACGCCGCCTTCGCCGGCCAGGGTGTGGTGGCCGAGACGCTGCAGATGTCCGACATCCGCGGCTACCGCGTCGGCGGCACCGTGCACCTCGTCATCAACAACCAGATCGGGTACACGACGACGCCGGAGGCCAGCCGCTCCGGCATCTACTCCACCGACGTCGCCAAGATGGTCCAGTCGCCCGTGATCCACGTGAACGGCGACGACCCCGAGGCCTGCGTGCGCGCCGCCCGGCTCGCCTTCGACTACCGCCAGCGGTTCAGCCGGGATGTCGTCATCGACATGGTCTGCTACCGCCGCCATGGCCACAACGAGGGCGACGACCCCAGCTACACCCAGCCCCTCATGTACGCCAAGATCGACAAGCACCGGTCGGTCCGCAAGCTGTACACCGAGTCGCTGGTCAAGCGGGGCCACCTCTCGCTCGAGGAGGCCGAGGCCGCGCTCGACGACTTCCAGTCCCGCCTGCAGGACGCCCTGGACGAGACCCGCTCCTCCCCGGTGGAGCACCTGGCGTCGGAGCCGCCGACGCCGCGCGGCGTGCTGCCCCACATCGAGACCGGGGTCGGGCGCGAGGTCCTCGACCAGGTGTTCCGGGCCCTCGACACCCAGCCCGACGGGTTCAACCTGCACCCGAAGCTGGCGAAGCAGTTCGACACCCGCCGTGCCATGTGGGAGGGCGGGGAGGTCGACTGGGGCCTCGCCGAGTCGCTCGCGTTCGGGTCCCTGCTCCTCGAGGGGATCGACGTCCGACTGGCCGGCCAGGACTCCCGCCGGGGCACCTTCGCCCACCGCCACGCCACGCTGCACGACTTCGTCGACGGCACCGAGTACGTGCCGCTCGCCAACATCGCCGAGGGCCAGGGCAAGCTCTGGGTCTACGACTCCCTGCTGTCCGAGTACGCGGCGCTCGGCTTCGAGTACGGCTACTCCATCGAGAACCCGAAGGCGATGGTGGCCTGGGAGGCCCAGTTCGGCGACTTCGTCAACGGCGCCCAGATCATCATCGACCAGTTCCTCGTGGCCGCCGAGGACAAGTGGGCCCAGGAGAGCGGGCTCATCATGCTGCTGCCCCACGGGTACGAGGGCCAGGGCCCCGAGCACAGCTCGGCGCGCATGGAGCGCTTCCTGCTCCTGTGCGCCGAGGACAACATCCAGGTGGTCAACGCCACCACGTCGGGGCAGTTCTTCCACCTCCTGCGCCGCCAGATGCACCGCGACGTCCGCCGCCCCCTGGTGGCGTTCACCCCCAAGTCGCTGCTGCGGGCGAAGGTGGCCCGCACCCGGGTCGACGACCTCACCCAGGGCACCTTCGAGGAGGTGCTGCCCGACCCGGCGGTCGCCTCCGGCGCCATCGACCCCGCCGACGTGCGGCGCGTCGTGTGCGCATCCGGCAAGGTCGCGCAGGACGCCATCGCCGCCCGCGACGAGCGGGGCGTGCCGGTCGCGATCATCCGCCTCGAGCAGCTCTACCCGTGGCCGGGCGACCGCCTCGCCGAGGAGATCGAGCGGTTCCCCGGCGCCACCGAGCTGATCTGGCTGCAGGAGGAGCCCGAGAACATGGGGGCGTGGCGCTTCGCCAGCCGGCGCCTCCACGAGGGCTTCGGGGACTCCCACAAGGTGCAGCGGGTGTCGCGCCACGAGTCCGGCTCGCCGGCGACGGGATCGAACAAGATCCACCACCAGGAGCAGGCGATGATCCTCGACAAGGCGCTCACCTACTGACGTCGAGCGGCGGGGCCTGCAGCACCACGACGGCGATGTCGTCGCGGGCATCGCCCCGCTGGAACCCCACCACCTCGCCGACGAGGGCGTCGGCGATCGCCTGCGCGCCGGACGACGCGTGGACCGAGCAGATGGCGTGGAGGCGCTCGGCGCCGAAGAGCTCGTCGCCCCGCTGCGCCTCGAGCACGCCGTCGGTGTAGAGCACCAGCGACTCGCCCGGCGCGAGCGTGGCCTCGTCGTCGTGGAGGCGCAGCGGCTCGAGCATGCCGAGCAGGTTCCCGGTCCGACCGACCTCGCTGACGGATCCGCTCGGGGTCACCCGGAGCGGGAGGTGGTGGCCGCCGGCCGACAGGCGGAGCTGCACGCCCTCGCCGCCCGCGCGAGCGGTGAGGTACAGCGCGGTGCAGAAGCCGTCGGTGTCGTCGCTGCGCACGATGGCGTCGTGCAGGCCCCGCAGCACCTCGCTGGCGCTGGACGCGCGCACGGCGTAGGCGCGGGCCGTGTGGCGGGCGAGTGCTGTGATGGTCGCCGCGGCCGCCCCCTTGCCGCAGACGTCGCCGAGCACGATGCCCCAGGCGCCGTCGTTCAGCTCGAAGACATCGTAGAAGTCCCCACCGACGACGCTCCCGTCGCCCGCCGGCCGGTACGCCGTGCCGAGGTCCATGCCCTCGATCGCCGGGATCGTGGCCGGCAGCAGCGTGCGCTGCAGGGTGGCCGCCAGCGCGCGGGCCCGCTCGGCCGCCTCCTCGGCCCGCTGCCGCTCGGAGAGCAGCTCGCGCTCGTAGGCGCGCCGCTCCCGGGCGTCGAACACGGCGATGCGGGTGCGCATGTGGTCACCGAGCTCGTCGTCCTTGCGCACCGCGTTGAGGAGCACGGGCAGCCGCTGGCCGTCGGCGCACACGATCTCGGCGGCGATCTCCCGCACCGTGCCCTGCATGGCCAGCGACGGGGCGAAGTGGGTCTCGAAGAAGATCCGGTCGCCGACCGCCAGCAGGGTCTGGAAGCGCCGTCGCTCCACCAGCTCCCCGGCGGTGTACCCCGTCCACCTCAGGAACGTTCGGTTCGCCTTCACGATGAGCCCGGACGGGTCGAGCGAGAGGTATCCGCACGGGGCCGTCTCGTACAGCTCGTGGGGGTCGTCGGCGATCAGCGCACGGATGTAGCCACGGGTCGGCTCGCCGTCGGGGGCGGCCATGGGGACGGTCACGGCGGTCACATCGAGGATCGCAGGTAGGCGTCGATCGCCTCGGTGGTCTCGTCGGGGGCGCTCAGGTTCGGGCAGTGGCCGGTGGCGGCCATGCGGACGAGCACGCTGTCCGCCAGGTGCTCGTGGACGTACTCGCCGACCGCATCGGGCGCGATGATGTCGTCACGGCACTGGAGCACGAGGCACGGGGTGGCGACCCTCGCCAGGTCGGCCCGGTTGTCGGCGCGGAACGTGGCCTCGGCGAAGCGCCGCTGGATCTCGGGGTCGGCCCGGCAGAAGCTCTCGGTCAGCTCGGCGCCGAGCTCGGGTCGCTCGGCGTTGCCGACGATCGCCGGCGCCATGGCCGCGGACCACCCCAGGTAGTTGGAGGCCAGGGAGTCGAGGAGCCCATCGATGTCGTCGGGCGTGAACCCGCCGACGTAGCCGGTGTCGGGATCGTCGAGGTAGCGAGGTGATGGGCCCACGAGCACGAGGTGGGCGAAGCGCTCGGGTGCATCGGCGGCCGCCAGGACCCCGATCATGGCGCTGACGCTGTGCCCGACGAACACCACGTCGTGCAGGTCGAGGGCACGCACCAGCTCGATCACGTCGGCCGCGTAGCCGGCGAGGGACGAGTGCCGGTCGGGGTCGTACGCGGAGCGGTCGGCGCCCCCGGCCCCCACGTGGTCGAACAGGACCACCCGGTAGCGGTCGGCGAACCGGGGCGCCACGTGGCGCCACATGTTCTGGTCGCAGCCGAAGCCGTGCGCGAACACCATCGGCTGGCCGTCCTCAGGCCCGTCGACGTGGACGTTGTGTCGGGTTCGCGGATCCACGGCCCGACTCTAGGACCGTCCTGCGTTCATCGGAGCGGGAAGCCGACGACCGCTTCGAGCTCGGCGATCGCCGCGTCGGGGTCGACGACCTTGATGGTGGCCATCCCCATCGCGCGTGCCGGCTTGAGGTTGATGCCGAGGTCGTCGAGGAACACCGCTTCCGCGGGTTCGATGCCGAGCTGCTCGCAGGCGATCTCGTAGAAGCGCGGGTCGGGCTTGCGGCACCCGGCCTTGGAGGACTCGACCACGACGTCGAAGAGCGACAGCACCCCCTCGTAGCTCTCCGGGTCCATGCGGCCGTCGGGGTGGGCGTCGTCGGGCGCGACGAAGTTGTTGGTGAGGCACGCGGTCTTGAGCCGCTCGCGGCAGCGCCGGACCGCCTCCACCATCGCCGGGCGCAGGTGCCCGCGCAGCCGGGCCAGGACCGCTGCGGCGTCGAGCTCGTGCCCGGCGGCGCGTGCTTCGGCCTCGAACAGCTCGCAGAACTCCGGGATCGAGACGTCGTTGCGCTCCATGCGCGCCCAGGCGTTGTGGTCGGGGTTCGTCGCGTTGAGCCCACGGATGAACCCGGCGGGCAGTCCGTTGGCGCGCTCGTACCCGGCGAACGCGTCGAACGGACTCGACGTCAGGACACCCCCGAAGTCGAACAGCGCGGCGGTGATCGGAACCGTTGGCTCGCTCACGCCGGCGTTCCTACCACGGCGCCTCCGCGGTCCACGGCGGTCGCGCCAGTAGGGTGCCGGCGACGCGGGTCCGGCATCGCAGCTGCGGGCCCTGCACCACCGAACCTGCTGCTGACCTCTTGCCAACAACGCATCTCGTCGTCGACGGATCCAACATCGCCACCGAAGGCCGCTCGCTCCCGAGCCTGACCCAGCTCCTCGACGCCGTCGAGGCGGTGGGCAAGGAGCATCCCGGTGCCACCGTGACCGTCATCGTCGACGCCACGTTCGGGCACCGCATCGACGCGTCCGAACGTGGGGCCTACGAGGAGCGCATCGACCGCGGCGAGCTCATCACGCCGCCCGCCGGCGTCATCGGCCGCGGCGACGCCTTCATCCTCGAGGTCGCCGATCGTGCCAACGCGGTGATCCTGTCCAACGACTCCTTCCAGGAGTTCCACGGCACCTACGACTGGCTCTTCAAGGAGGGACGCCTCCTGGGCGGCAAGTTCGTGCCCGGCGTCGGGTGGATCTTCCTGCCCCGCTCGCCCGTGCGCGGCCCGACGTCGCGCAAGGCCGTGTCCGACGCCAAGCGGAAGCGGCGGGGCACGAAGAAGGCCGCGGTCAAGCCGGAGTCGACCCGGCCGTCGCGGTCCACGCCGGCGAAGGCCGCCAAGGCCGCGTCGCGCAGCCGCACCCGGGCCAAGGACGACTCGCCGCGCGACGAGCCCGCCGGCCGCAAGCGCGGCGGCAAGGAGCCCAAGCCCTACAACGAGCCGCTGCCGTTCATCGAGTTCGTGGGAGCGCACCCGGTCGGGTCGGTCATCGAGGCCGAGGTCGCCGAGTTCGCCAGCCACGGCGCCTACGTGATCTGCGACGGAACCCGCTGCTACATCTCGCTCAAGTCGATCTCGGACCCGCCGCCCCGCAGCGCCCGCGAGGCGCTCGACCTCGGCGAGACCTACGAGTTCGTCGTGCAGGCCATCGACACGCCGCGCCGGGGCATCGACCTGGCGATGCCCGGCTTCGTGGCCCCCACCGACGACGACGAGGAGGCGGCGGCGGACGAACCGGCCGTGGCCCCCACCGACGCCGAGACCGAGGGGCCTGCCGCGACCGCGGTCGCCGCGCCTCCTGCGGTCGGGGACGGGGAGCAGAAGCTCTCGGTGTCCCAGCGGCGCAAGCTCCGTGCCCAGCAACAGCAGGCCGAGGCCGACGTGAAGGCGTCGGCCGAGGAGGGCGCGCGGGAACCCGCCACGGCGACCGCACCGCGGACTCGTGCGCGGCGGGTGAGCAAGGCAGCAGGGCAGAAGGCACCAACCACCAGGAAGGCGGCGTCCCAGATGGCGACCAAGAAGGCAGCGTCCAAGAAGCAGTCGACGGCCAAGAAGGCAGCGGCGAAGAAGTCGACGGCCAAGAAGGCAGCGGCGAAGAAGTCGACGGCGAAGAAGTCGACGGCGAAGAAGTCGACGGCGAAGAAGGCAGCGGCGAAGAAGTCGACGGCGAAGAAGTCGACGGCGAAGAAGGCAGCGGCGAAGAAGTCGACGGCGAAGAAGTCGACGGCCAAGAAGTCGACGGCCAAGAAGTCGACGGCGAAGAGGGCCACGGCCAAGAAGGCCACGGCCAGGAGGGCCACGGCGAAGAAGGCGACCGCCACGCGGGCGCCGTCGAAGCGGGCCTAGGAGTCGGTCCCGGCTGCCGGCGGGCGGGCCTCCTGCTGGGCCCGCTCGCGCCGCAGCTCCTCCATGCGGCCCGGCCGCAGCGACACGAACACCGCCTCAGCCTCGGCGCAGAGGCGGTCTCCGGCGTGCACCGCGCCCGACGTCAGCACCTTGCGCCCCTCGACGCGATCGAACGACGCGGTGAAGCGGAGCTCCTCGTGCAGCGGCGTGGGGAACCGGTAGCGGACCACCAGCGTGCCGGTCATGCCCGGCTGGCCCGAGAACGACTGGGCAGCGCCGAGCACCTCGTCGAACGCGGCCGCCACGAAGCCGCCGTGCACGCAGCCGGGCGGTCCCTCGTACGCGGAGCCGAAGGTGACCGTGCCGGTCATCTCCCGCTCGCCCGTGCGCCGCAGCGAGATCGGCGGTGCGACGGGGTTCGACACCCCGAGCATCGGGCTGTGGTCGAAGAAGGCATACGGGTTGCCCGACGTGGACGCCTCGCCGAAGCCCTCGAGGGTGGGCGGTCGTTGGGCGCCCTCGGGTCGGCCGAAGTGCGCGGCCGTCGCCTCGATGGCGTCGGCGGCCGCCCGCAGCGTCTCCTCGCTCGCCTCGGTCATGACCAGCCCGTCGATGAGGCAGCGGGTGGCGTGGGCGAGCCGGCGCAGCTCGGTGCGGCGCGAGCCCGGGTCGCTGTCGGCCAGGCGGCCGAGCTGGTCGGCCCACTCGGGGCTGCCCGGGGTGAAGCTGTTCATCGGTCCTCCGATGCCGGCGCGAACTCGACCACGACCGGGGCATGGTCGGAGGGGGCCTGGCCCTTGCGGGCGTTGCGGTCGATCACGCACCACGACAGGTCCTCCGCCAGGGGGGTGCTGGCCAGCACGTGGTCGATGCGCATGCCCTTGTGCTTGTGGAAGTTCCCCGCCCGGTAGTCCCACCACGTGAAGAGGCGGTCGTCGTCGGGCCAGGCCCGGCGGAACGCGTCGACGAGCCCCCAGTCCAGCAGCTGCTGGAACCGCGCCCGCTCCTGCGGCGTCACGTGGGTGGCCCCGTGCACGGCGGCCACGTCCCAGACGTCGCGGTCCTCCGGGGCGACGTTGAGGTCGCCGCAGACCACGACCTCGTCGTCAGGCGATGCCACGGCGTCGAGGTGGGCGGCGAGCCGGTCGAACCAGGCGAGCTTGTACCCGAACTGCTCGTGGCCCACGGCGCGCCCGTTCGGGGCGTAGGCCGTGACCACCACCGTGGACCCGCAGCGCGCCGTGAGCAGCCGGGCCTCGGCGTCGGTCGGCCCCCCGTCGGCGAAGCCGTGCACCACGTCGGTGATGCCGACCCTGGACAGGATCGCGACCCCGTTCCAGCGTCCCTGGCCGTGGTGGACGGCGTCGTAGCCGAAGCCGGCGAGGGTGAGGGCGGGGAAGGCGTCGTCCGCGCACTTGGTCTCCTGGAGGCACAGCACGTCGGGGCTGGCGTCGCCCAGCCAGGCCTCGACGCGCTCGAGGCGGGCCTTCAGGGAGTTCACGTTCCAGGTGGCCAGCCGCACCTCGGCGAACCTACCGGCGACCGGACAGGTGCTCCTCCACGATCCTGGCCTCGTCGGCGAGGTGCTCGCGCAGCCCGGAGGCGATCGCCCGCTCGACGGCTCGGCCGACGAGGGGGAACGACACCGACAGGTCGATGTCGGCGCTGCGGCGGCAGCCGCCGGGGCTCGGGACGATCTGGTACTCGCCCCGGCAGCGGAACCGCTCGCGGTAGTGGTCGGGGTGCAGCACGAAGCGCACGTGCCGGGTGGACAGGTCGTGCTCGGATTCCTCGACCCAGGTGAGCCGCGACGGGTCGATGGCGGCGCGCGCCGCCGACGAGAGGTGGCCGGCGAAGCGGTAGCGGATGCGCATGCGGACCCGCGCGCCGTCGACCTCGCGCTCGAGGACCTCCGGAGCCGAGACCTTCGGGAGCCCCTCGAGCGCGGCGTACAGGGCGGGGTCGGCGAAGGCCTGCGCCGTGGCGTCGGGATCGGTGGCCAGCTGCTGCTCGACCCGGAACCTCACGACGCCCGCTCCGCCCGGGCGACGACGGCGAGCAGCTCGTCGGCGTAGCGGTGGCGCCGGGCGGCGCCGAGTCCGGGGATGGCCTCGAGCTCGGCGCGCGTCTGCGGGCGCCGAGCGGCGATCTCGTCGAGCACGTCGTCGGGGACGACGGTGGCCGGCTCGGCACGCGCGGCGCGGGCACGCGTCGTGCGCCACGCCCGCAGCGCGGCCTGCAGCGGCTCCGGGGCGGCGGTCGCGCCGAACCGCCTCCGCAGGTCGGCGAGCTGGTGCGCGCCGCTGGCCGGCTCGGGGTTCGTCACGGCCGCCATCCGCTCCTCGAAGCCGTCGAGGAAGGGGCTGCGGACCTGGGGGCGGGTGACGCCGCGCGACGTCCGCTGCCGCGCCCAGTGGAGGGTGACCTCCCGCTCGGCCCGGGTGATGGCCACGTAGAGCAACCGGGCCTCCTCGGCGCGGGCCTCGCGCTTGCGGGCCGACGAGATGGGGATCGACCCGTCCTCGCACCCGGCGACGTGCACGACGGGCCATTCGAGGCCCTTGGCGGCGTGGATGGTGGAGATCGTGACCGCGTCCGGGTCGTGGTCGGTGTCGGTGAGGTTGGCGTAGGCCCACCCGACGAACGCCCGGCCGGTGATGGCGTCGTCGCGCGTGCACTGGGCGGCGGCGGCATCGGCCAGCGCCTCCACGGCGGGTTCGACGTCGTCGCCGGCGTCGGCGAGGGCGTGCCCGAGCGCGGTGAGCACGGGGCGGTCGTCGTCGCGCAGCCGCTGGAGCAGGCGGCGGACGGCGGGCTCGTCGAGCAGGGACGCCTGCCGGCGCAGTCGGGTGGGCACCCCGAGGGCGGCGAGGCCGCGGTCGAGGTCGACGATCCGCTCGTGGGTGCGGGCCAGCACGGCGAAGGCCTTCCAGGGCAGGTCGGCCCCGCGCCGGCGGCGGATGGCCCGGGCGATGGCGCGCACCTCCTCGACCTCGTCGGCGTGGGCGAGGCAGCGCGCCGGCGGCCCCGGCGCACCGGTCGACTGCGGGTGGCGATCGGGCAGCCCGGCCGCGGCGACGACGGAGGCGGCCGCCGCCGTGACCTGGGGGGTCGAGCGGTGCGTGCGGTCGAGGTGGATCGTCTCGAGCGCCGGCCAGCGCCGGGCCAGCTCGTCGAGCAGCGTCGGGTCGGCGCCGTTCCACCCGTAGATCGACTGGTGCGTGTCGCCGACCACGAAGACGTCCCACCGGTCGCCGCGCCAGGCCTCGAGCAAGCGGAACTGCAGGGGGTTCACGTCCTGGAACTCGTCGACGAACAGGTGCCGGAACCGCCACCGCTGCGCCGAGGCGAACCCGGGATCGCCCTCGATGGCGGCAGCGCACGCCGCGAGCAGGTCGTCGAAGTCGACGACGTGACGGCGGCCCTTGGCCTGCTCGTAGGCGGTGTAGCGCTCGGCGATCTGGTCGGCGGGCGCCTTCGTCCGCCGGCCGGCGCGTCGGGCGGCGTCGGGGTACTGCTCGGGGCGGACCATGCGCGCCCGCGCCCAGGCGAGCTCGTTGGCGAGCTCGGACAGCTGGGCCGGGGCCGTGACGCCGAGCTGCTCGCGCAGGAACGGCTGGACCCGATCCAGCAGCTCCGGGGCGGTCCGGCCCTGGGCCGACCAGCGGTCGCGCAGCTGCCGCAACGCCACGGCGTGGAACGTGCCGGCCTCGATCCGGTCGCGGATCCCGGCGTGGCGCAGGCGATGGCGCAGCTCGCCGGCGGCCTTGCGGGTGAAGGTCACGCACAGGACGTGGCTGGGCTCGATCTCCCCGCTGGCGACCCGGTGGGCGATGCGGGCGGTCAGCACCCGGGTCTTGCCCGAGCCGGCGGGGGCGACCACCGCGAGCGGCGTCGCCGGCGAGGTCGCCGCCGCCCGCTGCTCGTCGTCGAGTCCGGCGAGCGCCGCGGCAGGGTCCATCGCGACCAGAGGGTAGAGGGCGCTCCGGTACGGTCGCCGGACGTGGTGGACATCGACCCGGATCGCTTCGAGGCCCTGGTCGCGGCGGCGCTCGACGAGCTCCCGGCACCGCTGGCCGAGGGCCTGGAGAACGTCATGATCCGCGTCCGCGCCGGGCGCCCCACCGGCTCCCTGCTCGGCCTCTACGAGGGGGTGCCCCTCACCGAGCGCGGCGACTACGGCGCCGGCGGGCCGCCCATGCCCGATCAGGTCACGATCTACCGGCTGCCGATCTGCGCGATGTGCGACACCGAGGAGGAGGTGGTCGAGCAGGTGCGGATCACGGTCATCCACGAGCTCGCCCACCACTACGGCATCGACGACGACCGGCTCCACGAGCTCGGCTGGGCCTAGGAATACGCTGCGGGGCGTGCCCTTCCCGCGCAGGCTGCTGAACGAGGGCGAGGACGTCGTCCTGGACCTCCACCCGCACTGGTGGTTCCTCGCCCGGCAGACGCTGGCCCTGCTCGGGGCCATGGTCCTCGGCGCCCTGGTGCTCGCGCGCGTCGACAACGGCATCGTGCGGGTGCTCGCCGGCGTGCTCATCCTGCTCGCGCTCGGGTCGTGGGTCGTGCGCTACGTCGACTGGCGGACCACCAACTTCGTGGTCACCACCGACCGCCTGATCTACCGCCACGGGGTCCTGGCCAAGCACGGCATCGAGATCCCGCTCGAGCGGGTCAACAACGTGCTGTTCTCCCAGCGCCTCTTCGAGCGGATGCTCGGGGCCGGCGACCTCGTCATCGAGTCGGCGGGGGAGAGCGGCCGCCAGTCGTTCTCCGACGTGCGCAAGCCCTCCGCCGTGCAGAACGAGATCTACCGGCAGATCGAGGCCAACGAGAACCGCAAGTTCGACCGCATCGGTCGAGGCGGCGGCGTGGCGAGCAGCGGATCGATCGCCGACGAGCTGGCCAAGCTCGACCGGCTGCGCCGCGACGGCGTCCTGTCCGAGGCCGAGTTCACCGCTCAGAAGAGCAAGCTCCTCGGGGGCTGACCCTCGGACGAGCGCGCCGATCGGCGCGCTGGTGGACCCTGGCCACACGAACGCGCCGATCCTCGTCAACCCGCAGGGTCGCGGCGGGCGCCGGCGCCGGGGCGCACGAGCCAGCCCTCGTCGAGGGCGCCCGGCTCGCACGCGGCCACGACGCACCCGCCGAACCCGCCGCCCATGAGGCGCACGCCGTGCACGCCGGGCACCGACCGGAGCCGCTCGACCGTGGCATCGACCACCGGCGTGGACACCTCGAAGTCGTCGCGCAGCGACCGGTGGCCCTCGTCGAGCAGGGCGCCCAGCCCGGCGGCATCGCCGGCGCGCAGCGCGTCGGCGGCGTCGAGGACCCGCTGGTTCTCCGTCACGACGTGACGGGCCCGCCGGCGCAGCACGTCGTCGGCGATGGTGGCGACGTCGTCGAGGGAGGCGAGCCGCAGCGGGCCGATGACCGACTCGGCCTCCTCGCACTGGCGGCGGCGCTGGGCGTAGGCCGATCCGGCGAGGGCCCGCGCCTGCCCGGAGTGGACGACGTGCACCTCGACGGCGTCGGGCACGGGCACGTAGGTGCGCTCCAGGGTGTGGCAGTCGAGGACGAACGCGTGGCCCTCCCGCCCGGCCGCCGACGCCAGCTGGTCGAGGATCCCGCACGGCACGCCGCTGGCCCGCTGCTCCGCGGCCTGGCACGTGCGGGCGAGGTCCTCCACCGAGCCCTCGAAGCCGAGGGCCAGCGCCACGGCGACCTCGAGCGCCGCCGACGACGACATGCCGGCGCCCACCGGCAGGTCGGACCGCACCGCACCGGTGAGCCCGGTGACGGGTCGGAGCTCGGCGACGACGCCGGCGACGTAGCGCCCCCACGCCGGCTCGACGTGCTCGGGCGCGACGACGTCGAGCGGCACGTCGATCACACCCGGCACCTCGTGGGAGGACAGCAGCACCGCGTCGCCCTCCCGCCGGCCTTCGACGTGCACGCCCATGGCGACGGCCATCGGGAGGCACCGCCCCCCGGTGTGGTCGGTGTGCTCGCCGATGAGGTTCACCCGGCCGGGGGCGAAGGCGCGGACGTCGGCCTGCATCGTCACCCCACGATGTTGACCGCGCAGTCAAGGAGCGGCAAGAGTCCCGTCCATGGGGGAGACCACGTACCGGGTGAACGGCATCGAGCTGTGCGCCGAGGTGCGGGGGCCGACCGACGGGACCCCCCTCCTGCTCGTGACGGGCCTCGGCGCCCAGCTGATCAGCTGGGAGGGCGACTTCGTCGACCGCCTCGTCGACCGGGGCTACCGGGTCGCCCGCTTCGACAACCGCGACGTCGGCCGCTCCACCTGGTTCGACGATGCGCAGATCGACATCATGGCCACGCTCCGGGCCCTCGCGGCCGGTCAGCCGGCCGAGGTGCCCTACACCCTCTCCGACATGGCCGCCGACGCCGCCGGCCTCCTCGACGAGCTCGACATGTCGCCGGCGCACGTGGTCGGGGCCTCGATGGGCGGGATGATCGTGCAGACCATGGCGATCGAGCAGCCCCAGGCCGTCCGCTCGGTGGTGTCGATCATGTCGACCACCGGTGACCGCGACGTCGGCCAGCCCACGCCGGCGGCCACGACGCTGCTCTTCGCCTCCCCGCCCCGCGACCTCGACGAGGCGCTGGAGCGGGCGAAGCAGTCCGAGGCCACCTGGGGCAGCCCGGCGCACCGCGACCCCGACGCTGCGGTCGAGCGCGCACGGCGCGAATGGGAGCGGGCCCGGAACGCGGCGTGCGTGGGCCGCCAGCTCGTGGCCATCAACGCCTCGGGCAGCCGCACCGAGGCCCTCGCGCAGGTCACCGTGCCGTTCACGGTCATCCACGGCACCGCCGACACCCTGGTGACCCCGAGCGGGGGCGCTCGCACCGCCGAGGCCGTCCCCCACGCCGTCCACGTCGAGCTCGAGGGCATGGGCCACAACCTGCCCCGGCCCCTGTGGCCGCGCATCATGGACGAGATCGACGCCACGGTCGCACGCGCCGGCGTCACCACCTGACCGAGACCCCCGACCGCACGAGGTACACCGACACCGATGGGACCCCTCCAGGGCATCACCGTTCTCGAGATCGCCGGCATCGGCCCCGGGCCGTTCTGCGCCATGATGCTGGCCGACATGGGCGCCGAGGTGATCCGCGTCGACCGCGCCGGCCAGGTGATGGGCGGCGACCCCGAGTCACCCCCCGCCGACGTGCTCAACCGGGGCCGGCGCTCCATCGGCGTCGACCTGAAGTCGCCCGAGGGCGTGGAGACCGTGCTCGCCATGGTCGAGCAGGCCGACGTGCTCATGGAGGGCTTCCGCCCGGGCGTCGCCGAGCGCCTCGGGATCGGCCCGGACGAGTGCCGGGCCCGCAACCCGCGCATCGTCTACGGGCGCATGACCGGGTGGGGCCAGGAGGGCCCGTACGCGCACGCCGCCGGCCACGACATCAACTACATCGCGCTGGCCGGCGCGCTCGAGCCCATCGGCCGGCGCGGCGAGGCCCCGGTCCCGCCGCTGAACCTCGTCGGCGACTTCGGCGGCGGCGGCATGTTCCTCGCCTTCGGCATCGTGTGCGCCCTCCTCGAGGCGCAGCGCTCGGGCGAGGGGCAGGTGGTCGACGCGGCGATGGTCGACGGCGCCGCCGTGCTCACCACCATGTTCCACGCCTTCCGGGCCATGGGCGTCTGGCACGACGAGCGGGGCACGAACATGCTCGACAGCGGCGCCCCCTACTACGACGTCTACGAGACCAGCGACGGGCAGTACGTGTCGGTCGGCTCGATCGAGCCGCAGTTCTACGCCGAGCTGCTCCGACTCTCCGGCCTCGAGGGTGAGGAGGGCCTGGCCCACCAGAACGACCGTTCGCAGTGGCCGGCCATGAAGGAGAAGGTGGCGGCGATCTTCGCCAGCAGGAGCCGCGACCAGTGGTGCGAGCTCATGGAGCACACCGACGTGTGCTTCGCGCCGGTGCTCAGCCTCGCCGAGGCGCCCCGGCACCCCCACAACGTCGAGCGGGGCACGTTCGTCGAGCAGCACGGCGTGGTGCAGCCGGCGCCGGCCCCCCGCTTCAGCCGGACGCGACCCGAGATCCAGGGCCCGCCCGCCCACGCCGGGCAGCACACCGACGAGGTGCTCGCCCGGTTCGGCTTCGACGCCGAGCGCATCGCCGCCCTGCGCGACGCCGGGGCGGTCCGCTAGCCCGCATGGCCACCCTCGTCTCGTTCCACGCCCACCCCGACGACGAGTCGATCGCCACCGGCGGCACCATCGCCCGGGCCGCCGACGAGGGCCACCGCGTCGTGCTCGTGTTCGCCACCCGGGGCGAGTGCGGGGAGGTTCCGGACGGCTTCCTCGACGACGGCGAGGAGCTCGGCCACCGGCGGGAGCGCGAGACGCAGGCGTCGGCCCGGGCGCTCGGCGCCCAGCGGGTCGAGTTCCTGGGCTACCGGGACTCGGGGATGATGGGCGAGCCCACCAACGACGACCCGGCCTGCTTCTGGGCGGCCGACGTCGACGAGGCCGCCGAGCGGCTCGCCGCGATCCTCGCCGACGAGCAGGCCGACGTCCTCACGGTCTACGACGACCACGGGGGCTACGGGCACCCCGACCACATCCAGGTCCACCGGGTCGGGCACCGGGCTGCGCAGGTGGCCGGCACGCCCCGGGTCTTCGAATCGACGATGAACCGGGACCACCTGCGCCGCCTCATGCAGGAGGCGGCGGACTCCGGCGTCGAGATCGACGACGACGTCCGAGACGAGCGCTTCGGGACGCCGGCCGCTCTCATCACGACCACGGTCGACGTCCGCGCCTGGGTCGAGCGGAAGCGGGAGTCCATGCGGCTCCACGCCTCGCAGATCGCCGAGGAGAGCTTCTTCCTGGCCATGGCGTCGGACGCCTTCACCGAGGTCTTCGGCTGGGAGTGGTACATCCGCACCGTGGGCGAGCCGGTGCTCCCGGCCGACGACTGGCTCCTGCCAGGATGACGCCGTGACCGTGATCAAGATCAACGCCATCACCGTTCCCGACGGGTCGGGCGACGAGCTGGCCCGGCGCTTCGCCGCCCGGGCCGGCGCCGTCGACGACCAGCCCGGCTTCGAGGGCTTCGAGCTGCTCAAGCCCACCGACGACCGGAACACCTGGCTCGTCGTCACCCGCTGGTCCGACGAGGACGCCTTCCAGGCCTGGGTCTCCTCGCCCGGCTTCGCCCACGGCCATCGCGGCGCCGACAAGCCGACGGAGTCCGGCGCCCCGGTGTCGGTCTCCTCGGAGCTGTGGAGCTACGAGGTGGCCGGCGGCTCCACGGGCGGGGGCGCGCACACCGGGTGATCCGGTCCCTGCACGAAGGCGGCGCCTGGTTCGTCGTCGTCGCCAACGCCGTCGTCGGCTGCTGGGCCCTGGCCGCCCACCGCTGGGAGGCCGCCCGCTCGAGGGCGCTGTGGATCGCCACCGCCGTCGCCCAGGGAGCCATCGCCGTGCAGGTCGTGCTCGGCGTGGTGCTGCAGTCGCGTGGGAGCGCCCACCTCGACGACTTCCACGCGTTCTACGGCTTCGTGGCCTTCGCCACCGTGGGGATCCTCTACAGCTACCGCAACCAGCTGCGCGCCCACCGGTACCTCCTCTACGGCGGCGGCGGGCTCTTCCTGATGGGTCTGGCCCTGCGGTCGATGCAGTTCTCCTCCTGAGGATGCCCACCCTCCCGGGACGGAGCCGGGTCGTCTCGTAGTTTGGCGACGTGGTCGTCGCCGCTGCCGTGCTGCTCGTCGCCGCCGCCGTCCTCGGCGTCCTGCTCGCCCGCGCCCGGGCCAGGGTCGGCGAGCTCGGCGAGGAGCTCGCCCGGGCCCAGCGGTCGGCCGCCGATGCCGACGCCGCTCGGCGGGCTGCCGAGGGGGAGCGGGCGACCGCGCAGCGCGAGCGGGACGACGCCCTCGAGCGCGAGCGGCGGATCAAGCGCGAGGCCGCCGACGTCGCCCGGCGGCTGCAGGGCGAGCACACCGCCCGGCGGGAGGTCGAGGAGGCCCGCGACCGGCTCGTCGCCGAGGTGGCCGAGCTGCGGTCGGCGGCGGCACAGCGGCCGGAGGACGAGGCCGAGCTGTGGGCCCTCGCGCTCGCCGGCGTGCGCCGCACCTGGGAGATCAGCGTCGCCCCGTCGCCCGGCCTGCCCTCGCCGCTCGAAGAGGCCGTCGACCCGCTGCGCGCCGCGATCGAGATCGAGGTCGACGCGGCGCGCGAGGAGGCCGGCGCCGCCATCGACCTCGAGTGGGCCGGCGAGGCGCTGCACCCCCCGTCGGTCTCGCTGCGGGCCCTGTCGATCGTCCAGGAGCTCGTCGGCCGGCTGGCCAAGGTCAGCGAGACGGCCGTGCTGCGCGTCCACAGCGCACCCGACTCGATCGCCGTCGAGGTCGAGGCCAGCGACGCCGGGGGCGCGTCGGTGGTGCCCGGCGACGTCGCCGTCGAGCACCAGGTGGCGCCCGGGCGCTACGTGCTCAGTCGGTGCGCGACAAGCGCACGACCGGGCACGTGAGCGTGCGGGTGATCCCGGGGATCAGCTGCACCTTCGAGACCACCATCTGACCGAGCTGGTCGACGTCGTCGGCCTCGGCGCGCGCGATCACGTCGTAGGGGCCGGTGACGTCCTCGGCGGTGATCACGCCCTCGATGTCGTTGACGGCGGCAGCGACGTCGGCCGCCTTCCCGACCTCGGTCTGGATGAGGATGTACGCGCTCACGGCCATGGCCGGGATCGTACGCGCCACGGGCCCGCCGATGGGCGGGCCCGTGCGAGGGGGTGGGATCAGGCGGAGAGGGCGGCCTGCTCGTGCCCGCCGCCGGTTCCGATCTCGACCTTGCGGGGGGTGGCGGTCTCGGCCACGGGGATCCGCAGGGTGAGCACGCCGTCGGTCACGTCGGCCTCGACCCGCTGGGGGTCGAGCATCTCGCCGAGCATGAGCTGGCGGACGAGGTCGCCGTGCCGGCGCTCGCCGACGATGCGCTCGTCGTCCTCACCGAGGTCGGCTCGCCGGGTGGCCCGCACCGTGAGCACGTTGCGCTCGACGGTGACATCGACGTCCTCGGCGCGCACCCCGGGGACGTCGAGGTGCACGACCACGTGGTTCCCCCGGCGGTAGGCGTCCATCGGCATGGGGCTCGTGCGTGCGACCGAGCGGTCGAGCTCCTCGGCCAGCCGGTCGAACTCGCGGAAGGGGTCGAAGCGGAGCAACACGGTCGGATCCTCCTTCGGTGTGCTGTACGGGTCCTTGCTGTTGAACACGGTACCAAGGAACTTGAGCGTTGACAACGCAACTTTTCTCCGCTCGCGGCGTGACTCCGGCGGTGGTCTCCTCTCGCATCACGTCGGGAAAAGCACCCTGCGTAGCGGAAGGAGGTCGCCGCCGGCGCGGCGAACACGACGACCATGGACGCACACCAGCGCTTGGCGAAACGGGTGGCCGAGGAGCAGGACGACATCCTCGGCACCATCCAGCTGATCGACGGCGACCCGCGCCTCCAGGGCCGGCTCTACGAGCAGCTGGTCGATCTGCTGGTGGAGGGGATGTTCCTCGACCTGCGCGAGGAGTACCTCGACGGCACCATGGGCCGCGACGAGTACGTGAGCACCCTGTCCGACCTGGCCGACCGCTGCCGGCGCGCCGGCCTGCTCCCGCTGCCGTCCCGCCAGCCCTGATCCCCGGGCGGCGGTCGCTACTCGCTGAGGCGCTTCTCGAGCTGCTCGAGCTTGCCCCGCAGCGGCTCGGGCAGGCGCTCGCCGATGCCGTCGAAGTGGGCCTCGATCAGCGGGATCTCCTGGCGCCACGACTCCTTGTCGACGCTGAGCAGCTCCTCGAGGACGGCGTCGTCGATGTCGAGCCCGTCGGTGTCGAGCGCGTCGGGCGTCGGGACGACGCCGATGGGCGTCTGCACCCCCTCGGTCGTCCCGTCCAGGCGCTCGATGATCCACTTGAGCACCCGGCTGTTCTCACCGAAGCCGGGCCACAGGAACGAGCCGTCCTGGCCCCGGCGGAACCAGTTCACCCAGAACAGCTTGGGGAGCCGGTCGTGTCGCCCCTGGGACTTGGCCTGCTCGCCGATGTCGAACCAGTGCTGCATGTAGTCGCCGGCGTTGTACCCGATGAAGGGCACCATGGCGAAGGGGTCGAAGCGCACCTCGCCGACCTTGCCGGCCGCGGCCGCCGTCTTCTCCGAGCTCATGATCGAGCCCAGGAACACGCCGTCCTCCCACGTGGCGGCCTCGGTCACCAGCGGGACGTTCGTGGCCCGGCGGCCGCCGAAGAGGATCGCCGAGATCGGCACGCCCTTGGGGTCCTCGAACTCGGGGGCGATGACCGGGCACTGGGAGGCCGGCGTGGTGAACCGGGCGTTGGGATGGGCGGCGGGGGACCCGGACTCGGGCGTCCAGTCGTTGCGCTTCCAGTCGATGAGGTGGGCGGGCGGCTCGGACAGCCCCTCCCACCACACGTCGCCGTCGTCGGTCTGGGCGACGTTGGTGAAGATGGAGTTGGCGTCGACGGTGCGCAGGGCGTTGAGGTTCGTCTCGGCGCTGGTGCCCGGCGCCACGCCGAAGAACCCGGCCTCGGGGTTGATGGCGTAGAGGCGGCCGTCCTCGCCGAACTTCAGCCAGGCGATGTCGTCGCCGACGCACTCGACCTTCCAGCCCGGGAGCGTCGGGATCATCATCGCCATGTTCGTCTTGCCGCAGGCCGACGGGAACGCGGCGGCGATGTAGCGCTTCTCGCCGTCGGGCGGCGTCACGCCGATGATCAGCATGTGCTCGGCCATCCAGCCCTCGTCGCGGGCCATGGTGGAGGCGATGCGCAGGGCGAAGCACTTCTTGCCGAGCAGGGCGTTGCCGCCGTAGCCGGAGCCGTAGGACCAGATCTCGCGGGTCTCGGGGAAGTGGCAGATGTACTTGTTGTCGGCGTCGCAGGGCAACGCCCGTCCCGACGTGGGGGTAGCCGACGGAGTGCAGGCACCGGACCCACTCGCCGTCGCCGAGGACGTCGAGGGCGCCCTGGCCCATGCGGGTCATGATCCGCATGTTCACCACCACGTAGGGGCTGTCGGTCAGCTGCACGCCGATGTGGGCGATGGGGGAGCCGAGCGGGCCCATCGAGAACGGCACCACGTACATGGTCCGGCCCCGCATGGCGCCCCGGTACAAGGCGAGGACCTCCTCCTTCATCTCGGCCGGGGCCCGCCAGTTGTTCGTGGGGCCGGCGTCGATCTCGAGCTCGGAGTTGATGAAGGTGCGCTCCTCGACGCGGGCCACGTCGGCCGGGTCGGAGTTGCACAGGAACGAGTTGGGGCGCTTCGCGTCGTCGAGGCGGGTGAACGAGCCCTGCTGCACGAGGAGCTCGGTGAGGCGCTCCCACTCCTCCTCGGAGCCGTCGGACCACTCGATGGCGTCGGGCTGGAAGATGTCCGCCCACTCCTGCACCCAGGCCTTGAGCTTCTCGTTGGTCGTCGTTGCGGCCATCTCGTTCGTCTCGCCTCCGTCGCGCCGTTGCGACTCGTCGAGGGATCGGCTCCGGGCCCGGCGGGCCAGATCAGATCCCGGTCTGAAGCGGCACGTCCTCCTGGGGGAAGCGAGGCGTGCCCATGTCCACTTCCGAGCCCAGCCGGAGGGAGGTGGCACGGCCGCGATCGTCGGCGTCGAAGACGACCCGCTGGCCCTGCCGCAGCATCCGGAAGACCGATCCGTGGAGGGCCTCGGGCGCCAGGTCGTACTCGCGGAGATCGGTGTCGGCGATGACGACGCCGTCTCCGCTCCCGGGATCGTACGACTTGATGACACCCTGCAAGGCTTCTCTCCTGCGTCGGATCGGAGGATCTGGGTCCGATCACCCTATCGGGGGGTCGTCGCCGTGGTCACAACGCCCCGGGCTGGCGGGGCCCGGGTGGAACCCCGTCGATAGGGTGCCCCGCCGATGCCGACCCTCGACCGACTCGGTGCCGCCGACCTCCGGCGAGCGATGAACACGTTCGGCGAGGCGCTGTCGCGGCACCAGGAGGCGATCAACCGCCTCAACGTCTACCCGGTGCCCGACGGCGACACGGGCACGAACATGCGGTTGACGGTGGCGTCGGTGTCGGCGGCGGTCGACGGGGCCGACGGCGAGGACCTGACGGCGGTGTGCAAGGCCATCGCTCACGGCTCGCTCATGGGTGCCCGGGGGAACTCCGGGGTCATCCTCTCCCAGCTGCTGCGGGGGATGACCGAGGTCGTCCGCGACCACGACGCCGTCGACCCCGGCGTCCTCGCCGCCTGCCTCACCCGGGCATCCGAGCTGTCCTACGAGGCCGTGCAGCGCCCGGTGGAGGGGACCATCCTCACGGTGGTGCGCGAGTCGGCCGAGGCGGCGCGCGCCGCCGCCGAGGCCGGGGACGACCTGGTCGGGACGCTGTCGAAGACCCGCGACGCCGGCCAGGTCTCGCTCGACGGCACCCCCGAGCTGCTGCCGGTGCTGAAGGAGGCGGGGGTGGTCGACGCCGGCGGCGCCGGGTTCCTGCTGCTCCTCGACGCCCTGCTCCACGTGGTCGACGGGCGGGCGGTGCCGGCGCCGCCCGACGCGCCCGAGGGGGCGGCCGACCGGGTGCGCACCGGCGGCGACGTCACGCCGGAGACCGGCAAGCACGTGTCCGAGCTGCGCTACGAGGTCATGTACCTGCTCGAGGCGCCCGACGAGGCCATGCCCGCGTTCCGCGAGGTGTGGGCCGGCATCGGCGACTCCATCGTCGTCGTGGGCGGCGACGGCATCTTCAACTGCCACATCCACACCGACGACATCGGCGCCGCCATCGAGGCGGCGATCGACATCGGCCGGCCCCGCCAGATCCGGGTCACCGACCTGCTCGACGAGCTGGTGGAGGTCGAGGAGGAGCGCTGGGTCCGCGAGGCCGAGCGGCCGCCGGAGCCCGACCCCACCCCGGTGCCGTGCGGCGTCGTCGCGGTGGCCACGGGCGAGGGGATCCGCCGGGTGTTCCTCAACCTGCGGGTGCAGCAGGTGGTCACCGGTGGCCAGTCGATGAACCCCTCGACCGCCCAGCTGCTCGAGGCGGTGGAAGCGGTGCCGGCCGAGGAGGTCGTCGTGCTGCCGAACAACAAGAACATCATCGCCGTGGCCGAGCAGGTCGACTCCCTGACCGAGAAGACCGTGCGCGTGCTGCCCACGCGGTCGATCACCGAGGGCTTCGCCGCCCTGCTCGCCTACGACCCCGAGTCGACGGCCGAGGCCAACGTCGAGGCCATGCGCGTGCATACCGAGGCCGTGGTCCACGGCGAGGTCACCCGCGCCGTGCGCGACTCCGCCTGCGACATCGGACCCATCGCCGAGGGTGACTGGCTGGGCATCAGCCGCGAGGGCATCGAGGCCGTCGCCCCCGACCTCGGCGAGGTGGCCTGCCAGCTCCTCGAGCGGCTGGTGGGTGACGACCACGAGCTGGTCACGATCATCGAGGGCGAGGGCGCGTCGCCCGGCTGCACCCGCCACGTCACCGCCTGGCTCGCCGAGCACAAGCCTGACGTCGAGGCCGAGGTGCTCCACGGCGGCCAGCCGCTGTACCCGTACCTGTTCGGCATCGAGTAGCCACCCTCGCCGGAAGTGTCGGTGCCCTCGGGCATGATCGGGGGGTGGATCCCCGCCCGCTGCGCGCGCTGACCCGGATCGACGTGGCGCGCCTCGACGGGGTCGGTCCGAAGCGGGTGGAGGCGCTGCGGTCGGTCGGCATCGAGACCGTGTTCGACCTGCTCACGCACTACCCGCGCCGGTACATCGACCGCACCAAGGAGGCCCAGATCCGCGACCTGCACGTCGGCGAGGTCGCCTCCGTGCTCGCTCGCGTCGACCGCATCTCGTCGCGGCCCCTCGGCGGGCGGGGGCGGGGCCGGCGGGTGATGGTGGAGGCCTTCGTCTCCGACGGCAGCGGGCGCATGAAGGTCACCTTCTTCAACCAGGCGTGGCGCGAGAAGCAGCTCACCCCGGGGACCGAGGCCGTCTTCTGGGGGAAGATCGAGGACTTCCGGGGCACGAAGCAGCTGACCAACCCGGTGGTCGACCTCGTCGGCGACCAGACCGGGCAGGTCGTGCCGGTGTACCCGCAGTCCGAGAAGGCGCGCATCACCACCCAGGACGTGCGGCGGTGGGTGGCCGAGGCCCTCGAGCGGCTCGACGGCACGGGCGGGCTCCTCGACCCGGTGCCGGAGGAGGTGCTCGACCGGCTCGACCTCATCGAGCGGGGGGAGGCGATGCGCCTCGTCCACGTCCCCGGCGACAGCGTCGCCGCCTACGAGGTGGCCCGGAAGCGCCTGATCTTCGACGAGCTGCTGCGCCTCCAGCTCGCCCTCGTGCTGCGCAAGCGCCACCTCGAGCGCACCACGGTCGGCGTCGCCCACGACCGCTCCGGTGACCTCGTCCGCCGCTTCCACGACGCCCTGCCGTACCCGCTCACCGGCGCCCAGCGACGGGTGATCGCCGAGATCGAGGCCGACCTCTCCCACCCCGTCCCGATGCACCGGCTGCTGCAGGGCGACGTCGGCGCCGGCAAGACCGTGGTCGCCGTGTCGGCGATGCTCGTCGCCGTCCAGGGCGGGCACCAGGCGGCGCTCATGGCCCCCACCGAGGTGCTCGCCGAGCAGCACGCCCTCGGCATCCGGGAGCTGCTCGCCGACCTGCGCGTCGGCGACGAGGGCGCCCTGTTCGACCGCCCGCTTCGGGTCGAGCTCCTCACCAACCGGGTGCCGGCCGGGCGCCGGCGCGAGATCACCGAGGGGCTGGCGGCAGGGGAGGTCGACATCGCCATCGGCACCCACGCCCTGCTGTCGGCCGACGTCGGGTTCCGCTCGCTCGGCGTCGTGGTCATCGACGAGCAGCACCGCTTCGGGGTCGAGCAGCGGGCCGCCCTGCGCGACAAGGGCGCCGGCGGGGTCCCCGACGTGCTCGTGATGACCGCCACCCCCATCCCGCGCACCGCGGCGATGACCGTCTACGGCGACCTCGACGTGTCGATCCTCGACGAGTTGCCCCCCGGCCGCACGCCCATCATCACCACGTGGGCCCGCAGCGAGCAGGAGCAGGCCGCGGTGTGGGAGGAGGTGCGGCGCGAGGTCGCCGACGGCCGCCAGGCCTACGTCGTGTGCCCGCTGGTGGAGGAGTCCGAGAAGCTCGAGGTGTCCTCGGCCACCGAGACCTGGCAGCAGCTGCGGGCCGGCGAGCTCGAGGGCCTGCGGGTCGGCCTGCTGCACGGCCGGGTGGCGCCGGCGGAGAAGGAGGAGACCATGCGCCTGTTCCGGGAGGGTCGCCTCGACGTGCTCGTCGCCACCACGGTGATCGAGGTCGGCGTCGACGTCCCCAACGCCACGGTCATGGTGATCCTCGACGCCGACCGCTTCGGCATCGCCCAGCTCCACCAGCTCCGGGGTCGCGTCGGTCGCGGCGCCCACCGCTCGTCCTGCCACCTGCTGGGGGAGGGGGCGACCGAGGACGGCGAGCGCCGGCTCGAGGCGCTGGTCCGCACCACCGACGGCTTCGAGCTGGCGGAGGTCGACCTCGACCTGCGCGGCGAGGGCACGATCCTGGGCGCCCGCCAGAAGGGCCGCAACGACCTCAAGCTCGCCTCGCTGCGCGACCACCGCGAGGTCGTCGACGTGGCCCGCCAGATCGCCTTCGAGCTCGTCGACGCCCCCGGCGGCCCGCCCGAGGACCTCGTCGACGAGGTCCGCCTCTTCCTCGACGAGGACGAGGAGCAGTTCCTGTTCAAGAGCTGAGCGCCGCGCCGGCTCAGCCCTCGTCGTCCTCGGGGACCTCGAGGTACCAGGCGTCGAGGCAGTCCTCGCAGCGGTAGACGGTGGTCATGCCCGGCTCCCAGCCCATCTCGGGAGGGTCGCCGAGGAGGTGGGCCCGACCGCCGCAGTCGATGCAGGTGATGACCTCGTCCGGTTCGAACACCACTCGGACGGTAGGGCAGCATCCCCCAGCTCCCACCCGGGCGTCGTCACACTTCCCCACGCATGCGCACGCGACACCTCCTCTCCACGCTCGCGCTGCCGCTCGTCCTCCTGGCTGCTGCGTGCGGCGGCGGGGGCGACGAGCAGCGGGCGATCGCCGACACCACCACCACCACGGCGAAGCCGACCACGACCACCACCACGGAGCCGCCGGGGCCGACATCGTCGATGCTCACCGGGCTCCCGGCGCACGAGGATGCGCTCGTGCGCCCCGTGGTCGCCGTGAAGTTCGACAACGTGGAGGGCCGCTCGACCCCCCAGGTGGGCATCGCTGCTGCGGAGGTGGTCTACGAGGTGCCGGTCGAGGGCCAGGTCACGCGGTTCGTCGCCCTGTACCAGGTCAACGACACCGCGCCGATCGGGCCGATCCGCTCGGCGCGGGGCTCGGAGGTCGGCCTGCTCGAGGAGCTCCACTCCCCGCTGTTCACCTGGCACGGCGCCAACGGGATCCTCGACGCCCACGTGCGGGGCTCCGACATCATCGCCCGCTCCTTCGACGACGTGCCCGAGCTGTTCTACCGGGACGGCTCCCGCCGGCAGCCGTACAACTCCTTCGCCGTCGGGACCGCCGAGATCCGTGCCACCGCACCACCGGAGGCCACCGGACCGGACCGCCCGATCTTCCGCTTCGCCGGCCCGGGCCAGGTCGCGCCCAGCCCGGTGGCCGTGCCGGCCACCTCGGTCAACATCGCGTTCCCGCCGGCGTTCGGCGGGCGGGGCGGTCGGGGCACGCCGGTGCGCTTCCAGTGGGACGGCAGCCGCTGGCTGCGCTACCAGGCCGGGCACCCGCACGTGGACGGCAACGGCACCCACGTCGCGGTCGACAACGTGATCGTCCGCTTCACCGCCGCCCTCGACTCCGGCACCGTCGACACCGCGGGGTCCCGGGTCCCGACCGCCCAGGTGATCGGCTCGGGCGAGGCGTGGGTGTTCAGCGCCGGCAAGGTCGCCACCGGCACCTGGCACAAGCCCGACGGCAAGACGCCCACCACCTACCTCGACCAGCAGGGTCAGGAGATGGTGCTGGCGCCGGGGGTCACCTGGGTCGCCCTGCCGTACGGCCCCGGCTCGTCGTTCGGCTGAGCGATGCGGGTCGTCGCCGGCACCGTGGGCGGACGGCGGATCGCCGCACCCCCCGGCACCGACACCCGCCCCACCACGGACCGGGTCCGGGAGGCGGTGTTCAACGCCCTCGGCTCGCTCGGCGCGGTGCTCGACGCGGAGGTCGTCGACCTCTACGCCGGCAGCGGCGCCCTCGGCATCGAGGCGCTCAGCCGGGGCGCGGCGCACGCCACGTTCGTGGAGTCCGACCGCCGGGCCGCCGACGTCGTCGCCGCCAACCTGGCCGACCTCGGCCTCGCCGACCGGGCGACGGTGGTGCGCCGGCCGGTGGACGCCGCCCTCGGCGACCTGCCCGAGCGCATCGACCTCGTCCTCGCCGACCCCCCGTACGACTTCGACGGCTGGTCCGACCTGCTCGACCGCCTCGCCCCGAAGCTGGCCCCCGAGGCCGTCGTCGTCGCCGAGTCCGATCGGCCCCCGGACCTGCCGGCGGGGTGGGGAAAGGTGAGGGAGCGCACCTACGGCGGTACGGTTGTCACGTTCGCCCGCAGGGAGCCCCCCGACCCCGCTTCGCCCCCGAACGACAGGAGCACCTGAGTGAGGACCGTCCTCTATCCAGGGACGTTCGATCCGATCCACAACGGTCACCTGGAGATCATCGAGACGGCGTCTCGCCTGTTCGACAAGGTCACCGTCGCGGCGATGCGCAACCCCCAGAAGGGTGAGCCGCTGTTCTCCTTCGAGGACCGCAAGGCGATGATCGAGGAGAGCACCGCCCACCTCGGCAACGTCGAGGTCGTGCAGTTCGCCAGCCTCGTCGTCGACCTGGCCCGCGAGGTCGGCGCCGACGTCATCGTGAAGGGCCTGCGGGCCGTGTCGGACTTCGAGTCCGAGATGCACCAGGCCCACATGAACCGCAAGATCTCGGGGGTGGAGACCCTCTTCATCCCCTCGGCCACCGAGCACTCCTTCGTGGCGTCCAAGCTCCTGCGCGAGATCGCCCGCTTCGGCGGCGACGTGTCCGAGATGGTCCCCGATGCCGTGTCCAAGCGGCTGGCGGAGCGCTTCCGATGAGCGACAAGCCGGGCCAGTCGCCCTACGAGGCGCCGCAGGTCGAGTCGGTCCTGCGCGAGCTGCGCGACCTCATCCACCAGGCCCGGCCCATGCCGCTGTCGACCTCGGTGATGATCAACCAGGCCGAGGTCCTCGACCTGCTCGACGAGGCCACCGAGCGGCTCCCCGAGGAGCTGCGCTCGGCGAAGTGGCTGCTCAAGCAGCGCGAGGAGTTCCTGGCCCGCACCCGCCGCGAGGCCGACGAGATCCTCGAGGCGGCCCGCCAGAAGGCCGACCAGCTGGTCCAGCAGACCGAGGTCGTGAAGGCCGCCGAGGCCCGCGCCCGCGCCTCGGTCGACGCCGCCGACGCCGAGGCCCGCCGGCTCAAGCTCGAGGCCGAGGACTTCTGCGACCAGCGCCTCGCGAGCTTCGAGATCGTGCTCGAGCGCACGATGAAGGTGGTCAGCGCCGGCCGGGCGAAGCTGCAGGGCAGCCAGGCCGCCCAGGACGAGCGAGACCTCGGCGACGGCGGCGACCACCCGCGCACCGGCTCCGTGGAGGCCGTGCCCGACGAGGCCCGCCGGCGCCGCCGCCTCGAGGCCGTCCCCGATCCGGGCGCCTCGGGCCAGGGGCCCACCGGCGGCTTCTTCGACCAGGACGACCGGTAGGGGCCATGGCCCGGCCCCTGGTGGTCCGGGTCGGTGACCTGCTCCGGGAGCCGGGCAGCCGCCGCCCGATCGACATCGCCATCGACGCCGAGCGCATCGAGACCTCGGCGGCGAGCACGATCCCCGGCACCCCGCTCACGCTGCGGGGGGACGTCGTCGCCATGGCCGGCGGCGTCGAGGTCATCGCCACGCTCGGCTTCGACTGGTACGGGGCCTGCCGGCGCTGCCTCGACGACGTGACGGGGCACACCGACGTTCCGGTGCGCGAGATCGCCCAGCGTGACCCCATCGACGAGGAGATCTACGCCATCGACGACGACCTCCTCGACCTGCGGCCCCTGGTCGAGGAGCTGGTGCTCGCCAACCTGCCGCTCGCCCCGCTGTGCCGGCAGGACTGCCCGGGCCCGGACCCCGAGCGGTTCCCGGCGAGCTCCGAGGCCGAGCTCGACGCGGCCGCGCCGGACGAGCGCCCGCCCGACCCGCGCTGGGCTGCCCTGGCCGAGCTGCACTTCGACGACGACGACGACACCGAGCGCGGCGATTGAGGGACGGGACCGGCGGGGCGCTACGGTGTCCCGTTCGCGCCCGCCCGGTCCGAACCCCGGCCGGCCCGGGGCGCGCCCGAACGCCGCTGGCACCCAGCACCCGAGGTTGAACGATGGCCGTCCCGAAGCGAAAGACATCCAAGGCGAAGAGCCGCAGCCGCCGCGCTGGCGCCTGGAAGCTCGAGCGCCCGTCGCGCAGCCTGTGCCCCCGGTGCGGCGTCGTGAAGGTGCCCCACATCGTGTGCCCCAACTGCGGGTGGTACCACGGCCGCCAAGCCGTGGATGTCGACTAGCGACAGCTGATGCTGCCCATCGCCGTCGACGCGAACGGAGGCGACAAGGCGCCGGCGGAGATCGTGGAGGGCGCCCGGCGCGCCCGGGAGGAGCTCGGCGTCGACATCGTCCTCGTGGGGACCCCCGACGTGGCCGCCTACGCCTCTGACCTGCCCCTGCTCGAGGCGTCCGAGGTCATCGCCATGGACGCCGACCCCGGCACCAGCGTGCGCCGGATGAAGGACTCCACGCTCGTGCGCGCCGCCGAGGCGGTGCGCGACGGGAAGGCGTCGGCGATGGTCTCCGCCGGCAACACCGGCGCCACCATGGCGTCGGCCCTGCTGCGCATGGGTCGCATCAGGGGCGTGTCCCGGCCCGCCATCGCCACCCCGCTGCCCGTCCCCTCCGGCGGGCACACGGTGCTGCTCGACGCCGGCGCCAACGCCGAGTGCCAGCCCGACTGGCTGCTCCAGTTCGCCCAGATGGGCGCCGCCTTCGCCCGGGCCCGCTACGGCATCGACGACCCCCGGGTCGGGCTGCTGTCCATCGGCGAGGAGCCCGGCAAGGGCGACCCGCTGCGCAAGGAGACGTACCCGCTGCTCGCCGCCGCCGGCGCCTTCGGCGCCTCCGGCGGCCACTTCGTCGGCAACGTCGAGGGCCGCGACATCCTCACCGACGAGGTCGACGTCGTCGTCACCGACGGCTTCACCGGCAACGTCGCCCTCAAGACCCTCGAGGGGGGCATGAAGGCCCTGGTCGGGCGGCTGCTGGAGGCCTTCGGCGCCACCGAGGCCAGCCGGGCGGCCGCCGACGCGCTGATGCCCGAGCTGCTGCCGCTGTACGCCACGCTCGACCCCGAGAACACCGGGGGCGCCATGCTGCTCGGCGTCGACGGCGTCTGCATCATCAGCCACGGCTCCTCGGGGCCCACGGCGGTGGTCAACGCGGTGCGCGTGGCCCGCGACATGGTCGCCGGCGACGTCGTCGGGCACCTGGCCACTGCGGTCGCCTGAGCCGGCGCGGGCTACGATCCCCCGCCGCACCCGCAGCGACGCACGCCAGATCAGGAGGGGCCCCGTTGCCCGCAGAGACCCACGTGGAGGGCGACAAGATGGATCGTGACGAGGTCCTCGCACTCATCCGGGACCGGCTC